>Ga0207667_10000728_pt1 | contig 42749 bp, 38 predicted proteins | sample KBSCornC52_FD_184301 | JGI IMG/M metagenome (GOLD analysis project Ga0207667, IMG submission 184301) | Corn rhizosphere microbial communities from Kellogg Biological Station, Michigan, USA - KBS Corn C5-2 (SPAdes) (version 2) | ecosystem: Host-associated > Plants > Roots > Rhizosphere > Soil ... | reverse complement strand
GCTGCTGCTCCAGCAGAGTCTCGCGCTGCTTTGCCAGCGAAAGATAATCTGCACGAGCCTGCAACGCTGCCGAAAGAAGAGCCTCGGGCCGCGGTTGCGCAACCGCACGATACTGCAGCGGCTCCGACAGTTCAAAAATCGTACTTGGACTGATGCCCATGTTGCGTGCCAACGCAAGAAACGCCTGCTTCAGATCATTCTGCGCCACCAGCAAGGACTGCTTCTCATTCGCCAGCTGCACCTGCGCACGCAGCACATCAATTCCCGTCGCCGTGCCCGCGTCATGCTTGTCTGTGGCCAGCTTTAGCAGTGTGTTCGAGTCGGTCACGCGCGACTGCGCAGCGTCTACCCGAGAGGCAGAAGTTTGCGCGTTCAAATAAAGCGCTGCAGTGATGCGCACAATGAGATCGCGTGCGTCACGCTCGTCAAGTTTGTTGGCCTCCATCGCGCTTTCGCTTGCTCTGAAAGTCCGATACGTAGCAAGATCCAGAACGTTCTGCTGCGCATAGATCCTCGCGTCGTAATTGGAGAAGGGCCCGACAACGGAAGGAATCGGGAGACCCGGTACGGATATTCCAAACGCGCGCAGATTTCGGTTCTGTACGTTGGCATAGGTCTGAGCGCTGATGCGAGGAAGCAATGCGGCCGACATGCTTCGCTGCCGTGCCCCTTCAGCTTCATCAACGCGCGATTGCGCCAGCAGCACGTTCAGATTGGCCTGCACGGCTTTCTGGATTGCATCGTTCAGGCTTAGCTTGTAGGTGGCCTCCTGCTGCGCCGGCAACCATGGCGTTGCGCATAGGATCGCGGCAGCGCATAGAAACAGGCCGGCTTTATGTGAACCGTGTTTCATGGTTCCTGCTCCCTGCTGGAGACAGAGATCGATCTCCAGAAGTGTTGAAAGCTTTCGTCGATCCATGTGTTGAGTGCAGGGGTTTCGTGGAGCGACCAGATCAGCAGCGTCCCCAAGATGGCCTGAAGGAACTGCATGGCCGCCTTCTCCTTCTTCAAATCGGGATCGACATTGCCTCGCTCCTGTCCAGCGGAGATCAATTCCCCTATGGTCTTACGGCCCTCATGCATAGTTCGTTTCACAATTTCGCGCACGCTAACACTGCCAAGAAATGAAGACAAGAGAGCACGGGCCAGAGCCGGACTGCGACCCGGCTCCTCTGCAAGTTGCTGCGCAAGTTGCCGTAACGTAGCCTGCACGGTACCTTTGCCCTGGAAGAATCTGACTTTTGCTTCCCTGATCTTGCCAATCTGGATCTCCGCCATTACCCCGAGCACGTGGTCCTTGCTCTCGAAGTAATTGAAGAAGGTTCCTTTGCCCACGTCGGCGGCCTCGGTAATGTCTTCCACCGTTACATTGGGCAACCCACGCTCCGCAATCAGCGCAAGGGCGCATCGGAAAAGGCGCATGCGGGTCTCGACCGCGCGGCGCTGGCGCCTCCCAACCGGCGCGTCTGCGGGGCTAGCCGGGATCACCGCGACTCGCGCATTCGCGGCCCCTTTGGTAAGTCTTTGTTGACTCTTCCTCATTTCAGACCTTCAGGCGTTTCTGACCATCGGTCATATATTCCCACTGCTGTGCGGACTTGTCAAGATGGAATTTAGGAAAGTGAGAGTGAGAGAGAGGGAGATTCGAAGCGCAAGCATCTGTGCGGGCAGGTGGCGAGGCAACACCAGCGAAGCGGGAATCCCGCCGTTTACTTCGAGGGCTCGCATGTATAGAAATTGAATGCCTGATTTGAAGCGGCGCACCGTAGAATCACTCCAGGATTGCAACAGTTTCTCTGATTACGGCAAGTGCTGAGGCTTCAAGATGAGTCAACTACCCGAGTCCGGCCACGAGACCCCTGCTCCAGGTTCAAGCGAGTCGGATGTAATCGTTGGATGCATTGCTAAGTACAATTTCAATGACATTGCGGCGTGGGTAAACTCGCTCGCCTCCAGTGGTTTCAGAGGTCGTCGTGTCATCATTCATCTCGATGTCGACAGCAACACGATTGCCGAACTGGAGCGAAGAGGTTTTGAAACTTATGACGCAGCGCCACTGCATAGCGTTGTCAATCCTGCCCTCAAAAGGCCCGCTCACGGTGCAGAAATCTCTGTAAACCGCTTCTATTACATCTGGTACTTTCTTTCTCAACAACGTTCAAACATGCCACCACCGCGCTACCTGTGTACGACAGACGTGCGCGACGTTATCTTTCAGCGTGACCCTAGTCAGTAGATCGAACAACATCTCGGCCCCAAACGGCTACTGGTTGGTAGTGAGTCGCTGCGCTTTCAAGACGAGCCCTGGGGTGCGAAAACCTTGCAGGACAGCTATGGTCCGGATGTGTGGAAAGCACTCCACAGCAAGTTGATTTATTGCGCCGGAGTTATCGCTGGAGAATTCCAGACCATGATCGATTTAAGCCTGCAAATCTACCTGATGTCTCCCGGATACCGGGTACATTTTTGTGACCAGATGGCCCTCAATGTCCTGCTCAGCAGTGGGGCCTACCAGGACGTCACCTGTTTCGCGTCACTAGGTGACAACTGGGCCTGCCATGCTGGAGCGCTCTCCAATAGAGAGCTAATCAAAAGAGCAGAAGCAGATCTGTCATACCCAACACCACGATTTGACGGCAAGTTCGTGCGCACTTCTTCCGGGGAAATCTACACAATCGTGCATCAATATGACAGGGCAGACTGGGGCGTGCAGCTTGAAAGGCAGTATGGCGCTGCTCCTTCCGATAGTCACGGAGCCGGCGAGAAGCCACATTGGATCGGCCACATCCTTAAAGGGTTGAAAAACCCTTGAGAGTTGTTGAGCGGAGTGAGCACGGCCGGAGAACTTTCGAGAACATCAGTTCGGCGGGTAGCTTAATGCGTAGACAGCCACCATCCTTGGCCAGCGCACCAGCAACTTTCGTCGGGATGGCCATCGCGGTGAAGCGACCGTACCGATTCCCAATTCCCTCGACTGAACGCCTCTTCAAGCACTCTGGCTGCTTTGGAGTTCTGGGCACCGATGCAGGCGACAAACTGCACCGCGCACAAGAATCGCGCCCCATACCTTTGTTCTGATTGCTTGGTCACCAGCAGCATCCGACCGGACAACCCCGCCGGCTCCATCGGAAGCAGCAACCTGCCGCCATGCGCCAGTGCATCGAGCCACGCTGGCAACGGCTCTGCACAGGCGGCGCTCACGTAAAGCACATCGCATTCGGGCAGCGGTGCGTCCGCTCCTGAGCGGGCATGCATCCGCACCCTTTGAAATGCTGCCAGATTCAGCGCGGCCTGATGCGCCAGTTCCGGTTCAATCTCATAAGCGTCCACCTGACCGGACCTTCCCACCAGTTCCGCCAAGATCGCTGTGTAATATCCCGTACCGGCGCCGATGTGGATCGTATGTTCACCCTTCCGCGGAGCAAGCACGTTCAGGCAGAAGGCATGCAAGCTCGGTTGTCCATTGTTCAATCCCTTCTCGGCGTCAAGCGCGACCAGTACATCTTGATAAAGGTCCGCTGTGTTTTCGGACGTCCCCCGGAATTGCCCTTCCGGCGAAATGATTTTCCACGGCGGCCGCCCCACAAAATTCTCGCGATGAACTGTCTGGAAGGCCATTGTGATTTCTCGGCCGATATCGGTCGCGCTGTCTATCTCTGCAAGCGCAACGATGCGATGGGCGTAGATCCTCCGACTCTCTTCGAGGAGATCGATTTCTTGCATATGCCTGGGCCCTCCCAGCGCAAAACTCCGCTTACCGTCCTTGCCTTACATCATCTCTCTGTTTGGCCGCCGGCAATCTGAAATCGCTAAACATTTGTGCTGTAGCTCACATCCACCAACGGGAACCTGCGTGGAATATGGAATTTGCGTTTGCAAAAGGGGAGAAGTATGCATTTTTCACGCAGAGAATTTGTCCAGTTGGCAGGTACCACGGCCTTACTCCCGGCACGCTTCCTGAAAGCGCAAACCTCTTATGCTCCTGAAAACCTTGGGGGTACCAACGCCGCGGCGCCTGCGAAAGTTGCATTGGTAAAGGGCGAAAACCGTCGCAAGAACATTTATGAGGCTCTGATCAGCATTGACGATCAGATCCAACCCGTGCTGAAACGGAAAAAGCGCGTTGTCATCAAGCCAAATTGCGTCAGCGACACCTTCCAATTGGCTGCCTCACACGCCGATGCGCTCAACGGCATACTGGATTATCTCGAGCCAAGGTTCCGTGGGCCCGTGGTCATCGCCGAATCCTCCGCCGGTGATTCGATGCAGGCCTTCGAGCACTTCAAATACAACCAGGTTGCGAGCGAACGTAAAGCCCAGAAAGTCTCTCTCGTCGATCTGAATCGAGAAGGTAAATATGAGTTGATTTCGGTTCTCGATAGCGAGCTCCATCCGGTTCCGGTGCGCCTGGCTGCAGCCCTCGTTGACCCAGATGCGTTTGTGATCAGCGCAGCAATGCTGAAGACTCACAATGCCGTGGTGGCAACCATGTCGACGAAAAACATGGTACTCGGTGCTCCACTGCACAGCCCGGATCGTAGTTCCGCCTGGAGCGATAAGCGCAAATACCATTTCAGCGTCCGGCACACACACTACAACATGCTGCTTACCGCACAGAAGATGAAGCCCTACTGGGGACTCGCCGTGATCGACGGCTTCGAGGGTATGGAGGGTAAGGGCCCTGCCTGGGGTACGCCAGTTCAGTCACATATCGCAATCGCGTCAACCGATCTTATTGCGGCAGACCGCGTGGGCCTGGAAGCTATGGGGGTTAACCCCGATTGGGTCGGCTATCTGCGCTACTGCGCCCAGTTCGGGCTCGGGCAATATGATCTTTCCAAGATCAACATCGTGGGTCCAAGCATCGCATCCGTCGCCAAGAAATACCAACTCCATCCTGACATCCAGAAGGAACTGCAATGGATGGAACCACTCCAGAAATCCACACCAACTCTGGGATTCCTTCCGATCCCATTCACGATCGATCGAGCTTAGCGCACAACCTCTCAAAAACCGGTCAACGCCCGCGGATCACTCATCCGCGGGCGTTCTGGTGTTTGGGAGTCGATTCGGAAGCAGGGATACTCACCCGATTGAGTACTTCCCTTCTGCAATCTCATGAGAGGCTTGCGCAACACTTTCCGGGCGACCAAGATCCCGCCAATAATATTCATCGGCGCGAAACGCGAGTATCTTTTCACCCCGGCCAGCGAGTCGCAAATAGGCCGCAATAATCGGGAAAACATCTTGATCGCCCAGCATGGACAGGATGCGCGGCGAGATTATGTGAATGCCCGTAAACGCCAAGGCCTGGAGAGAATCCGAGGCCCTCACAATCTCGGGCGTTCCATCGCGCCCTGACCTGCGACCGCAGAGCCTCGCATGCCCATCGAACAGCAGATACCGCGAAGTCTCCCGTTCCTGCACCGCCAAGGTGGCAAGAGCGCCGCTTTCGATGTGGAACCGCACCATCTTGCCAAGATCGATCGTGCTCAGCACATCAACATTGTGCAGAATAAATGGCTCGTCCCTAACAGCATCTCGTTCTTGAAAGAAATGGGCCGCTTTCTTCAGGGCGCCGCCGGTATCCAGCAAAACCTCTTCCCTGGAGATCTGAACATGCATACCGAAATTGTCGTGTGACCTAAGAAACTCGACGACCATTTCGCCAAAATGATGCACATTCACAATCACATCGTGCACACCAGCGGTGCGCAACCGCAGGAGCGCGATCTCCAAGAGCGTATGTCCCTGTATTTCAACCAGCGCCTTGGGGCGGTCGTTTGTGAGCGGTCGAAGGCGCACACCAAACCCGGCAGCCAACACCAAAGCCCTCATGCGCCCCTCTTCTCAAGCGAAAGATGGCGAACAATTACTTCCACGCCATCAGTTCCTCGCAAATGGTTTGCGAGCGCCTCTGCAAGGTATACCGATCGATGTTGGCCGCCTGTGCACCCGAACGACACCATCAGGTTCGTAAAGCCACGGCGTCGGTACGTGCTCACACTCTCGTCCACTAGCGCGCGAACATTCGCGAAATATCGGTGCACCTCTGCCCGTTCATTCAGGTACTCGATCACCGATGCGTCTTTACCGGTTACCTGCTTAAAACGCTCTTCACGGCCGGGATTCGGCAAGCTGCGAGCATCAAATACAAATCCTCCGCCATTGCCTGATTCGTCTGCAGGCTTATCGCCGTGGAATGAGAAACTGAATACCCGAACCGTCAAGACACCTGCAGGAACTGCCTGGCTGTTCGATGTTTCAGGTGCAGACATTCTGGCGAACGCTTCCATCAGCGCCGGCAGCTCGATGGGCAACTTCACATTTTCCGCAAGCCAACGCAAATTCTTCATGGCATAAGGAACGCTTTGCAGAAAATGCGCTTTTCTTTCATAGAAGCCTCTGAATCCATAGGCTCCGAGTGCCTGCATTATGCGTATGTACACGTACGCGTAATAGTGCTCCATGAACACGCTGCGTTTGATCTCGACGTATTTATTCAGGCATTCCAGATAGTAGCTCAGCAATTCTTCGCGCATGGCCGGCAAAAGATCGGCCTTGCCGTCGTAGAGAAGCGAAGCAATATCGTACTGTAAAGCCCCTTTGCGGCCGCCCTGGTAATCGAGGAAGTACGGCTTGCCATCGCGCAGCATCACGTTGCGCGACTGAAAGTCGCGGTACAGAAAAAAATCATGATTGGCGCTAAGCAGAAATTTAGTCAAACGGCCAAAATCCTTTTCGAGCGCCTGCTCGTTAAACGGAATCCCTCCCAGCCGTAAGAAATAGTATTTGAAGTAGTTCAGATCCCAGGTAATGGATTGGCGATCGAAACTGGCGCGTGGATAACAAACCTTGTAGTTAAGATCCCGTCCGGCCTCCACTTGGAAGCGCGGTAACTCAGCTACGACATTGCGATAAGCCTCGATCACTGCCGGCGAGACCACCTCGCCGGATCGGTTGCTGCTCAGGAATTCGAAAAGGGTCGTGTCTCCCAGGTCTTCTTCAAGATAAGCGCCCTCCTCCAATTCCACCGCATAGATTTCGGGAACTGGCAAACCATGAGCCCTGAAGTGCCTGCTGAATTCGATAAATGCAACGTTTTCCTCGCGCACTGGATACATGATCCCAATCGCGCTGAAACCACCGCCACCAATGCGCACAAGCGTGCGTCCCGAGCCACCGAGCTTACCCTGTAGCGGTTCAAACCGCTCGGCAGGCACTCGAAACTGCTTTTCAAACAGCCTTTTTAGAACGTCCATTATGCCTTTGAATGATGTGGAGTCCGTATCAGTTCGAGTCCCTGTTAATCTCGAGCAATCAACGGGAGTGCTTGAAATTCCAATGAGCTCCTTTAGGATTTCTATCACGTCTAACACTGCTGGGTGCTTTTTCATCTGTTAAGAAGGCGCGAACGACGCGGGGCGCTGCAATCCTCCACAGAAGTGAATCGACCGAGCTATCCGCGAGTGGCGCTTGATTCTCGGCTGCATTCAAAACGCTCTCAGATCATCGTCGCGTCACCTCAATGGTATTCCGATGGCAAGGGAGGTGCTTTCTGTGATTTACCCGCATATAGTCGATCCGCCGACGCGACCATAATGCGACTCTCCGCAAGTACCGCGGCCCTTCCGGATTCGGATCCAATTTGATGGGCAAACTAGGGATGGAGAGATGTTCTGAGGCAGGACGAAACACAATCCGATCAGGCATAATGTTAAAGGACGGCTCAACCGCAAACAGCGGAGAGGTGGCAGAGCCCGGTTGAATGCACCTGACTCGAAATCAGGCATAGTCGTAAGGCTATCGGGGGTTCGAATCCCTCCCTCTCCGCCATAAACCCTACAAACTAAACGAATAAGTACGCCAAATAGGCCTTATGACGGGCCTGTGCGCAACCCCTCGTTTCTGTGGAAAAGTGCACAGAAATGCACGGAAATGCACCCGTTACCAATCCGAGGTGACACCAAAAGGTGACACCTCTGCCACCCATTTCGTATAGATTTGCTTGTCGCCGCCAAACAGGCTTTTATCCTTTCATCATGGCTGCAGGATTGAAGCAGTTGCTCTCCCGAATCCGGGTGCTTCCTAAGACTGACTGCTGGGAATTCAGAGGCGCGCGTGATGCGTAGGGATACGGCAGGATCTACTTGGAGAACAAAGAGCTCAAGGCGCACCGCTATTTCTACGAGCGTTGCGAATCGTCTGTTGTTCCGGGTGCCTACCTGCAGCATTACCTTCCGCCGGATAAGTGTATAGGGCATGCGTGCTGCTATCCGGCCCACCTGCGGATCAGCAGTTCTCCCAAAGCCGCTCCTCCCTTACAGATCAAGCGGTGCCCGAAAGGTCACCCGATGACCCCTGAGAATACTGTGATCGAGAAACGGAAGGGGCGCCCCAAGCCTAGGTGCCGAAAATGCCGGCAAGAATCGTGGAGAAGGAATTCGGCGAGACGTTCGGCAATGGGTACCCTCGCCGCCAGAAAGAAGAAAGGCGATCATCTCTGCAACAATACCCAGGGCGGACCACTCTACGAACTGCGTTACTGGCTCGTTCCTTCGATCAAAGCTGGCGGTGTAGCGGACTTTACTCCGCACGACCTGAGGCACACGGCGGCCAGCCGTTGGGTCATGTCGGGCGTGCCGCTAGCCGCGGTAGCGAAATATCTGGGCGACAGCGTGGAGATGGTGATGCGCTATTCGCACTTGCAGCCCGAAGTAAACGCGCGAGCCGTCGAAGCGGCGATGAGCTTTTACTCTCAGCCGGATGGGAACAAGCAGAAGAAGGAGTCAAAGCCAAGGAAGGAGAAGAAGTAGAAAGGTGACACCGGGGCTGGCACCGCTCTCGAAGCGGTGCCGGCCCGAACCTATCTATATATAGAGGAAATGAACGGTAAACCGGACTTCTCATCAGATGCAATCAGGACAATCAGAGCCGATCTTGGATAACGAATTCAAAGTTCCGTGGGACCTTCACAGATTGACATATCGGGAAAATCCGGATTCGCAACGTGAATCCGAGCGCGCTTTCGTGACGCCTATACACTCGGAGATCTCTTCCCTTCTTCTCGAAATGCATACGAGTTGGAGAGTCGTCTTGACCACGAGAATAGTGAGCGATCGGGTATTGAACAAACGGAGAATGAATCGGCACGCCAATTGATCGTTAAACAGGCTCAGTAAGATTGCTGAACCGAATGTTCAGCTAAGGTGACGCATAGGTCTGAAGTTAACAGCCGGATATGTCACCGTGCGCAATTGCAGCGGCACTTTGTCGATGTATCGTCGCCTATGTGGCGAATGTCGGACGACCGCTGCATGCACTCCGGATTTCGCCGACTCACAAAGTGAGCTTTATCGTGCTACGAATTCGGCGAGAAGAATTTCGTGAACAATTCCTTTGAGAGCTTCTCGCCGTCTTCGCTCATCACGATCGATTTCGCCTTGCTCTTGGGATCCGAGATATAGCCTTTTGAGAAGAGCCGATCCATCGTGTCCCAATCATGTCCCTTCCATGCTCGTCTACCGCCATGTTCCTTGAAGCTGGTCAGCCAAAGAAGAGCAAGTGTCATCTCGTCGACTTTTTCGTAATCGTATTCCATCCGTGCACCTCCCGCGGATGCGCCATGCTACTACATTTGCGGCGGACTTCCACTTTCGAAATCTGGTTCTATTCCGATTCGGTCATTCAGAGCACAGCGAAGGCGCTGCTTGCTTCCAAGATAGCGCTCCGTGGTCTGAATCGAGACGCGCCCAAGAAGAAACTGGATTTGCTCGAGTTCGCCCCCTGCAGTCTGGCAGAGTCGCGCACAGGTCCTGCGCAAATCATGAGGTGCCAGGTTCGGAATACCGGCTTTCTTTGCGGAGTCTTTCACAATGTGCCAGATCGCCTTGACGGAAATGCGATCACCCCTAGTTTGACCGGACCGATCGACGCGTCTGAAGATACGCTCATCTTCGATTCCCGCAGCTACGATCCAAACCTCCAGTTGTTTCCGAACCCAATCGGGGATCGGGACTGTCCTGATGTGGCCGCCTTTCCCGATCAAATCAACGATTGCCCAACGTCCTTCTCGCTGCTCAAGGTCCCGGAGCCCTAATCCAACCGCTTCCTGTCTCCTCAGCCCACAGGCCAACAGCAACGCGAGCAGTGCCCGATCTCGCTTGCCTTTCATGCGCTCCGGATCAGGTGACTGCCAGAGTGCCATGCCTTCCTCGGCTGTCAGCCAATTCCCCAATCGAACGCCAATCTTCCGAATGCCGTGGACGCGCCGAATCCAGCAGCCAAGTCCGCACTCAGCAGTCCACAATCGGAAGCTTCGTATGCAAGCCTCCGAACCACTGACAGGCGAAGATTGACAGTCCCAGGAGCCAATCGTCTCTCCTCCAGATAGTTTCGATATCGAAGTACTACCGTTCGATTGAAAGCAAGGCGCGGTTCCGAACAATACCAATCGACAAACTCATCGATGGCATGACAGTAGGATCGCCGCCCCTCGTTGCTGGTGAGACTATTGAGCACTGCGGATTTCGCGTGTTCAAGATCCGGCAAGCGGAGGACCATTTTTGGTTTCGAAGAATTCCGTTTGACCTTCGTCTTTCTTCTCATGGCTCGTGGCCTCCATGCCAGCCATGATGCGGCCGTCGGCACGTTGCCAAGAACCGCAAACTTACGGGTGCTAGATCAGGAGAAGAAATGGCAAAGTGCAGAGTATCCGACCGGCAGATACAAAGTCCAAGTGCAACGAATTGATTTTTAGCTCGACCAGTATTGCACGAAATCGAATGCGCCTTCAGGCAGGAACATTTCCGCGGGCGCTTTCCAACCTAGCGACTTCCTGGGCGGGGAGTTGAGCAGCCAGGCGATGTCGTCCAGTTGTTCCTGGGAAAAGACCGACAGGTCAGTGCTCTTGGGCAAGTACTGGCGGAGCAGGCCGTTGGTGTTTTCGTTGATGCCGCGCTCCCACGGTGCTCGCGGATGGGCGAAGTACACATCTACCCCTGTGTTCTGTGTCAGCCGTTTGTGATGGCGCATCTCTGTTCCCTGGTCGTAGGTCATCGAGCGCCGCATCTGCGACTCGAAGCGGTTGAAGATTCTGGTGAATGCTTCCGCAGCTACATCAGCCTTGGCGCTTTCCAGCTTCACCAGGGCGACGAACAAAGTTGTCCGCTCCACCAGAGTGCCCACCTGTGAGCTGTTGCCCTTGCCGACAATCAGGTCTCCTTCCCAATGACCCGGCACCAGCCGCATCTGGACCTCGACGGGGCTTGAATCGATCAGAGTCATATCCGGAATCGCGCTGTTGTTGCTCTTGTTTTTTCTTAATTGCGCTTTTCGGGTTTTGTGCCGGCGCCGCATCATGGCCAGCAGACTGGCGCGGAGTTGCCCTCTGGGCATCGCATAAAGCGAGGTGTAGATGGTCTCCCGCGATAGCTGCACAGGTTCCGGCATACGACTGAGTGTGCTCTCGATCTGCGCGGGACTCAAGCCGCGGGCAAGATGTTTGACCATCAACTCCCATAATGCCGTGCCCGGCCTGACTTCCGCTCCACCCGTGCTCGCCGGGAGAGTCTCCCTGCGCGAAGACCGGCCTTCTCACACCGATAACCGCCCGCCCCGATCCTCCTGCGGGATCGGTCGTAATACGCCGCGTGCCAGCCGTTCCGAGTCAACTCCCGCGTAATCGTCGACCGAGAACGATTCAGATACACCGCAATCTGCGCCGGACGCTTGCCCAGCGCCAGGTTCATCTCAATCACCGCCCGTTCCCGGATATCAAGGTGAGTGTAACGCTCTCCCATGCAACTCTCCCTCCTTTAAGAAATGTTGCACTTCGAGCTTGAATCCACCGTTTTTGGCCCACAACTTTACGAAGGCACACTACTCCTTCAGTCTCTCCCACCAGTTGAGTGGTCTGACAAAGATAATTACCTCGTCTGGTTTGATGGCAAAATGCCGTGTAGGCGACTTTCAATGTACCTGATATCCTTCTCGCAATCTATTTCAATGACAAAACTGGTCCGATGAGGAGCACAACCACTGGGACGTAATTGCGAGAGCGCATCCAGCGTCGGCGATTGTGAAGGTTTCCGAAGCTAGAGGGCTAGTGGTGGGCGAAGAACTACCTCGGTGTAGTTCTCTGATGATGGTATCGCCAGAAAACACTGCAAGCACTTTACGGTCTGGCACGTCTTCACTCCGGCCTCTTGCTGCTTCAGGATCGCAATGATCTGCTCCGGCTCTTCTTCATGCCAGTCCTCCCGTTCAGATTACGAGAGAACCCCAGTTTTCCCTGGCTGAGTATTTCGGGGGCAGGTCATAAGAAATACTTGAGCTGTGATTGGTGAATATGATTTCTTGATCGTTGTACTTTGGAATAGGCCAATGCACTTCACGAGATTGCCACGGCTGCAGATCTTAGCCTTCGTGAACGGGATCGCGCACCAAATGGTCTTTTGGACGAGAGGGGCACCCCTCCGTTTGTGTTAATTGTACTGCCGCCCGATTCACTTGCGTCCCGCTCACTCTGGGCGTCTGCCGTCTGCGATCTTTTGGTACTGCTGACCGCATACAGGATCAGTTCAACTCGAGAGGAAACTCCGAGTTTATCGAATATATGGAAGAGATAGTTTTTGACTGTGTGCTCGCTCAGATTAAGCTCCCGGGCGATATCACGATTTTGAAGACCCTCTGCCAGAAGTCGCACGACGTCTTCTTCCCTCTTGGTCAATAGACGCATTCCCTCCGCGTTTACCACCTGGATGGGAGCAAGCTGAGTGAATGCCTCCATGACTTCCGAGAGTTCTTTGCTGTTCGCCCATATCTGTCCAGCATGGACACTTTCCACACACCGGCAAAGCGACCGGAAGTTGGCTCTCCAGAGATTGAAGACACCTCTTGCGCCCGCCCGGAATGCGTCAACGACCAGCCCGCTTTCGCAGTTATCTAACAGGATGACCGTCTTTAGATCCGGATGAAGTTCGCGGATTTGCCTTAGCGCCCCGAATCCACTTAGCGGACCGTCAAACAAGCTTGCCGCAATCAGAGCAACATCTAGATTTGCTCCCTGTGCAGATTCGAGCACGTCCTTAACGGTAGTAGCACTATCGACCACTCGGAAATGCTTTTTTCTCCTAAGCGCCGCCACCATCAATTCGCTGGTCATCACGCGTGGAGTCGCGAGAAGAACCGAAATGCCTTCGATCTGAGTCTTCATTGTTCCAATGCTCCAATGCTGCGCGAAAGTGATGCAATCAGAACCCCGGAAGATAAAAGCGAACATGGCTCGCAAACAGGCCTACTCGCCCTGCCCCGATTCGAATAGCCCGAAACAAAGGGATGTTTCGGCCATTATTTCAAGACGAAAATTAACCAAATGATACTCCGAAAAACAAAGAAGTCAAACGCTAAAGGAAACTGCACAGATGCAGTTTTGGGCGAAACGCGATCGGAACAGATTTGCTAGTCTTCTTCTTTCAGTGATAAAGAACTTTTGGATGGTTCGGTGGACGGTCGATAATTCTTCTTAATCGGCTTTCGATGTCATCACTGCGCAGGAGACTGGCCGAGCCAAAAGACATCTGGGCACTACGGACCGTGATGTTTTGTGAGCTATATCACAATTCACCGCGTCACCATTTGGCACGTAGCTGACCTTATTACAAATAACCCTCTGCCGGAAATTCTCCTCACTCCCAACCAACTGCTCCTGACAAGCCAATCCCCTATTCCAAATTACTCTGACTCTAACTGAGTGGAACTTCTCCAGGTCCTTCGTGGTCAAGTCGCCCATCGGCCGAATCTAAAGCAATACGCAAGCCAGTAAATACATCTCCAATGCAGTTCGGCCCAAAAGGGGCAAATCGCTCGGGGTGTTTCGATGGCTTGCGTTCATTTCCCACCCTGCATACATTAAGACTTTCCAACAATCAACCGCAGACCGCGTCCCAAATTGTTGAAGGTGAAGATCCCATGCAAAGTGTCGTAGAACTGCGAAAGGCAAAGCGATACCAGCTCAATGCGCCGGTTTCCTTCATGTGGGCACCGCTCGACGGAAGACCCCAGACAGGAAGGGGCATGACTCGCGACATCAATACGTTCGGGATCTATATCTCGACGGACGCTCTGCCGCCAGTCGGAGCGCGGATCCAAATTGAAATCACGCTTCCAAAACTTTTGAACCCGGGTCCGGGAATGCACTTACACGGCGAGGGAGTAGTGCTTCGCTGTGAGCGCGGCACCACTGCCCGCCGAGGATTTGCCGCATCCGCGCAACTCTACCCCCAGTCCGCGGATGCAATGCTTTCGCAGCTCAAGTTTTCTGGGCAGGCTCAGTAGGCCCCGCATCTTGAATCGCTGCCTTTGCAGGTTGATTTTGCAGGACAGCTACTCCTGAACGAGTGGCTGTGGAAAAGGGAATTCCCGAGTAAGGATGGCGAAGCCATGTCTGAAATCTGGACACCGGTCGTATGCGATACGAATCTCGCGGGACAGTCCCCTGCTGTTAGTGCGGTGCCTCAGTGGTTTGCCGTCTACACAACTCCTCGCCACGAGAAACATGTATCCGACATTCTTGCTGAGCGCCAGATAGAAACGTTTCTTCCTCTGTATCGCTCCAAACGGCAATGGAAGAAGAGCAGGCCAGTAATTCTCGAACTTCCGCTTTTTCCCGCCTATGTTTTCGCCCGAGTTGAACGTCAGGAACGAGGAATGGTCCTCGGTACGCCAGGCGTACTTTCGATTGTCGGTTCATCGCGAGAACCGTGGGCACTTCCCAACGGCGAGATCGATGCATTACGTTTCGGGCTCCTCGAACGCAAGATCGAACCGCACCCATACCTGACTGTGGGTGAGAGAGTACGCATCGTAGCTGGAGCAATGGCCGGCATCGAAGGAATTCTCGTTCGGAAGAAGAACGACCTTCGTGTAGTCCTAGCCCTGGATATGATCATGCGAAGCGTTGCGGTAGAAGTAGACGCCGGCGATGTAGAGCCGTCTACCGCCAAGATCGCCAGAATGATCTCCTAATCAACTCCCAATAGCAGACCACTCTGCAAATACACGGCGTGGCACCGCGCAGCACTGAAAAACTGGTTAGAACATGGGTTCAGTTAAAATCATCGATTCCGCGAAGCCGTTCGGAAAATCATCGGCTTGCCCGGTCGAAGCGGAACCGAAGAACCGTGAGCGGTTTGAGGTCGCCACCGAACTCGTCGAGCGAGCGTTCGATCTGATTGCAGTCCTAGCTGCTACGACTTTGGCTTATGTCAGCTACGACCTACTTCAGATGGGCAAACATGTTCGCTACCCATCCACCATTGTCCTTCTGGCAGCCTCTGCATTCTCAGTACTGTTTGTCATAATGATGGACCATGACGGGGCGTACAGGCGCGCGAATAGTCTGCTTCGCATCCGCGAGACCGAACGAATACTTCGAGTAACAGTGCATGCGCTTGGCGTAGTGTTTCTGGTTACGTTCATCTTCTCAGAGCCTTTTTCAAGATGGGTAGTAATCATGGCAGCCGTACTCGTTCCGCTTGTGGTGATTCTCGAGAAGCAACTTGTGTTTGTACTGATCCGGAATCTGCACAGCCGCGGCTACGGTTTGCGGAATGTATTGGTGTACGGGGCGGGGCTTACCGGCCGACGAGTATTTTCAGCAATCGTTCGTTCACCTAAATTGGGCATGAATCCTTTAGCCATTGTTGATGACGATGAGAGGCTGGAAGGCGAGGAAGTTTATGAGTTCGGCTATAGGCGGGATCGTTCGGCTCAAGTCATTGCTGGCCCCTTGAACAAGGATCTTATAAGGAAACTAAGCGCCAGCCTTGTCATCGTCGGAATCCCGTCGGTTTCGCAGCGACGCCTCAAAGAGATCGAGGCAGAGGTATTTGCGGCCGGGGCCCACTTCGCATTCGTTCCTCAGCTCTCCTACAGTTCGGAATCTTCTACAGATTACGTGGACATTGACGGCGTACTTATTGCTTCTATGAGCTTACCGCAACGCAAACGGTTATATGAGTTCGTGAAACAGGTCTTCGACGCTATTGTCGCGCTTGGGCTCATGGTCTTCACGTTGCCCCTATGGGTGATTATCACTGGACTCATTCGGTTGGACTCAAAAGGACCGGCTCTCTTTGAGCAATTGCGAATTGGACGCGGAGAAAGACCGTTCAGGCTTTATAAGTTTCGAACCATGATTTTGGACGCTCCTAAATATGGACTTCATCCTACTGATGCAGATGACCCTCGGATCACGCGCGTTGGACGCTGGCTCCGCCGCACCAGCCTTGATGAATTGCCGCAGCTCCTCAACGTTCTAAAAGGTGAAATGTCGCTGGTGGGGCCACGTCCGGAAATGCCGTTCATCGTAGAGCGTTATAACGACTATCACCGACAGCGGTTGCAGGTAATCCCTGGACTTACGGGTCTCTGGCAGTTGAGCGCAGACCGAGCGTTCCTCATTCACGAGAACATACAATACGACCTCTACTACATTCGGAATCGGAATTTCTTTATGGATTTAGCGATCCTGCTACACACCGCAGTATTTGCGATGAAAGGAATCTAGGGTTCATGTCGTAAGAACCGATCGCTGGATCTGAAGCCTGCGGGGGCACTCGAAATCACGAGCGCCGGCCACAGGAACGTTGTCGTAGATAAGCACTTGATCACAGAATCATGAATTCTTCTCCCTCTGGGAATACGCAAGCGAACCAAAGAGGTTGGTGTCTGAAATGAAATTATCAATCATCGCGTTGGCATCAATAATTGCGGCAACGACAATTCCCACCTCAGGCCAGAGCGCTACAGTCCAGCCTGATATGCAGAATGAGCCATCACAGGTCTCCGTTGCCCCCGCCCGCGCCAATCCGGCCCTCCACCAAAGGAATCCGCGCTACGCCTTACGAAAGGGCGACACCTTCGATCTGGATTTCTCGCTATCGCCCGAATTCAATCAACTGGTGGCCGTGCAACCAGATGGTTACGTGACCTTGAGAGGCGTTGGTTCGATCTACGTTGAGGGCCAAACGGTTCCGGAACTGACCGAATCTGTAAAAGCTGCTTACTCAAAAGTCCTGCACGATCCGGTCATCACGATCGCCCTCAAGGATTTCGAGAAGCCTTATTTCATCGCCTCGGGGCAACTGTCTAAGCCCGGCAAATACGACCTCCGAAGTGACCTCACATTAACGGAGGCCGTAGCTCTCGCAGGAGGATTTAACGACAAAGCCAAGCATTCGCAGGTCGTGCTGTTTCGTCCTGTGCCGGAGCGCGGTGGGTATGAGGCAAAGCTAATTGACGCTAAAAAGCTACTAGCTACGCACAATCTATCTGAAGATCCTCAAATAAGGCCTGGAGACATGATCTACGTGCCGCAAAGCACGTTCTCAAAGATTCGTCCCTTTTTGCCGACCCCAAACATGGGTATGTACTACAACCCAGCGATGTATTGAGACGAGGTATATGACGTGAAACCTGACGATCTGGCAATCGTAAGAAGCGATGAGTTCGCAATTGCGCAGTATATTCGACAGCCACTGCCGACATTCCGCGATATCGTCGCGGTACTCTTTCGACAGCGGAAGCAGATGTTCATCGCGTTTGTCGTTGTACTCGTCGCCGTAGCGGTCTCAGGCGTGTGGATTCCGAAATACGAAGCCAAGATGAAGATCTTAGCTCTGCGGCAACGCTCGGATACGATGGTTACGTCTTCGGCCAATGCGCCCGCTCAATTCAGCAACGATCAAGTAAGCGAGGAGGATCTCAACTCCGAAGTCGAATTGCTGAATAGCAATGACCTTTTGCGTAAGGTCGTTCTGAGCACGGGGCTCATTGAACAATCTTCGCGTACTGGATCAGGTAATGACATAAAGGTTGCGACTGCTGTTCGCAAATTGGGTAAAAATCTGAAGATCGAGCCCTTGCGGAAGACTAACGTGATCTCCGTAACTTATCAGGCGCGTAATCCACAAATGGCCGAGGAGGTACTCAAAGCACTTGCCGCGGCATATACGGAAAAGCATCTGGAAGTGCACCACTCGTCAGGTGAGTTTAAGTTCTTCGACCAGCAGACTGAACAATACAAGCAGGGATTGGATCAGGCACAAACTAAGCTTACGGATTTCACGAAGGGTACCGGTGTTGTTTCCGCCGCGCTCGAACGCGATGCGGCACTTAATCAAGCAGAAAGCTTCGACTCCGCTTCCCGGCAAGCCCAAACCAGCGTGATTGAGACAGAAAGACGCGTCAAAGCTCTTCAAAGTCAGTTGCAATCGATAAACCCACGAATGACGACTGTTGTACGTAGTTCAGATAACCCCCAACTACTTCAACAAATGAAGTCAACTCTGCTCAATCTCCAGCTAAAGCGAACTGAGCTCCTGACTAAATACGAGCCGAGTTATAGGCTAGTTCAAGAACTTGATCAGCAAATTGCGGACGCTAAAGGCGCCATCAGTGCGGAAGAGAGCAAACCAATCCGCGATGAATCCACGGACCGGAATCCAGACTACCAATGGGTAAAGGCGGAATTGACAAAGGCCGAAGCGGATCTTGGCGGTCTGAGAGCCCGCGCGGATGCAGCAGCCGCAATGGCGGCCAAATACCATTCCAAGGCTCAAAACCTAGGTCAGGATATGGTTGTCCAGCAAAACCTACAGCAGACAGCCAAGACGCAAGAGGAGAACTATCTTCTCTATGTGCATAAACGTGAAGAGGCGCGCATCAGCAACGCTCTCGATCAGGGCGGCATCCTGAATGTCGCACTGGCTGAGCAGCCAGTCGTTCCGGCTCTTCCAAAATGGTCTCCCATGAATGTTGCCTTCCTTACCTTGTTGCTTGCCAGCGTTTTCAGCCTTTCTACAGCATTCGTCTTCGATTTCCTGGATCCGACATTCCGCACGCCAGACGAACTTGCCGGATACCTAGGCATTCCCGTATTAGGTGCTCTGCCGAAGGGTGGAGAGTAACGAAATGTTACTGCCTTATTTTGGCTTTAAAGAAGAGCCATTTGGGATTACACCCGATCCGGGATGCATATATCCAAGTCAAACGCATCGGGAGTCACTCGCATCCATCCGATGCGCCTTCCAAAGCAACCGTGGCTTCACAGCATTGATTGCGCCGCCGGGAATGGGAAAGACGACGCTGGTGCGCCGCTTTCTCGAGGACGTCCGAGAAACTACTTGTTGTGTGTTTCTATTTGATATTGATGCCGATTGCAAACCACGGGAGTTCCTAGGCTATATCTTGCGCGAAATCGGAATTACTCCTGGTAACAGCAGTTCCGAAATGCATGAACAGCTAAGTGATGCGTTAGTCAGAGAGGCTCGGGCAGGGCAAAAATTCGTGGTGGTGATTGACGAGGCACAGAACCTTTCGGCTGAAGTGCTCGAGAGGGTCCGCTTGCTCACCAATTTTGAAACCTCACGCGGCAAGCTTATGCACATAATCCTTTCAGGACAACCAGAACTATCCAAAAAGCTCCTGCAGCCCTCGCTCGCACAGCTCCGACAGCGGATTTCTATGATCTGCCGGCTCGAGCCGCTCTCGAATAGAGAAACCGCTTCTTACATCGACTACCGCCTAAACCAAGCCGGCTATGAGGGTGATGCGCTTTTCACAGAGGGCGCCATAAGTCAGATCGCCGAGGCCAGCAAAGGCATCCCGCGGATAATTAACAACCTGTGTTTCAATTCGCTGGCACTTTGCTGCGCGCTAAAGAGCAGGCAAGTGGACGCCAATATGGCAGCCGAGGCGATCGCCGACTTGCGCTTGACTACTCACGCAGCCGACCTTTCGTCAGGTTCCTGTGAAATGCCGATCAAGACGATCGGAAAATTGCGGCGGAGACCGACCATCAAAGCACTATTTCAGAACTGGGCTATGGCGCCGACCATTCTGACTATCGTATGTGCGTTCGTTGTGCTTGGGTTCGCTCAGTTCCGAGTTCTTCGGTCTGGCATGTCTCGCGACATCCGCTCCTTAAGCCAAACGTCCGCACTATCGTCTGTTCAGAATCCGGCGAAGGCGGTGATTCGTCAAGACAATAGCCCATCTCAGAAGGTAGAGCCTCTTGCAGTTACGGTCGAATTGGATCAAACGCTTCGGGATATTTCTACCCGATACTTAGGTGGATACGATAAATTGCGCCTCGGGCAAATTCGGGCACTCAATCCGTGGCTTATCGATCCAAACCATATTGAGGCGGGTCAGAAAATACTGCTTCCCAGATTGAGCCCAGAATCACTGGCAAGAGGATCAAAGCAGCAAGGCAGCGAAAGGACGCTTCCATGAGTCGTAATTTCGAACTTTTAAGACAGCTTGATATTGAGGCGGGTACATCCGACAAATCAGACTCCGTCAGACCCGATCTCTCAATCAATACAGAGGTTGCCCCCATCCTCTCCAGGCACACAAGCAGTGTCAGCGGGGAGGAAATGCTGCGACTCATTCAGCGGATATTCTTGTCGGCCAACGGGACTGCCCCACGGCAGGTCGTTCTGTGCGGGGTCGACGGTGAGAATGGAAGCAGCTCAGTCTGCGCGATGGCTGGACGGACTCTCGCCGCCAACAGCTCTCGGGAGGTTTGCGTGGTCGATGCCAACGTGCGCTCACCGCGCCTTGCCGGCATCTTTGGAGTGGACGGCACGAGTCCTTTCTCAGGAACGTCTGCTCCTCTCCGCGATCAATGTGTGAAAGTCGGCAACAATCTTTGGCTCGCCGGTCCGAGCATCTTGGCGGACAGAAGCCGGGTACTTCTACCGCCGACTGAACTCAAGAAGCGTCTTGCAGAACTCCGAAACGAATTCGAGTACATGCTAATCGACGCCCCAGGAACAAGCGTGTGTGGAGACGCTCAGTTATTAGGCCTGGTTGCAGATGCAGCCATTCTGGTTATTGATGCGAATAGTACGCGTCGGCTGACGGCTCGCCAAGCGAAGATTTCCCTCGATTCAGCGGGCGTTCGACTTTTAGGCACCGTGCTCTTCAATCGAGCATTCCCGATTCCGGATGGGCTCTACAAGAGGCTTTAATGTAGTTTTTCAGCATAGATTTCTGATTCACTGTTCGGTTCCGGCATGGTAAGAGACATACATCGCTTACTGAGAGTATTGGGGATAACGATTCGTGCCCCAATCGGATTCGTCTCTTGTCTTTTGGAATTAACGAAGGTAGGTGCGCGCCAATCGTACTACAGGTCCCGGCATCCGGGGGTCCGGTTTGATTGGGGATCCATTGCTGACGAATGGAGTGAATTTGAATCTCCGGTAACCCTCCTTCGAAATGCCCGCATCTTTGGGTGCCGCATAGGACGCTATACATATATAGGCCATAATTCAGAAATCCAGAATACGAATATAGGTCGGTTCTGCTCAATTGGTCCTGAAGTTATGATTGGCCTGGCCGCCCACCCCATAGGTGCGAACATTTCCACCTCTCCGTTGTTCTATAGAAGTCAAGCTTACGCATCAACACCAACATTCAATGATTCAATGCTCTTCACGAGCTCAACGTTCCGCCCAGTTGAGCACCGGCTCGTTAGGGTCGGACATGACGTATGGATCGGTGCGCGGGTACTTATCAAGGGCGGCCTCTCAATAGGAAACGGTGCGGTAATTGCTGCAGGTGCCGTAGTAACCCATGATATTCCACCGTATGCGATTGCGGCTGGCGTTCCGGCCCGAATTCTTCGATATAGGTTCGACACGGAAACCGTCGAATCTCTTCAACAACTGAAGTGGTGGGATAAGGATGTTGCTTGGATAAGGAATCACGCGAGTGACTTCGGGGATCTCCGCATCCTGTCGAAGTGTTGTACCTTGTGCAGACCAAATATTGGCTACTAAATCCAAGCTTTCGATATATCTAAAGGAGCCGCGTTGCTAATTCAGCACTCTCGTGCGTTTTTGTCACTAAATCCTACTCGCACGCGCACACTGCGAATCAATTTTCTCTGGAATGCTGCCGGCAGCGCCGTCTTCGCGCTCAGTCAATGGGGCATTCTCGTTGTTTTCGCAAAGCTTGGCAGTCCTATACTCGTCGGACAGCTGGTTTATGGGCTTGCTTTAACAGCCCCTCTATTTGTCGTGGCCGGCCTGCAGCTGCGCTCGATCCAAGCTACAGATGCCAATAACAAATACGCACTCGGCAAATACCTTGGGCTGAGGGTGCTAACAACGCTCGCAGCCGTCATTGTCACCATCATTGTTTCAACTTTCATGTGGGCCGCAGGGAACCAAGCGGCTCTGATCATTTTGTTTTGGGGGCTGACAAAGGCTATCGACTCAGGCAGTGATGCTCTCTATGGTTTCTTTCAACAATCCGAACGAATGGACTATGTGGGAGTATCCCTCATCCTACGGGGGCTCCTGGCCATCTCGAGCGTAGCGCTTGTATTCCATGCCAGCCACTCGGCACTGCTCGCGCTAACAGGCTTACTCATAGCATGGGTGGCAGTACTCATCCTGTTCGACATCCCCGTGGCACGATCAATCTTGCGCAGCCGCGATCTAAAGAGCTATCCCATTAATGCCCAATCCAAGATGTTCGATGTTGTTCTAGATCGACGGCTGTTGACGTCGCTCTTTTTCGAGGCTGCACCGCTGGGGGTCGTTATTTTTCTTCTGACAATTCAAGTGCAAATTCCAAGGTATGTAGTAGCGGGATTCCTCCATACGCGCGAACTCGGTCTGTTCTCCGCGGCCGCTTATATCACCTTCATAGGATCAACGCTCGCTAACGCATTAGGTGCTCCGGCGTGTGTGCGCCTCGCCAAGTACCACGCTACTGGAGAGCGCTCTGCGTTCCTTAAACTCATGAAAGAACTGATTCTGGTCGCGGCAGCACTTGGCACCGCCGGAATTCTGGTCTCAACATTTGCTGGAGCTCGAATTTTGGCGTTGCTCTATACCGATGAGTACTCCCGTATGGCTGGCGTATTGACCATCTTGTGTGTAGGTAGTGCTCTGTCTTACTTCGCGTCCTTTCTCGGGTATGCCATGACGGCTTTGAAGCGGTACAGAATCCAAGCCCCAATCGGTTTTTGCGTAGTCTTGATCACCTTGATTGGCTGTTATTGGCTTACGGGACGATATGGATTGATGGGAACTGCCTTTGGGGTATTGGCCGGGAATTTAGGGCAACTGATCATGTGCGCTGGAGTTGTCTGGCAGACGGTTCGACGAGACGGTAAACAAACGTCAACTGGGTCGTGCGCAGATGTGAGAACAGTAGAGTCAGGGGCATGAACATCGTATTCGTATCTAAGGAATGTCCACCTTCGCCGCGGTCATGCGGAATAGGGACCTACGTCTGGGAGACGGGTCGCGCCCTTGCGCAACGTGGTCACAAAGTCACAATTATCGCAGCGTCGGATGATGGCGAGTTCACATCTTCAACTCCGTTATCATGCATGAATGTCATACGGCTTCCAGATGACGAACTAGGTACCGAGAAGAGGGATTTGTTCACCCGGACGTTGCACGCACCCCGCGATCAGGGTATCGCATACCGCAGACGCGTTTCTGAATGTATTGCGAGTTTAGGTGACTCCCATCGACTTGATGTTATTGAATTCCCAGGCTTCCGGGGTGAGTCTGTTATGTGGCTGGCCGAGAAACGTTCGCTCCCGATGGTAGTTCGGATGCACGGCCTCACTGCGGGCACTGATGCAGTTTGGAAGGATCACGTTTCTGCGACCCGGCGTTTACAAATCAATTGGGAGTTGCAGGAAGCGGACGCCGCCGACAAAATAACGGTTGTGTCCGAGCACCAAGCCTCATTAGTACGGAGACAATTCGGCGCAGATCGTGTCCAAGTATTGCATAACAGCATTGATGCTGAACAGTGGAGGAAGCTCTCCACGGACCCTTCACATGGTTTAAATCCAGCCGATCTCCTATTTGCGGGTAGCTTAGTCGCGAAAAAAGGCATTTTCGTACTTCTACGTACTGCCAAGCTCTTACGGCGAAGAGGGTGGCGAGGTCGGCTGGTTTTGGCGGGACGCACAACTCCCCAATTCGAACGTATCGTTCATTTATGGGCGGCCCTCGGCGTGAAGCTTCCGGATTGGGTTGTCCACCTTGGCATATGTCCACGAGAGCACTTGGCTGTTCTGTATCGAAGTGCCGGGGTCTGTTGTTTTCCGTCCTTAGTTGAACCCTTTTCCTATACGTGTCTTGAAGCGATGGCTTGTGGGGGAATCGTGGTTGGCTCACTCAGAACTGGAATGGCTGAAATGCTCACCAAGTCCTGCGGCTTTTTGGTCCCCGGTGGAGATTCTTACAGTCTTGCTGCTGCACTCCAGTCAGCACTCTCCATGAGCGCTGAAGAACGGCGTCGGGTAAAGGAGTCTGCACAACAAAAAGTACTTGACGAGTTCGACAACGGAGTCATAATCCCAAAACTGCTCACCGTATATAACGAAACAATCAGCTCACACAAGGCCCGATGCTAACTTACGTAGTGCTTTCCATTACGGCATACTTGGTTCTCGAGATACTGCGTGCAGCCCACAGTGCCGATGCAACTGGGTACTTGTTGGTAAGCGGTCTCATACCACTTCCGCTGTATCTTGTAGGCAAGAGCGCGGAGGCAGCTGCGTACCCGATCGACGTCTGTTTGCTCGCATATCTTGTAGCGCATAGTAGATCAGCATTACAGTACGTCCTAGAGCATAGAGTACTTTCTGCTGGTGTCTCAGCCCTCTTTGGTTTCTCTATTCTGGCCACATTCTCCGGCATCTTCAATTTCATAACGTTCGATTCAGGCGCTCTGAAATTCTATGCCTATACAGTGGTCAGGTTTTGGGAGTATGCATTTCTGGCAACATTCCTGATAGCGAGCAGACCGGACAAGACACAAGTGCGAAGAATCTGTATCTTAGTCATCTCAGGAATTCTGTTTTACGAGATACTTCACGGATTGCAGGTCAGCGGTATTCTGCCGCTTTCTGGTGAAGAGTATTTCGGGCCTCGCGCAGCAGAGTACGATGCAGGAGAGGTGAGAGCCTCTCCGTTCTCAGATCGAACCGCATGGTTCTTGACTTCCTATCGAGGAGTTATCGGAGGAACGGCTTCAATAAATGCCTGGTTCTCCCTCATGGTTTTCGAAGCATTTCGCGGAAAGATAAAGGCAGTAGCCCTTGCAACGGCGATCCTGTCTGTTTTCTCGGTGCTGGCGGTTAGTTCCCGTTCAGACATCGCCGGATTAGCAGTCGCTGCCGTCGTGTTTGCATTTTGCGCACCGTCAGGACGATGGAAGGTGTACGCCGCCTCCGGGGTTGCGATCATAGGCTTATACGCCGCTTATCTCGCAATCGTGCCCCAAGCTGATCAAGCCACAGCGATGAGTCGAATGAGCGAATTGTGGAATCCGGAACTACGCGCAGTAGGTGATTATGCCGATCGGTCTGCCGACCGGGCAAGCTTGGCGAGCTACCTGCAAGAACATCCAAGGGAGCTCTTGATTGGAACAGGCCCGGGTAACTTTCATTGGTATGAAGCTCGGCGAATAACCTATAACTTTTTCGGCCATAATTCGTACCTTCATTGGACCGGAGAGCTTGGCATCGGCGGCCTGATCCTTCTGCTGAGTTGGTGTTTTTCCGTGTGCATGTATGCAGCAACCCGGCGTAAGAGTCAGAGTCATATAGCCAGTCTTGCGGCTGGAACCTGCCTGGCAATTGTCACCGGGAGAATGGTTACAGCGTGGGGGTCTGAGAGTCTGTTCGGAACGCAGGGCATGGGTGGTTACAGCTTGTATTTAGTTGGCATTGTCTATTTACTCGTCTCGATTATCTCGGATGCCAGTCTACCGCGGCTGTCCCTTCCGCGCACGACAAAGGTATTACGAAATATGTCTGTCTAAGGATTTCGTCAATGATCATTTCAAGTGCTCCGATGCGAATCAGTTTCGTCGGCGGCGGTACAGACCTACCCGACTTCTATACAAAGTATCCCGGACGCGTGATTTCAACAGCGATTGACAAATTCATCTTCATCGCGATCAATCACGCGCCGTTTACCAATCATGTGGCGGCACGATATTCCGTATGTGAGGAAGTATCGGATCCTTCGGAACTGAAGAACACGCGGATTCGAGAAGCGCTGCTGGATCTCGGAATCTCGACAAATATCGAGATAGGATCATTCGCGCCTATCCCGGCCAGAACCGGTCTTGGTTCTTCCTCCAGCTTTTCGGTGGCCCTGATGAAGGGACTGAACGCATATATAGGAAAGAAACTTGATAAGAGAGAAGTTGCGGAAGCTGCGTGTCATCTGGAGATCGACCTCGTCAAAGAACCCATTGGCAAGCAGGACCAATATGCAGCAGCGTTTGGCGGTTTCAACGTGTTGCAGTTTGACCCCGATGGTACCGTGAGTGTCGAGCCGCTATTGCTCGACTATAAGAAACGGACGGATTTGGAGAACCATCTGATCTTGTTCTTCCTTGGAACGACGCGGGATGCTTCCTCCATCTTGACCGAGCAGAGGGCCAACACCGAAAGGAACTTTGAAATATTGAAACGCATGTCAGATTCGGTTCCTGTGTTCAAGGATGCACTTCTCCGTGCGGATTTCCAAAGCGCCGGCGAAATGTTAATTGAAGGCTGGACGATGAAGAAACAACTCGCCTCCGGAATCTCCAATTCAGGCATCGACAGGCTCTTCGAAATCGCCATAAGTAGCGGCGCCTGGGGAGGAAAGATGCTTGGAGCCGGCGGCGCCGGATGTTTGATGATGCTGGCGCCTATTAATAGGCGCGTCGCAGTGGTTAATACGCTCATGGTGGGCGCTAAAGCCGAAGGATTTGAGAGCGCCTGTGAGATTCCAGTCGGCTTTGTTCAGTCTGGTGCCGAAATTGTCCTCAATTCCAATGGGAGGTAGACAGCAATGGAACGATACATTCAAGAGTTTTCGCAAAGCGCAATCTCTCTACTACGCAATCTTCCCAAGGTTGAGATCGCCAAGGCGATGAATATTCTGCAGGCGGCGTACGAACGCGACGGCCGAATTTATGTCGTTGGAAATGGTGGTTCTCTTGCCCTCGCGACCCACTGGGTTGCCGACTTCAATAAGACTGTGTTTAGTCACAATCTAGATGGATACCAACACAGGTTCCAAGCCATCCGGTTGCCCACTACAGAAGAAGAATTAACCGCGTGGGCGAATGACGTTGGATACGAAATGGTTTTTGCAGGTCCATTGAGGAACTACATACAGGACTCTGACGTTCTCATTGCTATTTCGAGCTCCGGAAATTCTGAAAATATTATCCGCGCAGTGGAACTGGCCCGCTCGCAGAAGGTCCCAGTCATCGGGATTTCCGGGTTCGACGGTGGGCGCCTAAACCCTTTATCGGATGCTAAGGTCTTGATCCCGACGATGCAGGGTGATTATGAGCTTGTGGAGGGCGTCCACGCAATCGTTCTTCACATTTTCACAAAGTATTTCAAGGACTACTTCGATAACGCTTTCCTCTTAGGTAAAAGCCAAGTGCATCTCCCTTCAGGAGCGCGGTTGAATTCGGCTGATCACATCCATGTGCCACAGTAATTCGTGACATTTCCAGTAGGCTGCACAGAAATCTAGAGAGGGAGGCAATGAGTCGAGTTTTGGTTACAGGCGGTGCTGGATATGTAGGATCAGTTTGCTCAGAGGAATTGATTCGACAAGGCTACGAAGTATCAATCGTAGATAACCTCTCCACTGGCCATCGCCATGCAGTTCCCCAAGGAGCAGAGTTCCATCAAATAGACATCGGTGACGCGGCGCGCATGCGTGAAGTCCTTGCGTCTCGAGCGTTTGATGCCGTATTCCATTTTGCCGCAAAAGCGTTAATCCCCGAATCGGTAACGAATCCGGCGGCCTTTTATCAGGTAAACGTTGTCGCCGCAACTTTGATGATGGACGCTATTCGGGAAGCGGGCATCAAGCGTTTCGTCTTCTCCTCGACTGCAGCAGTTTATGGGAATCCGGTTGAGGTTCCCATTCCTGAGGAACATCCAAAAGCACCTGTCAATTCGTATGGTGAAACGAAGCTTGCTTTTGAGCGACTCTTGGAATGGTATTCAAAGGCATATGGCATCAGTGTTTGCGCATTCCGCTATTTCAATGCGTCTGGCGCGACTCTGGACCATGGGGAGGAACATGTACCAGAGACGCACATTTTGCCAATGCTATTTGAAGCGGCTATACGCCAACGTGATTTCTTCACTATCTTCGGTTGCGACTATCCAACACCTGACGGAACATGTGTACGCGATTATGTTCACGTGCTCGATATTGCCCAAGCGCACATTCTTGCATTGCAGAGTATGCGCTCACCAGGGTTTTCTGCATACAACATAGGACTGGGCAAGAGCTACTCCGTACGAGAAGTCCACGCCCGCGTCGAACAAATCACGGGACTCAAAATCCCGCTCCGAGAAGGCGGCCATCGTCCAGGAGATCCAGCCGTACTTTGCGCAGACCCTAAACGTCTGATTTCGCAACTTGGTTGGATACCCCAACATTCCAATCTCGACTACATTATTGAAACCGCTTGGGCTTGGAAGACGCGTGAACAGGTGACGGGCAAGACCTCAACAGCGAGCCTGATATGAAAGCCTTCCTTCTGGCGGCCGGCAATGGTACGCGATTGCTCCCGCTGACAAAGTCGATCCCAAAATGCCTAGTTCACATTCAAGAAACTCCTCTCCTTGAAATCTGGTTGAGATGGTGCGCCAAATATGGTATAGATCGTGTACTCCTCAATACCCATGCGCACAGCGAGTGCGTCCTCAGCTTCTTGGCCGCATATCGAGGACCCGTCGAGGTCACTATCGCGAAAGAACCTGAACTACTTGGAAGTGCTGGCACCTTGCATACGAATCGTACTTTTGTTGCTGGTGAACAGGAGTTTGCAGTTCTATACGCCGATGTTTTGACTAATTGCAGGTTCGATGAAATGCTCGCTTTCCACCGATCGAAGCGTTCCCCGCTAACCTTGGGAACCTACGAAACACCGAACCCGACCCAGTGTGGAATTTTGACGATTGATGAGGATTGTCGGGTAATTGATTTTACGGAGAAACCCAAATCCCCAAAATCATCCACAGCCTTCTCGGGGGTGTTGATAGGTAGTCCCGCCTTTTTCGATAGCATTCCCGCCAGAACTCCGGCAGACATAGGTTTCGATGTGCTTCCGAATCTTATTGGAAATATGTTCGCATTCCCAATAGCGGATTACGTGCTGGATATCGGAACAATCGACAAATACGAGCAAGCTCAACGCGAATGGCACGGTTTAGGCGACAACTAATAATCTGTGCGGGAAAGACAACGAGATGCAAACACATTCGAATCATGCGCCGGCGATATCCATTGGTATGCCGGTATTCAATTGTTCCGGCACGATCGCGCAGGCTATCTCGTCGATTCTTGATCAGACTCTCGAAGATTGGGAACTGCTTATTATCGACGACGGGTCGACAGACAATACGCTGGAAATTGCTTCGTCTTTCCATGATCCACGAATCTTCGTCACGAAAGGCGAACGAAACGAACGGTTGCCGACGCGCCTCAACGAATGCATAAGCAAAGCGAGGGGTATTTTTTTCGCCCGCATGGATGCGGATGATATAGCCTACCCGGGTCGCCTCGAGTGCCAACTACAGTACCTGCAAAGCCATCCCGAAGTGGATCTTGTAGGAGGCTGGGTAGTGGTATTTCGCAATGATGGTAAGGTGTTGGGCGCGCGAAGAAGTTCCTTGACGCACGAGCGTATATGGGCTCACTCGTGGAAAGGCATTTTGATGCCTCACTCCACGTGGATGGGCAAGATCGAATGGTTTCGTAAATACCCCTATCATACGGTCGCGGCATCTGAAGACCAGGAACTGCTATTCCGTACTTACGATAAGAGCCGTTTCGCGAATGTGCCGCTGATCGTATTGGGCTATCGGGAAAATAGCCTTTCGTTACGTTATCTTCTGCACCAACGGAGACATGTATGCAAGAACCTCGTTAAGAATGCCATTCAACGGCACCGGTTTACGAGTGCGGCAATGTGCATTCTGGGTGAGACCGTTAAAGGACTTGCTGAAACAGTCGCAATATGCACGGGACTCAATCATCAAATGCTTCGGCGCCGTGCAGTACCCATCCACGCAGACGAGGAAAGGGCGTGGCGCTCCGTATGGGAAAAGGTTTCGCTTACTTCTGAACGGCATCGCTACGAAAATGTTTTCAGTCGGTGAAACAAGCTGCTGAATTTACCCGGCTGAATTGGCCACTGAATGCCCTTGCATTGTTCTTCAAGCCACTCGGGCGAAACTTCGCTTTAATCTCACCCGGGCCGGATCAGATTTCTCGAAGCAGAAACTGATTGACTATTCCCCGAGCCTGCCTTCCCCTGTTTCTGTGCACATCGTCATTGTCATCTTGGCGACAAGGTTTTTACGGTTGCGATTAGTTCTGCGTTCAACAATCGCGCGATAACACTTCTAGCGGCTGGGCATCGCAGTTCCTCCACCTCCGCGCGATGATACCGTCTTCAATCATTCGAGCCCGGGCCTCGCACAGAATTCCCTATGCCGGGTGCTTGCCTGGTCCTGTATCTGATTGCTCGCTCTGGTGATCGACAAGTGGAGTGCAGAGCACTCATGCTCCGTCGCTTTCTTGAAACGAACATCACAAAAACCATGTTGAAAGTTGGGCTAGAGATGCACACGGGACCAAGCATTCTAATCATCGTCCAGAATTTGCCTGTACCGTTTGATCGCCGTGTCTGGCAGGAAGCAGTCAGTCTTCGTCGGGCTGGATTTGGCGTCACTGTTATTTGTCCGAAGAAGAAGATGTATACCAAGAGTGCAGAACAGCTAGAGGGCGTACAGATCTTTCGGTATTCAATGTTGTGTGATGCAGATAGAGCTACATTCGCGTTCTTCATCGAGTTCATTTACTGCTGGGTTGCGACCTTTTGCTTAGCGTTGAAGGCCTACATTCACCAACCCTTTCAGGCAATTCACGCATGCAATCCGCCGGACACATACTTTGCGCTCGCACTTCTGTTTCGGCCATTGGGTATTAAGTTTATCTTTGATCACCATGACCTTTGCCCCGAAATGTATTTAGCTAAAGGCCAAGCACGAAAGGGACTACTTTATCGCGGCCTGTTGCTCCTAGAACGGCTCACTCTGCGCACAGCCGACGCTGTAATCGCCGTTAATCAGTCGCATCGCGAAATCGCAATGCGCAGGGATAAGATCGAAGGAGACAAGATCACCATCGTGCGCAGTGGCCCACCCCGCTTTTGGTCCGAAATTCAGGCTTTTCGAAATGAATGCAAGAAAGGCCGACAGTTTCTGGTGGTGTTTTTGGGTGAAATGGGATCTCAGGACGGCATAGATTATCTATTACGTGCCATTCGACATTATGCGGATACATATCCAAGGGAAGTTCTGTTCACTCTCATTGGCGGCGGACCAGAACAACATCGTATGGTTGAAATGGCACATCAATTGCGGCTTGACGAATGGGTTACTTTTACTGGACGCGTGACTGAGGAGAAAATCCTGTGGCAATATCTGGCTACAGCGGACCTATGTATCGCTCCTGACCCATTTACGGAATACGGGGACCTCTCGACGACGAACAAAATAATAGAATACCTAGCATTTGGTAAGCCTGTGGTGGCGTTTGATCTCACCGAGCATCGCCGGACGGCTGATGATGCGGCCGAGTACGTCCTGATAAATGATCACATTGAGTTGAGCATTGCCACCCACAGTCTGCTTATGGATGAAAAGAGAAGACAAGATATGGGCCGAAGGGGACGGCGGCGTTTCCGTGACCGTCTCGCCTGGGAAAATTCGGAGAGAGAGCTTATCGCTCTCTATTCAAGATTGCTTCTCACAGAAGAAACCTTGTCGGTGACAGTAGGCTAGAATTCGTGTACTTTTCGAAATAATTTAGACAACGATCGAAATTGGAATGGAAACATCTCTTCCACTTCTTCGTCTTCATTTGTGCTCATAATCTTTCTGAAGAATAGCAGGGATGATCAAGATGTGCGGAATCGCTGGGGTCTTCGAATACGAAGGACGAAAGAGAACTAGTAGAGCAACTCTATTTGACTTACTCTCGGCTATTGAACATCGAGGACCGGACGACCAGGGAGTACTGTTCTCAGGTGATCTTGCGATGGGCATGCAGCGACTCAGCATCATCGATCTTGTGGGAGGAAAGCAGCCGATAAGCAATGAAGACGGAAAAGTAACGGTGGTTTTTAACGGAGAGATTTACAACTATCGCGAACTGCAACAAACTCTGCGTTCACGTGGTCACATGTTAAGAACTTCGAGCGATACAGAGGTCATTGTGCACCTCTACGAAGATCTAGGCGAGGACTGCGTCAAGGAACTCCGCGGGATGTTTGCCTTCGCGATTTGGGACTCTACGCGCCAACGACTGTTCATAGCGCGTGATCGACTAGGAATTAAGCCAATTTATTACACAGACCAAAACACATCACTTATCTTCGGATCTGAGATCAAATCAATTCTGGCCCATCCAGAAGTAAATGCATCTCTGGACCTCCAAGGCCTGGGTCACTATATTTCTTTGAAGTACGTGCCTGCACCAGAAACAATGTTCTCGGGCATCCGTGCTCTTCCGCCGGGACACACACTCACTTGCGATCGAAATGGAATGAAGATCCAGCCGTATTGGAATCTTTCGTTCGTCGAAAGTGAAGAGGGCCATCCGAACGAAGAGACGTGTGCCGAGCGACTTGAAGCTTTACTTCACGAATCCGTAGGACTTCACTTGGAATGCGATGTTCCATACGGTGCTTTTCTGAGCGGAGGGGTGGACTCAAGTTTAGTCGTCGCACTGATGCAGCAGGTCATGAATGTGCCTGTAAAAACATTTTCAGTTGGATTTCAGGGTGGCGGAAGTGAAGCCTTCAGTGAGTTACCTTTTGCTCGTCTCGTCGCAAAACGTTTTAAAACGGAGCATCACGAAATATACGTGACTCCTCAGGACCTGATGAACTCGGCTCAGAAAGTAGTTTGGCACTTAGATCAACCAATTGCAGACAACGCTTGCGTTGCCAACTATATGGTGTCTAAGCTAGCCGCGCAACACGTTAAGATGGTCCTTACTGGAGAGGGAGGAGACGAGTTATTCGCTGGTTATGCGCGATATTCAGGTGAACAGTTGTCTTCGTTATTCCGCCTTATACCCGATACAGCAAAATCAATCGCCTTAACGGCGCTGCAGCGATTGCCAGGATTACGGCGCCAGAAGATTGCGTTGCTGGCCTTGTGTCAAAGAGATGAGCTGACACGCCTGACGACCTGGTTTCCGCTCTTTGATCGCATAAGGAAACCTTCTCTCCTGAATAGTGAGGTGTTTCAGCAGATATCTGACCCCTATGCCGAAGAAGTATTCCGTAACCAATTGGGCGGGACGAATACCGATGATTGTCTAAGCCGAATGCTTTACATCGATACCAAGCTCTGGTTACCTGACGACCTTCTGGCGCGCGGTGATAAAACTAGCATGGCTGCCTCATTAGAGGGCCGAGTTCCTTTGCTCGATCATAAACTTGTCGAGTTCGCTGCTTCCCTTCCGTCTGATATGAAAATTAAGCGACTCGCCCGAAAGTACCTTTTGAAGAAGGTGGCGCGCAGATGGCTGCCAGCGGAAGTGATTAACCGGAAAAAGGAAGGCTTTCCTATGCCATTTTCGCTTTGGTTTCGCAAAGAGTGCCGGCCCTTCGTGCATGACCTGCTTTCTCCGGAGACCACGAGACGCAGGGGATTGTTCAATTCAGCCTACATTCAGACGCTTCTGACTCAGCACGACACGGGAATCGAAGATCACGGGAACCTTTTGTGGGGTTTGATGAGTGTTGAGCTTTGGCATCGCGCATTTCTCGACTCGCCTCATGGCGTTTCCTATTCGGTCCGATCCTCCAAATACCTAAGTTCAGTTGCGTCCCAACGTCAATGATTTCTTCGAAACCTGGCATTTGTCCTTGACGGAACATCGGTCAGGTTTGGCTCTGACGTCAGTTTGTGTCATGGCAATGTGTAAACATGAACCCACTGCACTTGCATATCGAGGGGGCTTACTTGCCCTGGACAGGGATTTGTCCAATTACAATTCGCATTCTGATTAAGAATGAGAAAGTAAGAAAGAGTTCCACCATAGGCTGCGTTCCAAGGTGCCGACGTCGTATCTAAGCTCTTTACCAATACATTGTTAAAATACCAAGAAATTGAAGTGGAGGTTAGCAAAACTCCATAGGAGTTATAATCGGCCAGGTTTGTTCCCTTAGGTAAAGTCCAAGCATGATCGTTGTTATTGTTGGCAATTTCATTTTTGCCACTTCCCCCTAGCCAAACATGAGCGGTCGCATATCCGGTGGTGGGGGTATTACTCTGCCACTCGAATAAGTCCAGTTCGCCAAAATTTATACCGTCTGTAATCGTGGACGGCTGATTTTCTTCTTCTGGCATCATCCAGATCCCCGGGGAACTTCCAGTCACAGGATCGAACTTCATACTGACCTCAAAATATCCAGAATGCCAAGCACGATGGTAGGCACCATTAGGTGAGGAGGTGCTCATATTGGTACTGTACGGGTTCATTGCTTGTCCACTCGTCCATTCAAGATTGACATACGTACCGGAAGGATCTGTGATGTTCCCCGCTGTGGATTGCCACCAAAGACCAGAGTTATACCAAGTGCATCCCGGCAAATTCGTCGTGCACAAATTCAACGTTGAGAACGTGTCTTCCCACGCAAGATTGTACCTGGCTGCCTGCGGCGGCACAATTGATACGCCGGCCGATGCCGATTTGGTTGGGTCCAATTGACTGGTCGCGGTAATTGTGAGAAAGGCGGAACGTGGCATGGCCGGAGGAGCGGTGTACATACCGCTGGAAGAAATCGTTCCGCAATCTTCCCCACCACAGCCGTTGCCTGAGATCGTCCAAGTTACCGCTGCGTCTGAACTCCCTGTAACGGAAGCTGTGAATTGTTGAGTAGCACCAATCGCAGTGGACGCTCCGCTGGGAGTCACGGCAACGGCGACTTCGGGAGGCATCGTGCCATTACCGGTAAGACCCACGACCGCCGTGCCATTTTCTGAAGAATTGCTGGTAATAATTAGTTGGCCTGTCGAAGTGCCAACGACGGTAGGATTGAACTCAATGCTCACTGCTTGGTCCTGGCCCGGAATCAAGGTTGACGGGAATGCAACCCCCGATAACGTGAACTCTGCGCCTGCCTGCGTTGCTCCCGTGAGCGTAACAGGCATGGTACCTGTGGAGCTTAAGATTACAGACTGCGTAGCTGAATTGTTGACCGCCACATCGCCGAATGATACGTTGCTAGCGTTGATGCTCAACGCGACTATCGCGGCATTCAGTTGTAGGTTGAAGTTCTTGAAGACACCTCCCGTACTAGCTGTCATAGTGACCGCCTGAGCTGTTGCGACTGAGGTGATATTGGCCGTGAAGCTGATAGCGGTCGCGTTCGGTGGCACCGTAACTGTGTTTGGTACCGCAACTACCGAACTGCTGCTTGACAGGTTCACGACCTGCCCGCTGCTGGGCGCAGACACGCTCAATGTTACTGTACACTGATCGATACCAGACCCGGTGATGGTCCCACCTACGCAGTATAGCGCGCTCACTTCCGGCATGCCCGCTTTGCCTGGAGAACTGCGAGCGTCTCCATTCATTGAACTCGCTAAGTTTGCTCCCTCACAACCGGCGAGAACGAGCAATGTCAAGCAAGAAGTTGCGACGATTAGAACTTCAAAATAGGCGCGGAATACTACGAGGAGAGCCGACCTGCGAGATGCGCATTTTGGGGCACGTACTTTGCAAGTGTGAGATGGGGTGGTACATCTTGTTCCCTTATGAAATTCCTGCACTATGACCGACAGCGAAAACATGCTATACCTCTGTCCGCGCGCAATCGATCACGCGCTCCGAGGTCCACGTTCGGCACCCTCTCGGAAGAAGATACTTATAAGGCTAGCAGTGATCCTGCACTGAGGTAACCCATTTTCGTAATAGGCATTGGGTACTTTTGTGTTAACTCAGCCGACGATCTTCCAGATACACGGGAAGAGTGCTATTGCCAGGGTTACTCATGCTTGTACTGACAAAGGTCAAGGGAAACACAGATATGCGAAAGCTCGCCAACTGCTCGAGATCTGTGCCATTGATAGGATTGTCATGATTCGCAGTCTCGGCGCTGCTGGTCGCTTTTCGGATGTCGAATTCGTGTTTGTCGACCGCGATGGGGTGATAAACGAAAAGGCCCCGACAGGGGAATATGTATATGACTGGGAGCACTTTCGTCCACTTCCGGGCGTCGAAGCTGCCATCGCAATGCTCAACAATTCTGGGCGGAAGATAATCGTCGTAACTAATCAGCGTGGGGTTGCTCTTGGCCGCTATCAATTGAGAGATGTCGAACAGCTTCACGCGCATCTTCAGAGACACCTTGCAAGGTTCGGCGCAAGAGTTGACGCCTTCTATGTCTGCCCGCACGACAGGAATCAATGTGATTGCAGAAAGCCCAAAACAGGGCTCTTAGAAAGAGCATTTCGTGATTTTCCTCAAGCGAAGCAGAATTCCAGCGTTTTGATTGGAGATTCTCTTTCGGATATTCAGGCCGCTAAAAACTTCGAGATTCGATCCATTTTGCTTCGGCGGCAATTACCCGACCTGACTCTGCAACAAGATGAAGCGTTGAAGCTTGCAACGGTAACCTCAGGATCGCTACCAGAAGCCGTTGAAATCTATTTCTAAGTTACCTTAGGCGCGATCCGTCTTGAAGATGTTTGGCTTCTTGTAGGGCCAGGAACTCTCGCCGCATTCAGCTCCTACTCCTGCAATTCTCTATTTTCTTGACGGAGAAGCTGAAGTCCAGGGATAAAGCCAACGCCGGGATGAAGCCCCATTGCCTACATGCCCCCGATGTTGTGGCCTGCTCCCCAAAATGTCCTGTCAGGATCCTGCTCATTCAGATAAAGTCTGGATGAACTGGACTCGGGTTTCCAACCGGCGCCATGTCCACTTGATTCCGGCCGAGTCACAAGGTATAGATTTTGGCACATCGGTTTCCGAGAAATTCCCCCTATCGCTATCGTTATCAATTCGTTAGGGCAGACGATCGGAGCAGCCTTCCAAACAAGAATCGCAGCATAGTCGGGATTTCGGGAGTGTCAAACGGTGCGCCCTAAGCCCGAAATTGATTGACCTTTTGACACAGGGATAACATATCGCCTTTCACGCTCGGTTTACAGAATGCGCGAAAATCACTGGGAGAGAAACCATGCTGATCCAGCCAAGACCGGGATGGAGAATGAAAACTGGTTCTGTTGTACCGATCGATCTGCATCGTCATAGATTCCCGTTTTCGATAAATCGCCGAGTCACCCATCGAAGTTCAGGATTGGTACTGTGAAGTCTTTGGGCTGGATCTGGAGCGCCCGCAGTACACACTCGGAAGAAGGATATCTGCCGTGCCATTCATGCGATCCAGAATCCCGCTCGAAGCATGTGGGCCGTACGCCAGAACTGGACAAGGAATCGCCCGCAACAGAAGTTCCGCCGTGGATCCCAAGGTCAGCCGATCCAGTCTCCCCTGGCCGTACGCCCCGAGCATAAGCAGGTCGATGTTCTCCTCATCGACAAGACGGAAAAGGATGTCACCAACCAAGCCTACGCGCAGCACGACATGGTTCTTCAAGTTCTGATTGGTAAGGCGGCTGGAGATCAGTTGCAGTACAGAGTGGGCATCCCGTATCTGTCTTTCGAGTTCCGGGCCGGGAAGGTCCTCATTCGCCCTCTCTACGCGCGCCAAAACAAGCTCGGCGGCAAAGCGCTCAGCTAATGCCATGGAGTCATGCAGCGCCTGTTCGGCTGCAGATGACCCGTCATGCCCCAACATGATCCGGCGAAAATTATAAGCGGAACTTGTCATGATCCTTCTCCTTTTCTAGATGCGGCACCGGCAACAACGTCCGTTTGGGAATAACGTGAGCATCGTGTTCTTGATGTCGGATGCGATTCGCTGACAGGAGGAGACCGCGATGAACAGGTTTGGTCAGATAGCCCAAAGCTCCAGCATTCATGACCAAGTCGCGGATCTCCGCGTCTCCATGTGCCGTTAGAAAGATGATCTGGCGTAAGCGCTGACCCACAGTTGCAACCACAGCATTTTCGCTTGATGAAGTCAACGATGCGTTGATCGCATCAAAGGGATTCAATTGAAGTGATCGTTCCGTAATGCTCTTTTGTGCGACGTTTAAGAGCTTCGCCCGTAAAGCCCGGCTTTGGGGGCGCATTCAGGCAAACTCGCAGAGTCTTTGCAGAATAAGCAATAAGCAGGACCAGCCATTCCCGGGATTGAGTTTGTCCAGACTGCAGAGGGAGACGTTAGCGCTGCCCTCCCCGCGGTCGTCTGAATCAGCAGCGCGCGACGAGACATCTGCCCTTCCCCATGCGAAGTTCCGTCTGAATTAGAATATGAGCGTGTTCGTACGCCTGAGGCTTCACGACCATGAAGGCACAAGTCAAGCTTGGCCGAATTGCCGGCATCTCCATGGGTCTTCATTACAGCTGGTTCATCATCGCCCTTCTGATCGTGCTTTCTCTCGTCCAACATTTCCATGCTGTCGCGCCCCAATGGAGCAAAGCGATGGGATGGATGGCCGCGGTGATCACGAGCCTATTATTCTTCGCGGCTCTCCTGCTCCATGAGCTGGCGCATTCCCTGCTGGCGAAAGCGCGCGGCCTGCGCGTCCGCGCCATCACCCTGTTCGCACTGGGTGGCGTTTCGCAAATCGAGTCGGAAGCCTCGGACGCCAAATCCGAATTCTGGATTGCAATCGCTGGTCCGATTACGAGTGTCGTAATCGGCCTGGTTGCCCTGGGAACTGCGTGGCTGACCGGGTGGCAGCCCAGGAGCGAACCCGCGACTCCCGTCATCTCTGTGCTGGTCTGGCTCGGTTACATCAACCTCATGCTGGCCGCATTCAACATGATTCCCGGTTACCCGCTGGACGGCGGGCGTGTCTTGCGTGCCGTCATCTGGTGGATCACTAGCAATGCCGACCGCTCCACGAAAGTGGCAGCCGAGGTAGGCCAGTTCGTCGCCTTCATGTTTATTTTGTGGGGCTTGATCCAATTCTTCTCGGGCGTGAGCTTTAGCGGGCTCTGGATGGCATTTATCGGTTGGTTCCTGCTTGATGCGGCCCGTTCCAGCTACGTTCAGGTCGAGCTGATGGCAGGACTCCGGGACCGGCGCGTCGCCGACATCATGGACCGCGACTACGTTACTGTGGAAGGTCATTTGAGCCTGCAAGATTTCGTCGACGCGTATGTGTTGCGGACCGGACGCCGCTGCTTCGTCGTGGTCCAAAATGACCAGATAACCGGACTGATCACCACCCATGAGATAAGACAAGTCGCTCGCGACAGCTGGCCGCAGACCAGCGTGCAAAGTGTGATGCGCCCACTCGCTCAGCTGCGCACGGTTGCCCCGGATACGCCGGCCATCCAAGCGCTTGAACTGATGAGCCGCGAGGACATCAACCAGCTGCCCGTTATCTCAGATGGACACGTCCGGGGAGTCTTCTCCCGTGGTCAGGTCCTACGTTTCCTGAGAACTCAGGCAGAACTGCATCGCAACTAAGCTCCCTGGTTCGCGGAACCCGGTCGTTGTCCACTCCTGCTTTGTCCCGTTCATCAGAGAATGAGCGCACACCCAAAGTAACGAACTGAACCTCACGGTACGGCAGCCCATCGGCCCTTCATCGCGAATCGATGCTCAGCACCAGGTTTGTCGCGAAGCGCTGCGCTGAATGCTACGGACGACTTGCGATTGCAGCTTCTCGCAACCACAATCGAATCGCACGATTCCTTTGTCGTTCTGCCTCTGAGCATTTCTAGGCGTGCATAAGGCGGCTTCGGGTGACGATCTTCAGGGCCTCAAACCAAAGGACACTCAACACACCGGCGCTCAAGCGGATGAGAAGGTCGCTGACATGCAACATCGAGAACCGGAAATGCTGCCGGATAAAGGGAACATAGAGCACGAGGAATCCCCTTAGCCAAAGCCTGGTGTGGGCTGGGGTACATCCGTTTGATTCTGGGCATATCCTACTCCCATACCACCAGTCGGATCGCGATCTCAACTCTTGGTGTCGCCGTTGTTGATGATTTCTGCGAGCGGAATGGCGTGTGTACCCAAGAGACTCAATCGGTAGCCGCGGAACCGTGTTCCGGCTCTGGGGGTCGGATATTGGCTATAGGGAGGAAGGTTCCATGAGCATCCATTCTGTATCCACGAGTACCGGTAAGGAAACAGGGAGGACAAACACTCCCTCACGGAAGGTTCTCTCGACCGGCGAGTATGCTGCATTGCCGTGCACCACGGTGACTTGATTCCTGGCGCTGGAACTCTGACAAATGTTTACTCCTTTACAGTAGTTTGTCGCGTAAATGTGCTCCGTCACGCCGGCCGCGGGCGCATACGAAGGAGGGTATTCGTGCCCCCTCAAGCGAAGACCGAACTAAGGATCGCTCATCGACAGTTACGACGGAACGCGCGTGTTCCTCAACGGTCCTGCCCTTCCCTTTGGTCCGGGTGGGCGCGAAATCTGCACTACTCCACCGTTGACCTTTACATGCCATTCATTGCTGGAGTAATTCGCGCATCGCAAATCGTCGCTCATCCCAGATGTCGAACCCGGAAAGCTTGCCGCAGTCCAGCCCTTTGGAAACGACAAATCTTGCGCCGCACAAAAGATGCCGACCGTCAACGATGTCAGGCACACAGATAGAACTGTTGGTGAATTCACGATCAAAAGCTTAACTCAGTTCAGCGCGAAATCGAGCTTCGATTTTTGGAATGCGCGATTTTCCGTTTCGCAGCGTTCTGGGGCGGATTGTCGGATATCGTGAAGCTGGGCGAAATTGGGCCAACAACCGGATATGCGGTGATCTACCCGCGACCCCAAATCTGCTGCAGGAAGAAGTGTCCACGAGTGACTTGCCGATTTCGTGTCAACTAAGAATATTAAATAGCTTGTGGACGAGAAGGTCGGTTCCGGAGATCTTGCCCAGCCAGAGTTTAGGTCAAGAGTAATGAATGATTGGCCTCACTTCCGAACCGCTTGCCTGCAGATTGCTATGTTGCTCCTCTTGCTTACCGAGGAAAGCTGAAGCTATTATATCTCGGTAACCGTGAGGAAAGCTCATGAGCAAACCGTCTGACCTGGTCCAGGGGACACTGGATCTCTTGATTCTCAAGATACTCGCCCTTCAGTCGCTTCATGGTTGGGCACTCAGTCAGCGACTCAAGCAGGTTTCTGGAGATGTGTTGCAGGTAAGCGATGGATCTCTCTATCCCGCATTGCACAAGCTGGAACAACAGGGCTGGATCAAGGCAGAGTGGAAACCAACCGAAAACAACCGGAGGGCGAAGTTTTACTCTCTCACGCGGCTCGGACATCGGCACCTGGAAAAAGAGGCAGCCAACTGGGAACGTCTCTCCTCAGCGATTTCCGTTGTGATGAGGCTAACGGAGGTTTGAGATGCGAATCGAAAACTGGCTGTACACGCTTCCCTTGCGGCTGCGTTCGCTGGTCAGTCGCAACCGCTGGGATGCCGATCTCGATGAAGAGCTGCGTGATCACATTGACCGACAGTTCGAAGAGAATCTCGCGCGAGGAATGGATAGAGAAGAGGCTCGTCTCACCGCGCTCCGGATGTTTGGGAACCTTGTCGCCCTCCGCGAGCAAACACATGACACCTGGGCCTGGACGCCACTGGAACATATCTGGCAGAACTTCCGTTATGCCGTCCGATCGGCACGGCGTGCGCCATTGCTCTCCGCGATTGCGATCCTGGCTCTTGCGTTAGGCATTGGACTCAACACTGGCGTGTTTACCATGTTGAACGCGATGTTCCTCACGGCTCCAACACTCGTTAACCCGGCGAGTTTCGTCCAGCTCTGTCCCCGCTACTCGGGGTGGTTCACGGGGGCAGATCAGAATTCCGCCTTCACGACAGAAGACTTTGACGCCATTCGCAACCATTCGCAGACTCTGGAGGATGTGGCCGCACAGCAGCAGAACTCCGCGCTTCTTGAACAGGGAAATAAGAACATCCCCATATTGCTTGCTTCGTGCAACTACTTTCACGTACTCGGAATTGATCGTCCGCTAATGGGCAGGTTCTTTGCCTCCGGCGAGTGCCAGCGCGGCACTGGCACGCAGGTGGCCGTGTTGAGCGAGCCATTATGGAAACACCAATTCGACGGTGATCCGGCAATCATTGGCAAGACAATTCACCTCAATGGCGTACCCCTGGCTGTAATCGGCATTGCGCCCTCCGACGCCGCGAATTACCTTCTCGGCGGGATCTTTGTTCCGTACACACTAGAGCCCCAACTGAATCACGCGAATGATTTGCTGGCCAGTCCAGACACACCCTGGCTTTCCATTACTGGAAGGCTGCGCACAGGATCCACCAGAGACGATGCGCGGGCCGAGTTAACGGCCATCATGAACCAACAGGATCGGGCGTACGTGGAACGGAAGATTTCGGCTTTCAATCGGACAACGTCTCTGACAATCACCAATGGTTCGTTTATTGAGAATCCGAACCTCCGTAACCTGGTACTGGGATTGATGGTGCTGATGCTGGGGCCGCTGGCGCTCATTC
>Ga0207667_10000727_pt1 | contig 42774 bp, 37 predicted proteins | sample KBSCornC52_FD_184301 | JGI IMG/M metagenome (GOLD analysis project Ga0207667, IMG submission 184301) | Corn rhizosphere microbial communities from Kellogg Biological Station, Michigan, USA - KBS Corn C5-2 (SPAdes) (version 2) | ecosystem: Host-associated > Plants > Roots > Rhizosphere > Soil ... | reverse complement strand
GCCGCTCGACATGCATAACGGATCGATGCGGCTGCCGCCTCCCCAACCGTGGCAATTGAATATCAAGACGGGCGAGGCGACGATACTCAAATAGGAGGTAAGTCATGTCTACCCAGGACACCGATCTAGCCACTATCTTCCTCGCATTCTCGCGCAACAAGCTGCTCAACCAGTACTGGCCGCGCCTCAAGACCTGCGTTGAACCCATGGCGATCGAGCAAGTCTGGTGGCGTCCCAATCAGGCGTCTAACAGCATCGGCAATCTCATCCTCCATCTGAACGGCAACATGACCCAGTGGCTTGTCGCATCTTTTAATAAGGATGAAGACAAACGCAACCGACCTGAAGAATTTGCAGCACAAGGTGGTCTCACCGCAGGAGAACTTCTGAGCCACCTCGGCGCGACAGTTGCTGAAGGCGAAAAAGTTCTGAACCGCCTCACCGTTGATGAGCTGCTCGCGCCCTACGTCATTCAAGGCCATCACGTGCGCGGCCTCGACGCCGTCTTCCAGGTCATTGAGCACTTCGGCCTGCACTACGGGCAGATCGCCTACATAACCAAAACGCTCGAAGGCAAAGACCTCGGCTTTTATCGCGAACTGAACAACACAGGCCGCGTGTAGCGGCCTGTTGCTTGCATCCGATTTGCGGCTTTTACTTCAGCGAACTCATATCGATTACAAACCGATACTTCACATCTTGCTTAAGCATCCGCTCAAACGCCTCGTTGACTTTGTCTATGGGAATCACTTCCACGTCTGCAGTGATGTTGTTCTCGCCGCAGTAGTCAAGCATCTCCTGCGTCTCCGGCATACCGCCGATCATGGATCCGGCTACCGCAATGCGCTTCGAAATCAATTGGAAGATATCGATGGAAGGTGGCTTTTCCGGCAGGCCCACAATCGTCAACGTCCCATCCTGCTTCAGCAACGCAAGGTAGGGCGCCATGTCGTGCGGTGCTGAAACCGCGTCGATAATGAAGTTGAACGACCCCGCGTGCTTCTTCATCTGCTCTTTGTCTGTCGAAATCACCACTTCATCGGCGCCGAGCCGGAGCGCATCTTCTTTCTTCTTTGGAGAGGTGGTTAGCTGAACGGTGTGCGCACCAAACGAATGCGCAAACTTCAGCGCCATGTGGCCGAGCCCGCCCAGACCGATGATTCCGACCTTCATGCCTGGGCCCACCTTCCAGTGGCGCAGCGGCGAGTAGGTGGTAATACCGGCACAAAGCAGCGGCGCTACACCGGCCAAATCGAGATTCGCAGGCACGGTATGCGCGAACCGTCCGTCCACAACGTAGTTATTGGAGTAGCCGCCCATTGTCGTCGTCCCATCCACACGGTCGGTCGACGCATAGGTCAGCGTTGGATCTTCAAGGCAAAAGTGCTCTTCGCCCCGATCGCACGGAGCACAGTGTCGGCACGAATCCACGATGACGCCGACTGCTGCAACATCGCCAACCTTGAATTTCTTTACTGCTGAACCGGTCTTGGTTACGCGGCCCACAATCTCGTGGCCGGGTACCATGGGATACGCCGATTGTCCCCATTCGTTGCGCGCCATGTGAATGTCAGTGTGGCAGACACCGCAGAAAAGGACTTCGATAGCGATTTCCGTTGCACCGGGCTCGCGACGGCTGAACGTGAACGGAGCGAGCGGAGATTGAGCATTCTGCGCTGCATAACCTTTTGATGATGGCATTGGATTTCCTTCCAGAAAGGGATTGGATTAAGAATATTCGATTTGAGTTGCCGTACAAGCTTAGTGGCTGTGGACCTAAGGCTGGTCACGTCTTCTTGCGCCTAACCAGAAACAGCCTGAGTATTCAGTTCAACGTTTCCCGATGATCACGCGATCAATACCCTGCAGATCTTTCGTAACTTGGATGCTGCTGAAGCCGGCAGCTGAGAATAATAGTGCAATAGCGACTGCTTGCCCATGCCCCATTTCGAACAGTACATATCCGCCTGGGACAACTGCATCATACGCAAGCGGCGTGAGCCGCCTGTAGACATCCAGACCATGGGAACCGGCGAAAAGAGCGAGGTCTGGCTCGTACTCGCGAACTTCCACCGCCAGAGTTTCACGGTCGGCACCCGCAACATAAGGTGGATTCGAAACGACCATTTCGAATTGCTCTCTCGCAACTGGGGCCAGCAGATCGCCGTTGAGTAAACGGACGCGTTCCAACACTCCGTTGCGTTCTGCATTATCCCGCGCTACAGTCAACGCAGCATCTGAAAGATCCGTCGCCGTCAATTGCGCCCCTGGCAAGGTCTTTGCTAGTGCAATCGCAATTGCTCCTGAGCCGGTGCCTACATCCACAATACGCGGCCGCTCGAAATTGGTTGCCAACTCGAGCACTTTCTCGACCAGGTGTTCCGTCTCTGGCCGCGGAATCAGCACATCTTTGTTGACGCGAAAGGGCAGCCCATAGAACTCGCACTCGCCGATTATGTACTGAATCGGCTCTCCCGCGAGGCGCCTGTCGATCTGCTGAGAATACCCAATCGCCTTGCATCCGCCGAACTCGTCGTCAAGATGCGTAAGGAGCCACGCGCGATTTTTGCCGATCAGGTGCAGCAGAAGAATCTCCGCGTCGAGCCGCGCGCGTTCCGGATGCGGTCCCGCACGCAGACGTTCCTCGCCTTGCTGCAACCGTTCGCGTAGCAACACAGCGCTAAGCCGCCTGCGTTGTGCTGGCCTTTAATAGCTCAGACTGGTAGTGCGTCACCAGCGCATCCACGATCGGCTGCAGCCGTCCTTCCATAACCAAGTCGAGTTGGTGCAGCGTTAGGCCGATGCGATGGTCAGTCAATCGATTCTGCGGGAAATTGTACGTGCGGATCTTCTCGCTGCGATCGCCGCTGCCCACCTGCTGCTTGCGTTCCTTGGCAAGCTCGGCATTCTGCCGCTCCATCTCTTGCTCGTAGAGCCGCGACCGCAAAACGCGCATTCCCTTTTCGCGATTCTTGATCTGCGATTTCTCGTCCTGGCAGCTTACGACAGTGTTGGTTGGGATGTGGGTAATGCGCACCGCGGAATAAGTAGTGTTTACGGATTGGCCGCCTGGGCCCGAGGAGCAGAAGGTATCGATGCGGAGGTCCTTGGCTTCAATCTTGATGTCTACATCTTCAGCTTCAGGCAAGACCGCAACCGTGATTGCCGATGTATGCACGCGCCCTTGCGTTTCAGTGGCGGGGACGCGCTGCACGCGGTGAACGCCGCTTTCCCACTTCAGCTGCGAGTACACTCGCTCGCCTTCAATAATGGCAATCACTTCCTTATAACCGCCCACGCCCGATTCCGACAGCGACATGACTTCGACTTTCCACCTGTGTTGCTCGGCAAAGCGCGTGTACATACGGAACACTTCAGCCGCAAACAGCGATGCTTCGTCACCACCCGTACCCGCGCGAATTTCCAAAATCACGTTCTTCTCGTCATTTGGATCCTTGGGAAGCAGCATCACCTTCAGCTCTTCATTGATTGCTTCCTCGCGCGGGGCCAGCGACGCTATCTCTTCTTCGGCCATTGCGCGAATATCGGGATCGATCTCTGTCAGCATCATGCGAGCGTCGGCAAGCCCTTGCCGAATATTTTTCAGCTCGCGGTATTTCTCCACGGGCGCTTCGATTTCGCGCAGCGCCTTGGCAGTCTTTTGATATTTCTCGTGATCATTGATCACTTCCGGCAGCGAAAACTGCGACTGCAGATCGTTGTAGCGCTGCTCCATCTGTTCCAGGCGGTCAATCATTTTTGCCCCCCTTCGGGGTCTTGAGTTTTGGTCAATTGATTTGAAAAGACAGGATGCGCAGAACAGGTATAGGCGGCAGGCGCCGCTAGAGTAAGGCCGAGATGGGCTTGTGCAGCATCATTTCACTCACTATTTTAGCGCGAAATTAGAAAAACGTGCTCGGCAACAACGTTGTGCCCACCCACCTCAGTTGCAATCAGGCTCTTTACAGCCGTTCATTACTGGCACCATCAACCGCGAGGCATGCGCGGGCCCCGAATACACCGTAATGGTCGCGGATTTGAAGTCCGCCGGCTTGGCTTTCATAATATTCGTGACAAAAGTCTGCGGATTGCGATCGTAGAGCGGAAACCATGAGCTCTGAATCTCGACCATGAGCCTGTGCCCCGTCTTGAATACATGATCCACATCGTGCAGTGAGAAGCGATACTCACGAATCTCTCCCGGTTTAAGCGCTGATGGTTTGTGAAAGCTGTCGAGATAGCGGCCGCGGAAGATCTCCGCATCGGTCATCAGTTGATACCCGCGCATCTTTGCATCGGGATCATCATCGGGGTACTGATCAATCAGTTTCACGACCAGGTCATTATCTGATCCTGTAGTCGCGGCAAAAATGTCCGCTACCACCTCTCCTGTCAGAGTCAGATCGCTGGTAAGCACCGGCAGTTTCCATACGGCCAGATCTTTGCGTGTGGTTACGAAGCGTTGATCTTCAGTCAGCCAGTTGTACCACTCCGATCCCGGGCTGTACGTCGGCTGGATCGGGCGGTGTCGGTACGGAATTGGATCCGCAGGATCGCTGGTGTACGCGGTAGTTGTTTCGCGAACCGGCTTCTCCCAGTCCGCCAGCCCTCCGCCTTCGAGGTATAGCGGGCGCACCTGCGACTGTCGCGGCGGAAAGTGGCTGTAATATTTCCATTGGTTCGATCCCGTCTGAAAACTCGCCGTATCCATCAGGCCAAACTGCGAGCTGTTCGTACCCGGTTCATCCTTCAGAAAATGTGCGAAAAACCCGGCCTCAATCCGCGAACGAAATTCTTTTCCGATCGGCTGGCCAAATTGCAGGCTGCCCAGGTTTCTCGTCGAGGCAGACCAATACCCGTGCCGCCAGGGACCAAGCACGAGGAAATTCTTGTGGTCAGAATCATGCGGCTCCAGCTTCGTGTACTCCTCCTGCGGTCCATACATATCTTCCTGATCATAGTAGCCGCCTACAGTGAGGGTCGGCACTGTGACAGCACTCAACCAATGCTCTACTGCACGCGACGACCAAGCCGAATCATAATCAGGATGTTGCATAAACAGTTTCCACGTGGGCAACATCTTGGTTCCTGATTGCTCCACGTCTTGTTCAAAGGATCCGCGCTTCAGGAAGTAGTCAAAGCCATCCACCGCGCTGCCGCCATTGCTATAGGTAACCTTGGTGCGGCCTTTGCTTTGTTCCATTCCATAGACGTAATCGTAGCCATAGCTTTGCCGAAAGGCACCATTATGGAAAAAGTCATCCCCGATCCACACGTCGATCATGGGCGCCTGAGGCGATATCGCTTTCACTGCCGGATGAGGATCGATGCCTGCCGCCATCGCCAGAAACCCTGGATAGCTGGTTCCCACCAGGCCCACACGACCGTTGTTTCCCGCAACATTCTTCAGTAGCCAGCCGATCGTGTCATAGGCGTCTGTACTTTCATCCACGGCATTCGGATTGTGATGGTCTGCCATTGGCCGGCTCATGACGAATTCGCCCTTGCTCTCAAAGCGGCCGCGAATATCTCCGCAAACATAGATGTATCCGTCGCGCGCAAGCTCCGGGCGCTGCGAGAAAAACGCAGCGCGACTCGTGCCCTCGCAGCCGTAAGGAGTGCGCTGCATCAGAAACGGCAACGGCGCTGCAATATCAGTCGGCTTCAGGATCACGACGTGCAGCTTCACTCCATCCCGCATCGGAATCATTGCTTCACTTCTCTGATAATCATGAAAAACGTGGTGCACGGGCAGCCCGACACGCGTATACACTATGTCCGCTGCGGTTGAGAATTTCACGCTTACTCCCCGCCCAGTATCGTCCGTCTTGAATTGCGCGGTCGCCTTTGATCCTGGAAGCCCGAAGTCAACGTCAGAGATGGTCGTCAGTTCCATTGGCACGGAGTTCTCTGCTTCGATCATGAGCTTTCCGTTCTCAGGGTAGACACTTACCGGAACGTCCGGCTCCTCGCTACTTGCATAAGCGCCGCTCAGCTTTTCCAGTTTCGAGGCATCCGGCGCTTGACCGACCGTCTGCGCCTGCGCAAGAGGAAAAATGGTGGCCAACAAAAGCAAAGCCGCGCTCAACCATGCTGGCGCGGCATAACGGCTCGATTCGGCCATCATCTTCTCCTGTTCAGCTTTAGTGCACATGTCCGTGCTGGTGTTCGCTGGATCCGGTCATTTCTTCAGGAGGGACAACGCACCCCTGGAGTTCTTCACATCCCACGTGTTCAAACTGAACGGTGGTATGGCTGATATGGAAGTGCTGCTTTAAAACATGGTTCAGCTTGACCAAAATGCACGCACTCTCAGAGGGAGGGATATCGGCGATCTGTACGTGACAAGCCAAGGCTCTCGAATGCGATCCCAGGCTCCAGACATGCAGGTCGTGTACGTTCACCACGCCCTCCACCGCTTCCATACCTGAACGAATAGCGGTCAGCGAAACGCCGCTCGGCGTGCCTTCCAGCAGAATGTTGAGTGTCTCGCGAACAATGCCGATGCTCGACCACAAAATGAATGCCGCAATCAGCAGCGAAAGCGCGGGGTCAATCCAGTTCTTTCCGGTCAGCAGAATTCCAGCGCCGCCAGCGATCACTGCAGCCGTCGAAAGCGTATCCCCCGCCATGTGCAAAAATGCGGAGCGGAGATTTACATCCCGCGCTACGCCCCAAAGCAGGGTCGCAATCACACCATTCATCACCACGCCGGCCGCGGCTACAACCATCATCAATTGCGGCAGCACTGTTACAGGACTCGACAACCTGTGAACAGCCTCCACTGCAATCCAAAGGGAGATAACGATCAGCGTGGCAGCATTGATAAACGCCGCCAGCACACCGGCTCGTTGATACCCGAAAGTCCGCGCATCATCAGCCGGGCGCGACTGGAAATGCACCGCTGCAAAGCTGAGTAGCAGGGCGAGAAAATCGGAAGCATTGTGGCCTGATTCTGACAGCAGCGCCAGCGAGTGGGCCCGTAAGCCCGCAATCAACGTCACCAGCACGTAAGCGAGCGTCGCCGCCAGCGAAAAGCGTAGTACCGAACTTGTCCGATTTGCGCCGGGGCCTGAAGGCGCCGCGTGGACATGCATAGATCTATAGTCTAATAGCGCTGTAGTGGGCCGCCAAATCGCTCCGTCAACTCTGATCCGGATGTAACTTGCTCATATCGTTCGGCTCGGGGTGCCGGAAGCTCGGCAGCACCGGCATACCAGCGCGCAAACCGGTCCAGTGCTCCGCCACCACAATGCTGTTCTGCGGGTTTCCCGGCTGGTACCTCACTGAGCACGGAAGGCCAAGCTGCACTTGGCTTGGATCAACGACGTCGGTGAGGCTCGTAACGTCCTGAGAACACTCGTAATCCACACCGCCGATGCGGTAACTAAACAGGATCATGCTCAGTTTGCAATCGTTCTCGCCGTCCACTTCGTACACATCCAGCAGCATTCCATCAACAATCCGCCCGGATTGGGCCAGAGATTCGCGCCTTTGCCGCTCAAGTTCCTCGGGTGTTGGACGCTTGCGCATCGCAAGCCAGAGGCCAGCTGCCCCGATTCCTGCAATTGCCACTGTTCCAGCCGCAATCTCCCACGCAATTCTGGTCATCTTTAGCGGGACTCCGCCTCAACTGTCCACCTCAAGGATAACGCAGGATCAATTTCCATATTCCAGCCGAACAGGCGCCCAACAATCCTGCCCTCAAGCCATTCGGCCAAGTGCCCCGCCACTGACAGCGATACCGCAACCGGCTGGGCGGATGACCTATACTCAAGGATGCAGACGCTGCGGCCGAGGCCTTCAGCACACCTGCTGAAGAGGCTTAATTCTTTGGCTTTGGACGAAAGCATGAACCGTTCCCCACGCACCCGAATCCGCTCCACAACCGTCATTTGCGTTCGCCGCAACGGAGCTGTCGTCATGGCTGCCGATGGCCAGGTCACTCTCGGCGACCATGTCCTCAAGCACTCTGCACGAAAGATCCGGCGCCTCTACCAGGACAGGATTTTGGCTGGGTTTGCCGGCTCGACTGCCGACGCTTTTAACCTGTTCACGCGCTTTGAATCCAAGCTCGAGCAATATGCCGGGAACCTCAACCGCGCCGCCGTTGAGTTGGCCAAAGATTGGCGTACCGATAAGATGTTGCGCAATTTAGAAGCCTTGCTGCTGGTGGCCGACACGAGCCAGACGTTTCTTATTTCCGGTTCCGGCGACGTGATCGACCCCGACGAGCCTCTAGCCGCCATTGGTTCCGGGGGCAGCTACGCCACCGCCGCAGCGCGTGCACTTATGGAGAACACAGATCTCAGCGCGCACGAAATCGCCGAAAAAGCTATGAAGATTGCTGGCCAAATCTGCATCTATACCAACGACCACGTCACCTACGAGGAGTTGAAAGGCTAGCCACTTAGCCCATTGCATTCATGGCCATTTACTTACCCGCATCCGCTGAAGAACAGGACGTTTCGCTCGACGAGCTAACCCCGCGCGAAATCGTGGCCGAGCTCGACAAGCATGTCGTAGGCCAACGCGGCGCCAAGCGCGCCGTTGCCATCGCCTTGCGTAATCGCCAACGCCGCCAGAAACTGCCGCCCGACCTCGCCGACGACATCATGCCCAAGAACATCATCATGATTGGGCCCACTGGCGTGGGTAAAACCGAAATCGCGCGCCGCCTCGCCAAGCTGACGAACTCGCCGTTCCTCAAGGTTGAAGCGTCGAAATTTACTGAAGTAGGCTACGTGGGCCGCGACGTCGAATCCATGATTCGCGATCTTGTTGAAATCGCCATCGACATGGTGCGCGAAGAGCGCCTTGAAGAGGTGGAAGACCGCGCCGAAATGAATGCCGAAGAACGGCTCCTCGATCTACTTCTGCCGCCACCTCCCCCCGCTCCGCATCAGCAGGACGGACAGCTTTCCTTGCCCGGGGCTGAAAGCCACCAGCGCTCCCGCGAGAAACTTCGCCAGCAGTTCCGCGAAGGCAAACTCGACGATCGCATGGTCGAGCTCGATGTTCGCGAACGCGGCACGCCGCAATTCGGCATCATCAGCAATCAAAACCTTGAGGACATGGAAATGAACCTCAAGGACATGCTGCCCAACATTTTTGGCGGCAGTTCAAAGAAGCGCAAGATGAAAGTGGGCGACGCATTCGATTACCTGGTGCAGGAAGAAGAAGGCCGCCTCATCGACATGGATGCCGTGAACCGCGCCGCAGTGGAGCGCGTTGAATCAAACGGGATCATCTTCCTCGATGAAATCGACAAGATTGCCGGCCGTGAGGGAGGGCATGGTCCCGACGTCTCCCGGGAGGGTGTACAGCGCGACATTCTGCCGATTGTCGAAGGCACCACGGTCAACACGCGTTATGGCATGATCCGAACTGACCATATCCTGTTCATTGCTGCCGGCGCCTTCCACGTTTCCAAACCAAGCGACCTTATCCCCGAACTTCAGGGCCGATTCCCTATTCGCGTTGAGCTGCAATCCCTTACCAGCGACGACTTCCTGCGCATCCTAACCGAGCCCAAGTCATCGCTCACCAAGCAGTATTCTGCACTGCTTGAGACCGAAGGAGTGCGCCTGGAGTTCGCACCCGAAGCGCTGCGCGAAATGGCCGAATTCGCATTCAAGGTAAATGAGCAGACTGAGAACATCGGTGCACGCCGCCTGCACACCATCATGGAGCGCGTGTTGGAAGACGTAAGCTTCCTTGCGCCCGACGTTGCACGTCGCCCCGCAAACGATGAAACCGCTGCGGCGCTCTCAGAGTCGATTAAGAAAGAATCCTCAACGCCGCTCCCTTACCTCGAGCGCACCACGACCACCGGCCCCGAGAAAGTTTTCCTGATTGACGACAATTACGTTAAGCAGATGGTGGCATCCATAGTGAAGGATCAGGATTTGAGCCGGTATATTTTGTAATTGCCTCAAACGATAGCCGGGCCGCCGCCCAACTCACCACAAATATGTGGGTGCCCCACTCCTGTTGCAGTCCCATGGCAACAAGAGTGGCATAGCACAGGCCCACCGCTGATTAGCCTTGCCCACATCGCTCCAGCCTCCTAAGCGTCCTCAGCATCTCCCCCAAAGCAGCCTTGCCAATCTCCTCCTCAAAATCCCGCTGCAACTTATCGAGCGCAGCAATCACCCGCAGCGCACAGCGTTTTCCCTGCGGCTTCAATGCCAACTGATACGCTCGCGCATCCTCCGGATCGATCCTGCGCTGCAAGAATCCCTTCGCCTCAAGTGACGAAACACAGTGACTTACGTTCCCCCTCGTCGTTCCGAACGCTTCCGCCAACTGCGACGGCTTGATCGTCTTCGGCGCCTCAAAAAACACCGCCGCCAGCGTCAAGCCCTCAAGAAAACTCAGCCCATCATCTTTCAGAACCTCTGCCGCCACTGCCTCAAAACGCCGTGCAGCGCAATGCACCGCAAACATGGGGCTCTCACGCAAAAACGCGTCAATTCTCATGCCGACAGTATAGTTGGTTTACTTTGTAAACTATTTAGAAGAATATCGAACTGCTCTGTATGAAAGCTTTCCCATGCTGGATGATAAGCAGAGAAGCAAACTCATGACCTTGCACAAAATCATTGCCTTCCCTTTGCTGCTTGCGCTCTGGCCCTGCACCGTCGCTGCCCAAAGCACCACCACCCCCATTCCCGCCCGCACAGACACCATGGTGGTCCTCGGATCTGCCGCACCAGTTCCGCTCGCGGAGTCACCCCGCTCGGTCGTCGTGCTTCCTTTGCGAGGTAAAAAACTCGCAGCCGAAACTCCGCTCGACATCCTGCGCCAGGACTCATCCGTATCCATCGAGCAGCGCGGAGGAGGGGGGGCGCAATCCGACATCGTTCTGCGCGGCGGCAGCTTTGAACAGACGCTCGTCTTGCTGAACGGCTTCCGAATCAACGATAGTCAGACCTCGCACCACACGCTCGATCTCCCAGTTCCGCTCGAGGCGATCGATTCGATCCAGGTATTGCAGGGCGCGGGATCAACGCTGCACGGGGTGGATGCGCTTTCCGGCGTCGTTGATTTCCTGACGACCGCGCCTGATCACGCCTCGCTGTTTTTGCGCGCCGGTGGGGGCAGTTTTGAATCGAATGAAGAATCGCTGCTCGTGGGCGCAACTCGTCGTAGCTGGAGCGGACGAGTCACAGGCGATCGTAACTTCTCCACTGGGTTTATGGCAGACCGCGATTATCGCAACGAGGATGCCTCGGCAGAAAACTGGATTGGCACACATCTCGGCGTCACCGATCTTCTTTTCGCTGGAAGCGACCGCGCCTTCGGAGCGAACCAATTCTATGGCCCGTACAACTCATGGGAACGCACTAAAGGATGGTTCGCTTCCATTCGCCAGGAGTTCGGCAGCCGTACAGTGGCTGCATTTGGCTATCGCCGCCACACAGACGACTTCGTTCTTCTGCGCACTAACCCCTCCGTCTATGAGAACCGACACATCGACGACTCATGGCAGGCATCGCTGCGCCACGCCGTTCCGCTCGCCTCTCCGTCGCTGCTTCTGCTCGGTCTTGAATCCGACGGCGACAGCATCGATAGCCACAACTTTTCTCGCGGCCTCACTTCCGACGCGCTAGGGGTTCACGCTCGCAATCGCGGTGCAGGATATCTCGATCTCGATCTTCGCCCTGCCAACCATCGCTGGAGCCTCTCCGCCGGTGCGCGTGAAGAGATCTTTTCAGGAGGCACCGAAGCCGCCTTTGCACCGCAACTCTCCGGAAGCGTGCGCGTCAACGATCAACTCAAGCTGCGCGCCAGTGGCGGCTATGGATTCCGCATTCCTACCTATACCGATCTCTACTATTCCGACCCGACAACCATCGGGAACCCCAATCTGAAACCGGAATCCGCGTGGACAGGCGACGGCGGTTTCGACTGGGGTCCCTCTACGCGAATCACACTCGCCGTTACCGGCTTCTACACACGGCAGCACAACGCCATTGATTACGTGCGCACCGACCCATCCCAAAAATGGCAGGCCATCAATCTAAGTGGCCTGCAGTTCTCCGGGGTCGAATCGACGTTCACGTGGATTCCTGCGGAATCGCAAACCGTGCGCATTGCCTGGACCGCTCTCCACGGTGCACAAAGCGCTCTCAACGGCCTGCAATCGGAGTACGTCTTCAACTATCCCGTCGAGAACATTCACGCTGATTGGTCGGTGGCCTTCCATCATGTCTTTGCCGTTACAAACGCGGTACAGCTGGCGCAGCGTTATAAGCAAACTATCTATCCGGTCTGGAACCTCGCGGTAACGCACAACTCAGGGAAGATTCGCCCCTACATTCGAGTCACCAATCTCTCCAACACGGGCTATCAGGAAATCACCGGCGTGACTATGCCATCGCGCACAATAATGGGGGGGCTTGCATTCCAACTCGGACGGTAATAGCCACCACGGTCTGTTCTTCGCCAACAAAAATCTGCTAAGGTAATCGAGTACCTCGGCAGTCCGCGCCTTGCATCCAGTCAGCGGACTCTACCTGCTTCCTCCTACTCTTGAGAGAATGCAGATGGAGGCGTCAAGAGCACACTGGAAAGGTGTGCGCGCCTCGAATGGCTACGCCTTTCTGCTCGTATCAATGCAAAGCAACCAGTCAAGGAGCAGATAACATGAGCAAACCCGCAGTGCATCACAAGATCAATTACATCGAGTTCGCAACAACTGACGTCGCCCGCGCCAAGCAGTTCTATTCGACGGTGTTTGGTTGGACATTCAAAGACTGGGCACCCGATTACATCGACTCAACACCTGAAGCAGCGGGAATCGCACTCGGTTTCCGGCGAGGCGATTCAACGCAAACCCAGCCAAGCTTCGCTCCGCTGGTCGTTCTCTATTCTGCGGATTTGAAAGCGACCGAAGACGCGATTGTAGCGGCAGGTGGAAGTATCGTCGTACCCACCTTCGAATTCCCCGGTGGCCGCCGATTCCATTTCAACGACGGCGTTGGCAACATTCTCGCCGTCTGGTCCGAATAAAAATTTCAACGTCACCACGGACCCCATCCTTCTCGCAGGCATTACCGCGAGAAGGGTGGGACAATACAAACTTCAAATCGACGATGATCAAGCTGATAGCGGACAACTGCAATCTGCTTTGATCAGTTGACGCTCGGGGGCATAAGCAGCCGCTTCTTCGGGCCAATCTCTTCGCGCACCATGGTCAGCCCGAGCACACAGCGTTCAAAGCCGTCCGCGAGACGCCCAAACAAAGGCGCTTCCTGTTCATACTCGAACAGGTTGAACTGGCTTACGATGTAGTAGCTTTCCTTGCCTGCATGGATCAGTTCATTCAGGCTGGGCTGATGGCGCCGGCGGCGGCGGCTTGACCCGCTCGCCTCCGGATACATTCCACCCACAAACAGCGCATAATCTCCGATGTGCTTGCGAACCGCGCGTTCTTCATCGAATGAAGCCGCCGAGCCATTTACCGGGTCCGCTGCCTGCAACATGTCAGTCAGCTCTTCAATGGGCCGCCCCATTTCGTCACGAACGCTATACAGCCTTTCCGAATCAGAGAACTCACAGAGCAGCCGCGCCACATAAGCCGTCACATCAGGATCATTCAGCCCAAGCTTGCCTTCGTAGATATTTCGAACCGCCTGCTGAAAGAAGAGTTCAAGTGGATGTATCTGGTCCTGCATACACTCCTCCTGTCAGTTGCTTGCTTCCCTCAACCGTTATAGGTTGTCGCCTGCGGGGAAGAAGCCGACATTCGCCATTCATGCTGCTGTAACACCGAGCTTACCCGAATTGTTGCGTTTGCCAAGAGGCACTGCCGAAGTTTGTTAGCAATTGATCTACCAGATTGCAAATGCAATCCGGGTATTTCTTAGATGCAAAAAGGGCAGCCGCTTGGCTGCCCTTTTTGCATCCTGAACAAAAAACGAGTAATTACACAGCCGCAGGCGCGCGTGATTCAAGCGCCGCAAGTCGCGCAGCCAACAGGCTCTCAAGCTTCACCAGCGCAGACGAGAAGCCTTCGATTCCTTCCTTTAGCTTGTCCGTCGCCATGCGATCTTCCGCATGCATCCGGTCAAAGGTGGCCTTGTCCACTTTGATTCTCTCGATCGACTGCGACTGTGCCGCCTTGGGATCGAGCTTGCGCGGCAGTTCACCCTGGGTGGACTCAAGCTCGCCCAGCAGTTGCGGCGAAATCGTGAGCAGGTCGCAACCGGCCAGTTCCTTGATCTCACCGATGTTGCGGAAGCTTGCGCCCATCACTACCGTCTTGTAGCCAAACTTCTTGAAGTAGTTGTAGATCTTGGTCACGGACTGCACTCCGGGATCATCCGACCCCTGGTAGTCCTTGCCGGTATCCTTTTTGTACCAGTCCAGAATGCGCCCGACGAAAGGCGAGATCAGGGTTACGCCCGCGTCAGCTGCGGCAATCGCCTGGTGCAATCCGAACAACAGCGTCAGGTTGCAGTGGATTCCTTCCTTCTCGAGCACCTCCGCCGCACGAATGCCTTCCCACGTCGAAGCGATCTTCACCAGTACCCGCTCGTGGCCGATTCCTGCGTCGTCGTATTGCTTAATGATGGCGCGCGCCTGCTTCACAGTAGCTTCGGAGTCATAGGACAACCGCGCATCTACTTCCGTTGAAACACGGCCTGGGATGATCGCAAGGATCTTCTTTCCAAATGCAACAGCGAGGCGCTGAAACGCAAGGTTCGCCACCGCCTGATCTCCAGCGCCGTCACCCAGTTCCTTGCGCGCCTCAATCAATACATCGTCCACAATCTGCTGATACTGCGGCATCTGCGCGGCAGCTGTAATCAGAGACGGGTTGGTCGTAGCATCCTGCGGGCGAAACTTCTCCATCGCGCCAATGTCACCCGTATCGGCAACAACGGTGGTGTAACTGCGTAGCTGTTCAAGCAGGTTATGGGCCATATTTCCTCCTGGGAAGGGGATCTCTCGTCATTCAATGTCCGGCATTAGTTTACCCCTTCTTAAGATGCATCGCCGGCGTTGGGGGTGCGCCGGGCTTGCCTGGGCTAATCCACCTCGTTTTCAACCGAGTGCGTTAGTGTTCCCAATCCGGCGACCGACACTTCCACGTGATCGCCCGGTTTAAGCTGACCAACCCCTGCCGGAGTGCCCGTCAGGATCACGTCTCCGGGCTCCAGCGTGAACGCCTCCGTAATGAAACTCAGCAATTTTGGTATGCCGAAAATGAAATCCAAGGTTGAGGCATGCTGCCGGATCTCGCCATTCAGGCGCGTTTCAATCGTCACCCCGGCAATCGGATCGAGCTCGTCGCTCACAAACGGTCCCAGAGGGCAGAATGTGTCGAATCCCTTGGCGCGTGTCCATTGCACATCCTTCTTTTGAAGATCGCGCGCGGATACATCATCCGCAAGTGTCCATCCGCGAATCACCCCGCGCAAATCCGCATCTTCTGCAAGCTTGTGTACCCGCTTGCCGATCACCAGAACCAGCTCGCCTTCAAAATCCACGCGCGATGAAGCTTTCGGCAGCAATACAGTCCCGCCCGGCTTCAGCAGCGATGATGGAGGCTTGAAGAAAATCAGCGGCTCAACCGGAACTTCATTGCCGAGTTCCCTGGCATGATCCAGATAGTTCCGCCCCACACAAATGATCTTCTGCGGGATTACGGGGGGCAGCAAATCTGCCGCGCTCAGTGGCAAGGCGTCAAAATCAAAATTCGCCGCCGAGGCCCGCACCATGCTAAGACGAAACGCAAGATCCTCTTCGGGAGCAGGCGCCGGTCCGCTGATCCAGAACTCTCCCCAGCGCTCTTCCACTCTCCCGTAGTGAACCTGGTTGTTCAGCAGAAATCTGCAGTACTTCATCGCCAAAATCCTCCGCGCCGGCTACTCACTGCGCCGGAACCGATTCCTGGGCCGCAGCCGATCGCAGACTCTCATATCCGTTCTGGTCCACGGCTGTTACAGCGTATTCGTAGGTATGGCCCGGGACTACATGTGCATCGCGGTAACCCGGCCCGACCAGCAGCACAGTTGGCGATATCCGTTCCCAGTCACCGTCGCCCTCGCGCCGATATACGACATAGCCAGCCAAATCGCCTTCGGTGTTCGGCTCCCAATCCAGGTCGACCGCTGCCGCGCTGCCATTGCTCGCAGCAACTGCCACAGCGGCCAAGCCTTTGGGCGCAGCCGGCGGAAACACGTCTTTGGCTTCAACTCGCACTGCTTGTGAAAGCGGTCCGTCAATCTCCATCGTGGTGCCGTTTAGGTTCACTCGCAGTACTCGCTGTGCGCGGTATTCATAGGTCTGCCCAAAGCGGATGTCCTTGTCGACGGCGCCCACCTGCGCCCGGTCCTTTACTTCTACCAGCAGATTCTGTTCCACCGGCTCGGGCGGCGGCGCCACCGGATTTTGTTTGGTTTTTGCCGCGGGGGCCGAAACCGGCGTCAGCAGCTTTCTCTGCAAACGCAGCGCTGTCGCCTGTGGTCCGTCGAGCGCAGCATTCCAGTGCAGCACTACGCCTATCTTTTGTATCTGCGCATCCAGCCCCAGCACTGGTGCCGGAGCTTCCCCAGCCGCAACGACAGCTGGATTCGACATTCCCGCCGATCGCCCATTCTTGTTCAACAGTTCGACGTAGTACGTCAGCGGCCGAGGCATTCCTGTCGCCAGTTCTTCAGGCAATTCTTGCCCAACATCAACGGCGGCTCCCGGACTTTTCTCCAGGTTTCCTACGGGCTTGCATTCGGGCTCAGTGCCAAGTTTGCGGCAGACGCGCACCTGCACCTTGCCCTTCAAAACAAGCTTGTCAGTGTTCTTGGTCGGCATTGTCCAGGTCAACCGAACATGTTCGCCGGTGCGCGTCGCTGCCAGGTCACTCACCTGCACCGGCAAGTTCAAGGATGGCGGCAGCGGCGATCCCGGCATCCCGCACCCGGCCAGCAAGGCTCCCAAGCTCGCCAACCCGGCAATCCACACGCTTCTTCGCACGTAAGTCATTGCCATTTCAGTCTACTGGAACACCGCGACGAGCCTTCCTGGTATTGGTAAACCGAGCCAGCAACGAGGAACGTGCCGTGAGCACAAAGGAACTAGAGGCTGAAAGCCGGCGGCTGTAGGCTGCTTCACTCCACTCGCAAGGCCTGCATTGGATCCAGACGCGAAGCCCGCGTTGCCGGAAGCCACACCGCAACCAGAGCGACCGCCGTCAGAATCATCGGCACTGCAGTAAACACTGCGGGATCCCAGGTCTTCACTCCGAAAAGTAAACTGGACATCAGCCGAGTCAGTCCAAATGCAGCAGCCACGCCCGACACCACTCCAATGATCGCCAGCTTCATTCCATGCAAAACTACGAGTCTTCGGATCGCCTTGCGATCTGCACCAAGGGCCATGCGAATTCCCATCTCCTGCGTCCGCTGTGCAACCGAGTATGCCATCAGACCGTAAATCCCAATTGCCGCCAGCACTAGCGCTATACCACCGAAAATGGTCAGCAGAAGCATGTTGAAGCTTTCCCGCGCCAGCGAGCTGGATACCAGTTCATCCATCGTCCGCACTTCCGTTACCGGGAATCCGCCGCTTGCCTGCCGTAGCTGTTCCGTTATCGCATTCACCAGTTGGCGCGGATCGCCGCGCGTCCGAACTGCCCAGCGCATCGGCAGAATGCGCGCGTTGAGCGCCGTCATGCCATCCGTCACCTGCGATTGCGGAACAATTACGTCCGAGCCGGGGTCGCGCCCCGGGCCGCCTTCGTGTGTATCACCCACCACGCCCACGATTACGCGTGCCGGTTCTTCAAACTGCGGCCCCACTCCGTGGCCAATCACGATCTGCTGCCCGACCGGGTTCTGGTCAGGAAAATATAGCTTGGCAAGCGCCTGGTTAATCAGCGCCACCGGTGTGGAACTTGCCGTGTCCTGAACGGTGAAATCGCGCCCGCGCAACACGGGAATCTTGAAGGTGCCATAGTATCCCGGGCTGGTGCTCTTCCATCCTGCGCCCGGCGAATTCCTCTGGTTGTCCACGGGCCTGCCCACTATCGTAAAAGGCAATCCAAACTGTCCCGCATGCGGCAGGCAACAGGTGAACACTGCATCTTCAACTCCCGGTATTGCCTTTATCCTCTCCAAGCCATCTCGGCCAAGCTGCGCCACTCCTGCCGTCTTCTGATAACGGTCACCAGTCAGCGACATCTCCATTGTGATCACATTGTGCGAGTTGAACCCCAAATCCACGCCGCGCAACTTTATGAAAGTTCTGATCAGCAATGCCGAACCAACAAGCAAAACAAGGGCCAGACCGACTTCGCTGATGACCAGCAGCGAGCGTGCCTTGTTTTGCCTGAATCCGGTTCCCGAACGATTGCTGCCCTCCTTCAGAGACGAGTTCAAATCCGTCCGCGAAGCACTCAGCGCCGGAAACAGCCCGAACACAATCCCTGTCAGCACTGAAATGCCGATTGTGAAGGCAAGCACGCGCCAATCCAGTCCAACATCCGCTCCCTTCTCCCCAATGCGCGGCAATCCCGGTGGACTCATGGCCAGCAGTCCACGTACGCCGGCGAATCCGACGGCTGTGCCCAACACCCCACCCACAATCGCCAGCATCACACTTTCAGTCAGCAGTTGCCTGACAATACGCACCCGACCAGCTCCGAGCGCCGCGCGAATTGCGAACTCCCTCTTTCTCCCCGTAGCCCGCACCAGCAGCAGATTGGCAACGTTGGCGCATGCAATCAGGAGCACCATGCTTACCGCGCCCAGCAGCACCAGCAACAATTGCCGCACGCCACGCACAATCGAGTCGCGCAGTGGTTCCACGGCAAAACTCATCTGCGGATTCGTGCCTGGATACATCCGCTTGAATTCTGCTGCCGCCAGCTTCATCTGCGCATTAGCCTGTTCGATTGAGACGCCCGGCTTCAGCATGGCCGATGACAGAAAATAATGCCCCTGGTTCGTGCTGTACGGCTCAAACTGAAATGGCACAAATAGATCAGTTTCCGGATCAGTCCGAAATTCTCTTCCGACCACGCCGATAATTGTGTACGGCTCGTTGCCCAGCGACAGCGCCGAGCCGATCACTTTGGGATTGCCACCGAACTTGCGCTGCCATAGCCCATAACTCAACACGACGACCTTGCCGCCATTTGGCGAGTCCTCCTGCTGAGTGAACGTCCGGCCCAACGCCATCGGCGCGCCAAACAACCTGAAATACGCCTCCGTGACATGAATGCCACGGACCTGCTCTGGCCGGCCGCCAGTTATGTTGAATCCCGGACCGCCAAAATCGTACGCGGCCACATCCTTCAAAACGCTGCCTTGACGCTGGTACTCATGGAATTTCGTAATCGATGCGTTGCTCTGATTCCCCTGAGGGTATGTCTGGACCAGGGCCACGATTCGATCGGCATCCGGGTACGCCAGCGGCTTCAGCAACACCGCATTGACCACTGTAAAGATCGCAGTGTTAGCTCCGATACCAAGCGCCAGCGCCCCGACTGCGGCAATGGTGAATCCTGGGCTCTTCACAAACATGTGAAGTGCATGCCTAACGTCACTCCAAAGATCGCCCATCGGTTTACCAGCCTTCCTGCAACAGCTATCTGAGCGGAAATCAACGACGAGGAGGTCCGTTACCGAGTGTAACGCTAACCGTTAGACACAGCCTCATTGAAAAAGTTGACTACCCAATACTCCATTTATTGCCGATCCCGGGGGCCCCGGGAATCGAGCGTCATTCCCATAGCCATGGCAGCTCCAGACAATTCCTACGGCCTGGTTTACTCCTAGGGTCCGGTTTACGCAATGCGACCCTTCCATACTTGATGGGCCAATCGCTTAGGAACGCTTACATGCTCAGCCATCAAACCTTCACTGATCGCGCGAAGCAATGGGAATTCTGCGCCGTCGTAATGACCTAGCGAAAGTCCACATACATGATTCTCGAGCGCGATATGAACCCCCTCGTGGATCAGTTGCGGCGTTGCCTTGGGTCGCACCGCTACCGCGGAGATCCGCGGGAAATCTTCACCGAGAGATGCCTTGTTGGCCTGCAGCCTTTCATTCTTCTCGTGCATGCGCGCGGGATCACCCAATTGTTCGGAATAGTCGGAATTTCTGATCGCATCAAGATAAGGTCGCGCGGCTTTCAGGTCAATGCCCCACGTCTCTGGCTTCGGGAAACAGTCGTTCAAGCGAAGTTCAATGTTCGGACGAATCTCGTGGACTCTAGAATGGATCAGACGGTAGTAGCGCGTCATGGTGTAGAACCGGAACTGCTGCCATTGTGTAAACGCCGGCTCCGCCGTTGGATTGGCAGCCAATTCCTGTTGTAACTTCTTGAGATCCATGTTCTGCCCTGCCGCGGCGATTACGCATGACTTGCAGAAGCAGCCGCCGCGGTCGGCATCCCCGTTCAGCAGAGGGATCGTGCAGAATTGCACAAAATCGACATCGTGGTTCTTCACGAGATCCGTGTAAAGCGCCAGGGTGTATTGCATTACATCCGGATGATTGGGGCAGAGCGGAAACGACCGCCCCCACACAACTCTGGGATGGTCGTGAACATCTCGTTGCGTGCAGTCCAGCAGTTCTTTCTCCACGACATCCTGATCGACGAGGGTGTGCGACAACTCGGCGCCGGTCTTCAATCCGCGTTTTCTGGCGGCTTTCGTTAAATGATTCAGCCAGTCCGTATCGCTGAGCCACGAGAAGCTTGAAACCTGCGGCTTGATGCGCCCATACGAGCTCTCATCCGGATGCCAGTAGCAGCGCGAATCCTCTGCCTGCCAAGTTTTGCGGACTGGATTGTGCGGGAATGTTGGGCTGGTGAACGGCCGCTTCTCATAATGCATGATTGAGATTAAGTAAACCGAATTCACCTGCGCCATCGACTGGAGATTGTCCAACACATGTTCCACACCCTCGTCGTGCAGTTCCCACGCGTACAGGCTTGCCACTACTTCAAACGGTCGAGATCCGGTCGCCGCGGATGATTTCTCAATTCCTGCGCAAGCGGTTGCAGAAATGGCAGTCTTCAAAAAGCCTCTCCGTGACAACTGCGCAGAGCTTCCTTGATGTCCCATGATTTGCCTCCCGACAATCCTACGACAGCATTCCGATCGAGGCTAGAAAGAGCAAAAAGAAATGCGAGGGAGCAAAGGGCGTCTACTCGCGGGCAGTATCCATGTGATCGAGACGGATGGAAGTGCGGTCCCAGAGCTTCAGAAAGTGAGATAAGAGATTGGGAAAATCGATTGCATAGAGCGTTTTCCGTCAGCTATCATTCGGTTCCGAATGGTAGGGCCATTCAGCCATAAATGAGAGCCGTGCCGAATGATTCGACCGGTTCAATCGAGCTCAGGCCGGCGGCCCTATAAGCGGCACGCATGTGAGAGCCTGCTCCAAGTGTGTTGAGGCGGATTAAGCCAGTCGGGAAGCCCGGGCGTTACACTGATCCGGTCGGTTTTTCAAAATGGGGTTCCAACTGATGTTGTCGAAACGTGTCCTGATTGCGCTGGTCGCGCTTGGCCTCTGGTCTGTAAATTTCAATGCCGCATTCGCCCAGCCACCCGCTCCAGAAACAGCTGGTGCCGCACCGGCCGCAGTGACTCCGGCATCACTGCCGTTTGTGAGCCCAATGTTCGGCGACAATATGGTGCTGCAGCGGAACAAGGCAGACAAGATCTGGGGTTGGTCAGAGCCGGGCGACACCGTGCGCGTGGAGATTGCCGGCAATACTGCTTCTGCAGTGGCAGGAGCCGACCGCCGTTGGCAAGTCGAAATCCAGCCGCCTGCCGCAGGCGGCCCATATACCGTCAAAATCAGCGGCCGGCAAAGCGTGGAGTTTCACAATGTGCTGGTCGGCGATGTATGGCTGTGCGGCGGGCAATCGAACATGGAATTCAAGTTGCGTGGCGCGCTAAATGGGCCTGAAGAAATCAAGGCTGCTAATTTTCCGCAGATCCGTTTCTTTAACGTCGGCCAACATGCCGCATATCATCCTACTGAAATTGTGCGCGGCTCGTGGAACGTGGTTTCACCCAATACTGCGGCGCAGCTTTCCGCCGTGGCGTACTACTTTGCGCGGCGGGTACAGCAGGATGTTCACATTCCAATCGGGCTCATTGTGGACTGCGTAGGCGGTACGCCCGCCGAAACCTGGACGAGTGCAGCGACACTACGGCAGTTGGGCGGCCTTGATGTTCCACTTGCGGAACTTGAGCGCGTAAGCAAAGAGAGCGGCTCCGAGTACGGGAACTACGTGATGGCGTGGTACGACCGATACGACACAGGTTTGAAGGAAAAGTGGTTTGATCCAGCCTTCGATGATGCGAATTGGAAACCTGTTGATTTGTTTGGCGGATTTGCTGCGCTTGGCGTTCCGGAAACGCCGGCAGTCGTATGGTTCCGCAAGGACCTAGTGCTCCCGGATCCGCTGCCGCCTGGTCGCGCTGTGTTGTCCCTGGGCGTGGTAGAGCGCATGGACACTGTGTATATCAACGGCAGATTCATGGGAGGCAGTTCGTGGGTTGAGAATCCTCGCAGGTATCGCATCCCTGAGGGGCTGCTGAAACCGGGGCACAACTCCGTGGTGATACGGGTGCTCAAGACGAAGCCCGATGGAGGGTTTCAGAGCAAGCCGGCGAATTTGAATTTGACCTTTGGCGATGACACCACCATTTCAATGGTGGACGGTTGGAAAGCTAAAGTCAGCGTGGATGCGCGACCACCGCATGATCTACCTATCTCATATGAGAACTGGCCGGTAATGCCGGCAGTGCTCTACATGGGCATGCTGGAACCGGTGGCCCCGTTGTCCATTACTGGCGCCATCTGGTACCAGGGTGAGGCCAACGCGAAACGCGCCTATGAATATCGCAAAGTGATGCCGGCGATGATTGCGGATTGGCGTAAGCTCTTCGGGCAAGGTGATTTCCCGTTCTACATTGTTGGCCTGCCATTCTACATGCAGCACAGTCCCACTCCGGTCGATGGCGATGAATGGGCCGAGCTACGCGAGTCGCAGGCAGTCACTGTCGCCACAGTTCCGAACACATGCCTGGCCACCATCATCGACACAGGCGCCGCTGACACGGTGCATCCGCCGGTAAAGATTCCTGCGGGCGATCGGCTGGCATTTTGCGCGTTGGCAAAGAATTACGACGAGAAAATTCCGTACCAGGGTCCGACATTCGCTTCTGCAGACATGCTCGGGACAGCGATTCGGGTGCACTTCGCCCACGCTGAAGGCGGCATAGTGGTGAAAGGCGGCAAGCCAGGCGAGTTTGCAATTGCAGGAGACGATCACAAATGGTATCCGGCTGATGCTCACGTTTTCGGTGACACCGTCATCGTCTCGGCGAGCGCCGTCCCCAATCCGAAAGCAGTGCGCTACGCGTGGCAGTCGAACCCTGAGGCGACTCTCTACAACAAGGCCGGACTCCCAGCTGTCCCATTCCGCACCGATGATTGGCCGGAACTTACCGAGAATCGCCGGCCTTACTGACCCTGCAGACAAACTCAGCAGCCTTTTCAAGCGAAGCAGCTCTTAGATCGGACCAAAAAATGGGCAAACAGTCATACGTATTGATCAGGAAAGCAATAAATATAGCCGGTAGACATGCACTAATCTCGGCAGGACTGCTGACGATTCTCTTTCTCACACCGCAAGTCATTGCGCAGCAGGGTGCGACCATCAGGCTAGGGCACGTGCAGAGTGGCGCCTCCGTTTCGTTCACACGAGTTGGCTCGGGCGAGTGGGGCATTGAGATCGCGGGTGGTCCTGCACCGCGGGTGGCGCAAACAAAGCCGGCCTCGATTGAAGTCGATCGCGCTGGCAACGATATCCACGAACTTGCTGCAGGCTACAAGACAGTGCGTAAAACCCCAGCCGGCATTGATGCGCAAGCCGAGATCGCGGGCGGCGATAACGTGATCTTCCGCGTTCACGACAAGTGGGCCATCGCATCGGGGGTGCTTTCGCTGCACAGGACTGTCAGCGTAAAGGGCAGCGCGCCTGGTGGATTCGACTCCGCCATCAACTTCAGCGTCGATCCTTCCATTAGCTGGCCCGACATCAACTTCATGGTTCCGGGTGCCATCTATGGCGATCCCACTTACGATGGAGATCGCTCACCGGGTGGAACGTTGAATTACAAAGCGCGCCATCTCATGATGCGCGAAGACATTCTCGCTGCGCCGCTGTTTGCTATGTCATTTAGTAACGGCGCGTCCGTTGCCTTCCTTGATCCCGCACCGCGCGGCGACACGACCGAGGAAGAGTCAAAGCTTACCAAGCTGGTAATGACGGATGCGCGCTTCCAGTTCGGTGCACTGGGCGCGTGGCAAGCTGAGGATGGAGCAATTCACTTCGGCTTTCGCTTCCCCGGCACAGTAGAAGAGTTTGGTGGACACCGTGGTGAACCGGCTACGGAGCGATGGGTGCGCCGCTATCATCCTGTGACTGACGGCTTCACACAGAGTTATCAACTTCAGTTCCGTTTCGGTCAGGGCGAATCGTTCCGCGAGGTTACCCGCGATGCATGGCGATGGGCTTGGACCACTCTCAAGCCTCCTGTAAATTACATCAACGTGGAACAGATGCGCCGTGTCCTGCTGGACCATCTTGAATCGCAGGTACTTACCATTGACGGCCGTACGGCAATGCCCTTTGTCGTGGACACCATGAATGACGTTCGCAATTGGAATTGGAGCATGGTCGCGATGGGTTTCGTAGGCAAGGACATCGAATGTGCGGACATGCTCCTGCGCGAAGGCGATCGAGACAAGACCCCGCGTGGACAGAAAATGCGGCAGACCGGCCTCGACATGATCGCCACCATCATCAAGGTGCTTCATGATGTTCCGCTGCGGGGAACCGGATTCGATCTTGCTTCCGGAACGCCCTGGGATCACATCTGGACCGCGCCATGGCTCCGAAATGCTACGGAAGATATGGCCGTATTGATGCGCGCGTACCGCCGCGAACTTGCGCAGGGACGGGCACATCCTGAATGGCTGGCTTGGGTGAAGTCGTATTCTGACTGGCTCGTTCAGCAGCAGCGCGAGGACGGATCCTACCCGCGGCGCTGGAAGCCGGGAAGCAGTGAGGTCGCCGAGCCCTCCGGAACATCGAGCTACAATCCTGTGCCTCTGCTGGTTCTGATGACACAGATCACCGGAGATCAGAAATACCAGCAGGCGGCAATCCGCGCGGCCGACTACGTTTGGAGCACCTGGGGAACACGCGGGCAATTTATCGGCGGTGCAATCGATAACCCGAACATCACCGACAAAGAAGCAGGCATGCTGAGCATGGAGGCGTATCTGAGCCTCTATGAAACGACTAAGGAACCCAAGTGGCTGGAACGCGCGCAGGCCGCTGGCAATTTTGCGGAGAGCTGGATATGGATCTGGAATTTGCCGATGCCGGTGGACGCCGACAACGCGCAGCTCCACTGGAAAAAGGGCGTTCCAACGGTCGGGCTACAAGACATTACCGCGGCCAACACCGGCAGCACAGATGAGTATCTCGATTGGGCTGTCCCCTCGTATGCACGCCTGTACAAATACACTGGCGATCCGCACTATCTCTACGTTGCCAAGGTCCTGCTCCACGACACCAAGTCGATGGTTGCAATTCCCGGACGCCAATACGACATGAAGGGTATTGGCTGGCAGCAGGAAAACTTCAGGCTTGGTCCTGGTCCTTCAGGGCGCGGCGTTGGATCGCACCGCAAATGGCTGCCCTGGGTTTCGGCCAATCATCTTCACGGGATATCGGCTCTCGATGAGTTCGATCCGGCGCTCTATAAACAGATGTCGGCCAAGCCGCCCACAGGAGCCGCAAAAGCGACAAAATAGTTGCGGCATTTTCTTCGCACAAAAAGAAGGGGATTGGCTTTATCGCCAAACCCCTTCGTTTTTGTATCAGCTTTCGGAATCTACGTCCCCACGCGATGGCGTTAGAGCCGGCGCAGGCGCTCGCATGCTTCGTCCAGTTCCGAGTCCTTTTTTGCAAAGCAGAAACGCAGCAAGTCTTCTCCCCCGCCCCGACGGAAAAACGCCGAGCCCGCTACCGCCGCCACTCCGGTGACGGCCAGCAAATGCCGCGCCTTCTCTCGTGCGTTGTCTCCTTTTAGCATGCCTGCCTTGGCCAGAATGTAATATGCACCCGGTGGAGTGGCTGCTTCCATGCCCACTGCCCTGAGCACGTCCAGCAGTCTTCCGCGCTTTTTCTGGTGATCGGCGGCCAACTGTTCGTAGAAACTAGGCGGAAGCTGTTCAAGGCCCGCGGCTGCACCGTGCTGCAGCGGCGCCGGCGCACACACATAGGTGAGATCGTGAAAGTGCGCCATCGTCGGCATCCAGCGCGCATCCGCAACCGCATAACCTAGTCGCCAGCCCGTAACTGAAAAGGTTTTGGAGAAGCCGGAGAGAACAATGGTGCGTTCTCTCATGCCCGGCAATGTGGCCGGTGAAACATGCTCCGCGCCATCGTACACAAAGTATTCGTAGATTTCATCGGTAATCAGAAATAAATCGTGCTGAATGCAGAGCGCCGCAACGATTTCCAGCTCAGCGAGGGTAAAGATCTTGCCGCTTGGATTCCCGGGGGTGTTCAACAGAATGGCGCGGGTGCGCGGTGTAATTGCGGCTCGAAGCGCATCGGCATCCAGCGACCAGTCCGGCTGATTCAGCGCCACCAGCACCGGTTGAATGCGCAACGATTCCATTGTGACGGCGTGATAGCCGTAGAAGGGCTCGAAGAGAATCACTTCGTCCTGCGGATTCAGCAGCGCCATGACCGCCGCGTGCAATCCACCCGTTGCGCCGGAAGCCACCATGACCTCGTTTTCGGGATTGTACGAGAGACCATAATCGCGAAATTGCTTTTCTGCAATCGCCTTGCGCAGCCGGTCGATACCATCGCAACGCGTATAGATGTTATTGCCTTCATCGATCGCGCGTTTAGCTGCCTCTGCCACCACAGCCGGCACCGGCGTATCGCAGACACCCTGCGCGAGATTGATGCCGGCGATGCGATCGCACGCGACGGACATGGCGCGAATTTCCGATTGGAGCGCGCCTGATGCAGCTTGACTCAGGTAGAGACGTGAACCGGCTTGAGCTGTTGACATTGGGGAAGATCCTTACTTCAGAATCTTACAAGTGAAGGCCGGAATCAAACGATCATTGATTCCGGCCTCTGATGTTTCTGCGCGAAACTAACGCCCGCGCGTTTCTGCGATCGCTTGATCGATGATTTGGAAGAGCTTTGAGCGATCGACAATCTCCACAAACGGTGCTCCCTTGCTGTTCGCGGTTACAACCCAAATGGTGGGTGTGTGTTCAATTCCGACCCGCTGGCCCAAAGCGTAATCCGCTTTCACGAGTGCGGCCAGCTTGCCCTGCGGATCAATCGCAAACGGAAGTGCAACACCGTGGGCATCCGCAAACTTTTTGGTGATCTGCGTCAGCTGGAGCGGCGTCTCGATCGAGCGCTGGTTGGCAAAAATATAGTCGCGATAGTCGTCACCCATTTTCTTGCTCTTGGTGTCGAACCAGCGCGCATTAACCGCTGCCTGAAAGCTCCAGTTGTGTTGCGGCAGCGGAAAATCGTGGCGTATCCACGGAATGTGGTATTTTTCCGCCGCTTCCTTCAACAGCGGGTTCGCATTGGCGCAGTCGGGACATTCCATGTCCTCAAACTCCACAATGGCGACCTTTGCACCGGCAGGTGGGCGAAGCGGGGTCACGTCATGAACCTGGGTGGTAGCTGGCTCGTTAAATTGAGCTCGCGCCAGCGGCGTTGCCAGCAACGCAACGGCAGCAAGGCTCAGTAGCAAGTTTGAGCGATAGCGGCGAATCCGCGCGGAAGGGTCAAATGCCGAAGATTGTGACATATCTGGTTGGACGACTCCCTTTAATCATTGTAACGGCCAAACGTAAAGGAAGTTGCTATTGGCGATCGCGCCGGCGGTCGGCCAACCACTTCCGCCACTTGTAATCCGCCCAGATGGAACCGGCGATTACGACCAGACCGAGGATGAAAAGTACCAGCATCATGGAGAATACCGCAGAAGCTACCTTCCGCAGAGGCAGCGGTCAGCCCAGCAGCAATGGTGATTCTCAGCCATTTAACTCCTTGCTGCAAATACTGGATACGACGCGTGCCCTCCTGACCTTCCTGCATTACCCTCATTATTGTGATCAACAGCGCATCGGAGACAACAGATTGCGGATCGTTCTTTCGAATATCGGCACTTTAGGTGACATTAATCCGCTCATCGCCCTGGCATTGGAACTGAAACGGCGCGGTCACGTACCGGTGATGGCCTTGCCTGCGGTTTACTCTCCTCGAATTAAACCGCTCGATCTTGAATTCCACCCGATCCGACCTGATATCGACCCGACCAACAGTCTCCTCATCGAGATGATTTACGACGTAAAGAAGGGAACCGAAACCGGCCTGCGCCAGTTCCTTTTCCCTGTGCTGCGGCAGACCTACGACGATCTGCTGGATGCGGCAACCAAGCCCGGACGTGCTGATCTCTTGCTTTTGGGCGAACTGAACTATGCCGGGCCGCTGGTTGCTGAGGTCACCGGAATTCCGTGGGCCAGCTACGTGCTGGCTCCGCTCTCGTTCTTTTCGGCATTTGACCCGCCCGTGCTGCCCATGTACCCCAGGCTGGCCCGTGTGGATAAAGCTATTCCCGGCATGGGCCACGCTATCAGTCGATTGGCACGATTCGTAAGCCGCAGATGGCCCCAGCCTATTTACGATTTACGCCGCGAACTCGGGCTGCCTCAGGGCGAAAATCCATTATTTGACGCCAAGCACTCTCCCAACCTCGTGTTGGCGCTCTTTTCACGGGTGCTGGGCACCGAGCAAAAAGATTGGCCTCAAAATACACTCATTACCGGATTCTGTTTTTACGATGCAGATGCAGGCAATACAGCTTTACCCCCGGATCTCGATCGGTTTGTGGCCGAAGGTGATGCTCCGGTCGTGTTTACGCTTGGTTCGGCAGCCGTACTGGCAGCCGGCAATTTTTACGAGCATTCGGCCAGTGCTGCAATGGAATTGGGTGTGAGGGCGGTATTGCTTATCGGCTCAGACCCCCGGAATCGACCGAAGGCCAAATTGCCGTCCTCAATCTGCATTGCGGAGTACGCGCCTTACTCGGCGCTCTTTTCACAAGCGGCGCTGGTGGTGCACCAGGGTGGCGTGGGTACAACTGCGCAGTGCCTCAGAGCAGGCAAGCCGATGCTGATCATGCCCTACTCGCACGATCAGCCCGACAACGCAAGGCGCATGCAGCGACTCAAAGTTGCGCGCGTGATCCAAAAGAACGACTACTCCCCGCACCACGTTTCCCGAAAACTGAAATCGATGCTGGGTGATACCGGTCTTGCCGAACAGGCAAAGCTCGCCGCGCAACAGATAGCGCGCGAAGATGGCGTGCGCACAGCCTGCAACGCGCTTGAAGAGCTCTATTTGCGCACTCGCAAAAATCCCTGATCAAAACGGGCAGTTTTCAGTGCCGCGCGCGCAATTGGTTCGCGGCCCATTCGCATCAGCATTTTGCTCCGGCTTTCGCCAGCGCTTCTTTAAGCCCCTTCATGCTGACGCGTGTTGAAGCCTCTGGAATGCCCATTCCGCTGCCGGGCGCCGGCTTTCCGCCGTGCCAATGCGTTTCCAGACTTGTGGCGAGATGATAGTCGTCGCGCTGAAACGCCTTGAACTGACCAACCCAGTCGACGATACCCCCGCCAACCGGAGCCCATTCAAATTTGCCGTTCGGCTTGCGGATGGTATCTTTCACATGGCAATGGCCAATACGATGTTTGGGAAGCTGGTTGTAGTCGTCCGGATAGGGCACATCGTCGGCGAAAGTTGCTGAATTGCCAGGATCCCAGTTGAGCATGAAGTTAGGTTCGCGGATAGCCTTCATTGTGGCGATCGCCTCTTTGCCACTTCCGGTATTGCAGGCCATCTCGTTTTCAAGCAAAAGGATCAGATTGTGCTTGGCGCAGATGCGGGCCGCGTCGCTGAGCTTTTCGTTGATCGCTTCGCGGAACGGCTTCTGGTCTTCGATCCGCCAGAAATCGAAGCAACGGATGCGGTCTGTTTGGAACGCCTTGCATAGCTCGATACAGCGCTCCAGTAACTTGTCCTGTTGCTTGTACTCGAAGTCGGCGTGGAACTGGTCCCGGTGCGGACCCTCTTTTGATTGAGGCGCACCCGGCCAGTTGACCTTGAAGAGTGGGCTTGCAATATCCGTAACGCGGAGCTTGTATTTCTCGAGGATCTGGCGCGAGCGGTCAACGTCTTCGGCATTCAGCTCAGTCACATTCTTGTTCCACATGCTGCGAAGCTCAATCCATTGCAGGCCGAAGTCATTTGCGGCAACGGAACATGCGTGATCGAAATCCGCGGAAATTTCATCATTGATTACGGCAAGACGGAATGGACAGCTCATGCTTGGACTCCGAATTTCTCGCGTAGAAAGCGCAGGCTGGATGCGTTGGCCTCTTTGGGCGAAAGCGTTTCGCCTGCCGGCACCCGATCGAGTTCGACGATGCCCCAGCCTCGGAAATTGACGGCGTGGAGTGCCGCGAACACGGCTGGAAAGTCAACGCGTCCCTTGCTGAGTTCGACCCACTCGTAGCCTTCGTTTCCAACTGGCCCGCGAACGTCTTTGAAGTGCATAAACAAAATTCTGCGGCCGTATTTGCGAATGGCTGCGGCGGGATCTCCGCCGCCCTGCAGGTAGTGCGCAACATCCAGCTCAAGGTGCAGGTAGTTCGGATCTGACTCGTTGAGAATTGCGTCCACTGCCTCCGGGTGCTGGCCCACAGAATTCATGTGATTATGGAAACCGAGTTTGAGGCCGAAATCCGCGATGGCTTTCCCTATCTCGGTAAAGACTTCACCTTGAAGCTTCAGTTCCGAAGGCGTGAAGGTCTGCGTAGGCTTGGCCGAGCCTGCGAGGATCTGCAGATACTCGCCTCCCGCCTCATGCACGTAATGCGCATGCTTGATGTGCGTATCAAGTTGCGTGCGCCGAACCGCCGGGTCCAGCGACCCTTGCCCGCTCGACAGAGCGACAAACGCAAGCTTGTGCTCAGCAAGGAGATCGCGCAAAGCGTGCGGCTCAGGAATCTGGTCGATCGTAGGCGCTCGCAGTTGGATTCCCGCAAACCCCGCGTCTGCAATGTCAGCTATCGCCTGTTTCGCGTTGTCACTCCAGGTTATGGCAGAGCAACCAGCGCGCACGAAGGGATCGCCTTTCGGCAGCGGCACATCGAAAGCCGAAAGATTAACAGGGGGATAGAGAGAACCGGCGAGATTGGCGTGAGCCGAATTTGGCACTGCAGCAAGAACACCGGCACTTGCCATGCCGGCAAGAAATTCTCGACGTGAGGGGGACATAAAATTCGCCTCCGCTCCAGATCGCCGGAGATCTGCAAACTGGACGCGGAAGCGATTATAGTGCCTGGCAGGATTCTGCGTTCCTTACGCCGACAGGGAACGTGCTAAAGCCCTTCAATTTACTTGGGCGGGTACTTTTTCGTGTTTCCAGTGCGCGAGTTGGATACGCTGAAGCTTCCGTTGCTCGATGCCACAACTTTGAAGTACGCACCATCGGGCAAGCTTCCTTTTGGATTGGCAATCAACGCTTCGGGGCTGTTATGCGCCGCATCCGAACCTTCAGCCGTGTGGAGCATATATAGATCCTCGAGCCCCGGGCTGTCATGCACGATTTGCCATGCTGCAGGCATACCGGCTTTGTGCGCACCGTTGTTCATAATGGCGACGCGGGGATGGATCGCGTGAACCAAGGAACGTGAATTCGACCAATCCATGCCGTGATGACTAACAAGAAAGAGGTCGACGGTGCCGATTGGATTGTTAGGACAAACCATTGCGACTTCCTTCGCTCCGGTCAGATCGCCGAGATCGAGAAATTTGAATTTTCCGTAGGTAAGCAGGAAGCCCGTCGAACGTGCATTCTCAGTGGCATCCTCATCCCACTTGCGCTCTGATGCGCAATACGAATTCGGGCGAGGCTTGATGCCTGGAACGGCTGAAATGTGCTCGCCATCCGCCGTCAGCACCACGATATCCAACCCAGGAACCTGGATTGTGTCGCCGGGCTTCACGATGCGCCGCTTTTTGCCCTCTATCGCTTTGAGGTACGCGGCGTAGCCCTGTCGTCCCATATTCGTCTCTTCCCGATTTTCGCCGTGATCTATGAACTCACCAACCTCGACGTGCTTTACCAGATCGGGGATACCACCGACGTGGTCAACGTGGTAATGGGTAATCACAACATGATCGATGCGTGTAATACCTGCATCTTTCATGGCTGCCTGGATGCGTCCAAAATAGCGGCCATCGCGATCGGGCCATCCCGCATCGACCAACATCGAAGCGCCTGATGGCGAGACGATCAGGGTCGATTGGCCACCATCGACATCAATGAAATACATCGAAAGTTTCTTCTCTGCTTTGTTCTGTGCCTGGGCAGTTTGCAGCCCCGGATCCAATATCGAAAAGCAAAAAAGCAGCGCCAAGATGGAAAACTTGAAGCGCAACCGTGCTGCAGGGCAATGAACGAATTTGGGAGCAAAAGGGGCAGGTATTCTCATTTGAAGAGCAGTTTACCCCGCCAGACGCACTGCGCCAACAGCTTTCTTGAGCCCGGAGTTGGAGTGCGCGAGCCCGTGCAGATGCGATCGTATCGGCTTAGGATGTTGGGCTTCCGGCTGATCGTCTTGTTCGAATCCTGCATCGAGTGCTTTCAAACAGCTTCGTCCCACTCTTAACCAGCGCTGCTGCTAAAATAGATGTTGCCGTGGTATGCGGTAGATTGCCCAGTTTTTGTCCCCTACCTGACGGCAGATCAGCCGGACCCGAGCGTAAATCAGGGACGCGGTAGCCCGAATCGACGCAAGTCAAATCGAAGGGCATCCAAGCGAAAAAAGCAAAGGGATCAATCGAATCAGAAAGCCCTGGTTGCGCCAGAGAAGGAAGAGATTTCACCTGTGAGCCAAACGATACGTAACATCGCCATCATTGCGCACGTCGACCATGGAAAGACCACGCTGGTAGACGCCATGCTGCGGCAATCCGGCACCTTTCGCGAAAACGAACAGGTAGCCGAGAGAGTGATGGATTCCAACGAGCTTGAGCGGGAACGTGGCATCACGATTCTGGCCAAGAACACTGCAATCAATTACGCAGGTGGAAAGATCAACATCGTCGATACACCGGGCCACGCCGACTTCGGCGGCGAAGTAGAGCGCGCACTTGAGATGGTGGATGGGGTGATGCTGCTCGTGGATGCAGCCGAGGGCCCGCTTCCGCAGACGCGCTACGTTCTGGCGAAGGCGCTTGAGGCAAAGTTGCCGCCGATCGTGGTAATCAACAAAATTGACCGCCCTGATGCGCGCCCACAGGAAGTGCTGAACGAAATTTACGATCTTTTCATCGATCTGGACGCCGACGAGGACCAACTGGATTTTCCAGTCCTTTATGCCGTCTCAAAGGCAGGCACAGCAACTCTCGATCTGGCGAAACCGGGTGTAGATCTTCAGCCGCTATTCGAGACCATCGTGAAGACAATTCCTCCGGCTACCGGTGATGAGACGGGCACGCTGCAGATCCTCGTCACGAATCTCGACTACTCGGAATATTTCGGCCGTATCGCAATCTGCCGAGTCTTCCAGGGAACATTGCACTCCGGCGATGACGTGGCTGTATCGAAGCGCAATGGAAGCTTGATGAAGACCCGCATCACCAAACTCTTCACGTTCTCAGGCCTGAAGCGCACCGAGATCGAGACAACTACCATGGGCGACATCGTTGCCGTCGCTGGAGTTGAAGGCATCACCATCGGCGAGACCATCACGAATGTCGAGAATCCCGCGCCGCTGCCGCTGATCGTCATCGACGAGCCTACCATCGCGATCCAATTCAATGTAAATAACTCGCCGTTTGCTGGCCGTGAAGGCCAATACGTAACCAGCCGTAATCTGCGCGAGCGCCTTGAAAAGGAACTGCTGACGAACGTTTCAATTCGCGTTGAAGACACCGGTTCCCCAGATGCATTCAAAGTCCTCGGACGCGGCGAACTGCAACTTGCAATTCTGATTGAAATGATGCGCCGCGAAGGTTTTGAGCTGATGGCTGGGCGGCCCGAGATCGTTACGAAGATGGTTGATGGCGTGCGTATGGAACCCGTTGAGCACCTGACAATCGACGTGCCCGAAATGTACACGGGGGTCGTGATCGAAAAATTGGGACCCCGCAAAGGCGAAATGACCAAAATGCACAACCACGGCTCAGGCCGTGTTCGCCTGGAATTCCGGGTGCCTAGCCGCGGGCTCATTGGATTGCGCAGCCTGATGCTTACTGAAACGCGCGGAACCATCGTGATGAATGCGCTTTTCGATGGCTACATTCCGTACCAGGGGGAAATTCCGCAACGTCCGACCGGTGCTTTGATTTCTGATCGCCAAGGAAGCACGACCACTTATTCTCTGAACGGTTTGCAGGAACGAGGCATTCTGTTCGTGGGACCAGGCGTTGAAGTATACGAAGGGATGATCGTAGGCGAACACTCGCGCGACAACGATTTGGATGTGAACGTTGTGCGCGAAAAGAAAATGACCAACATGCGCGCGTCAACCGCTGACGATGCAATTCGCCTGGTGCCGCACACGACACTCAACCTTGAGCAAGCGATTGAATTCATCGCTGATGACGAGTTCGTCGAGGTTACACCGAAGTCGCTGCGGCTCCGCAAGAAAATCCTGCAGCAGAACCGCCGTCCCAAGCGTTGGGAGAAAGTAGAGCAGGCGGGCTAGAGTCGCCGCTTTGCCTCCAGCACTCTCTGCAGGGCTTCGTCTGCTGATGAGCCGATTGCAGAAAGATGTCCCATTTTGCGGCCCGGCCGTGGCGTGTGCTTTTCGTACAGATGAAGCCGCACGCCGGGCACGGCTAAAGCGGCAGCAAAATCAGGCTTGCCGTTGAGCCACACGTCACCCAGCAGGTTCACGATTGCAGCAGGGCCCGTCAATTCAGTGGAGCCAAGCGGCAGATTGCAAACAGCGCGCACCAATTGTTCAAACTGGCTGGTTACGCAGCCTCGCTCGCTCTGGTGGTAACTATTGTGGGGCCTGGGCGCAAGCTCATTCACCAGCAGTTCACCCTGACGTGTCACAAAGATCTCAACGCAAAGCAAGCCTTCCATTCCGAGATGTTCAATAATTTCTGCAGCAAGGACCTCGGCACGAGATTCAAGCTCCGGCGATACGCTAGCCGGTAACACGCTCCAAGCCAGGATTTGATTTTCGTGATGATTGCGCGCTGCGGGATAGCTTCGAACTTCACCCGATGGGCTGCGAACCGCCATCACGCTAATCTCGCACTCCAGATCCAGGGCTTGCTCTGCCACTGCCGCGTTGCCACCCAAACTGCTCCAGCCAGCAGAGATCTTTTCTTCAGACGCAGGTTCATCGATACCGATGCGAGCCTGTCCACGCCCGTCATATCCACCCCGGCCAATTTTGAGAAATATACGGCCGCCCAATGCATGCACAGCTTCGTGCAGTTCAGCCTCGGTACGCACTACTCGGAACGGGCCTACGGGGAACTGCTGCTCTGCCAGCCACGTCTTCTGCAGGGCTTTGTCCTGGATAATGCGGATAGGCTCGACACCCGGTCGCAATGGCGCAATTTTCGCCACTGCGGTGAGTGCGTCAACTCCGATCTGTTCAATCTCTAGAGTTACGACATCTGCTCCTTCGGCCAGCCGTCGCGCGGCTGCCGCATCACCCCAAGGCCCCACGATGGTCTCATCAACAACAAAACTTGCCGGACAGGAAGGCTCCGGGTCCATGACGCGAACACGATACCCCATCGTGCGCGCTGCCATCGCAGTCATGCGCCCCAGTTGCCCTCCACCCAGGATTGCAATTAACCCTCCCGGAGGAATGATGCCAGGCACTTCACTCATTTCTTCTTCTTGGGGAAAACTCACTTGGTAGGATCCTGCTCGAGATTCTGATTTCGAACTTCTTCTGTTCGCGCTGTTCTCCAGGCCGAAAGACGCTTAAGCAAAGCAGCGTCAGTCGTGGCCAGGATTTCAGCGGCCAACAGTGCGGCATTCGCTGCCCCTGGCTTCCCAATCGCAAGCGTCCCTACCGGAACACCCTTCGGCATCTGCACAATCGATAGCAAAGAGTCCATGCCATTCAATTGCGTTGCTGCTACGGGTACACCGAGGACAGGTACCAGCGTCTTCGCTGCCAGCATCCCAGGCAAATGGGCAGCACCTCCGGCTCCGGCAATGATCACGCGAAGCCCGCGCGACTGCGCCGTGTCGGCATATTCGAATAGCCAGTCAGGCGTCCTGTGTGCGCTGACGATCCGCGCCTCGTGCGGAATCTCGAGCGTCCGCAATATCTCTACGGCCGCTGACATTGTCTCGTAATCGCTACGGCTGCCCATAACCACACCGATGAGTGGCTGTTCGGTCATAAAGCTGATTATACGAGGCAGAGAAACCCCTGCAGCCGTTCATTTGACCCGGAACTTTGTTGATTGCTCGTTGACCTCTCAGCGGCGAAACCAAGTTCCGAGCGCCACCTCAATCACGGCATAGAGCACGCTTGCCGCAGCCATAAAGCCTTTGGCGCGCTGCCAGTTCTGCTCGTGCCCCTCCACACGCCGTTCCAACTCAGCAATTCGGCCTCCCGTCCCATCACCCGTCAGTCCGTTCATCTGGGTCTTGAGCACGCTCAAATCGTTCAGCACTTGCGCTTCAAATTCATTCATCATCCGCATTGCCCAGACTCCCTCAACCCCGTGTAACAGCAAAATGTCATACTCAAAAACCCAACGGCAGATTGATAAACAATGCCGTCGAAAATTCCGAATAGTTGGGCGGCGTAGCGCCATCGATATTGCGTGCTCACTGAGCCATCGCTCATGTAGAAAACTGCCGTGTAATAGAGACCGCCCGGCATCGCTCCCTGGTTCGCTGCCAGATTTACACTCAAAAATCCGTCCTCGCCAATCGTCACGTCAATGCTGTCCGCCACAATCGCTTGTCCATTCGCCGAGGTGAATGATGGCCACCTCACATGGAGCATCCCGGAACCAGGCTGCCCGTCTGCCAGGTGGTACACCGTTCCCTGCACTGTCGTCGTGCTCACCGCAGCGCGAGCCCGCTGTATAGGCGCAAGCCACAGCACCCCTGTCATGAGGATCAGGAAGGCCGGCTTTTGCATCCATCGCCTGCCCGCATCGCACAACCACTCATTACTCGTGAGCTTCATCTCTGTCTCTTCCTTCTTCTCACTGGACTGCATCTTCATCAATCCCGGTTCAAGCTCAACGCACACTAGCGTGTCTGCACCCAATAAAAAGGGGAAAGCCGTATCGACTTTCCCCAGTGCCAATTCCGTTTTCGTATGAGTATTCTTAGCTTAGCTAATCACGTCAAAATTCCCTGCAATCGCAATCTCTCGTGCGGCTGTCTTGTTTTCATCCGTTTAGCACAGCCAATCCGCCCAGCGCTTTTGACACAGGTTCTTCAGACCGCCTGCCCCGCCGCAACTCCCGACGCCCACGCCCACTGAAAATTGAATCCGCCAAGCCAGCCCGTAACGTCAACTACTTCTCCGATAAAGAACAATCCTGGCGCATTCCGGGCTTCCATCGTCTTCGCGTTCAGCGCATTTGTATCCACTCCACCGGCCGTCACTTCCGCTTTGCCAAATCCCTCCGTATTCACGGGACGAAAAGCCCAGTTGTGGAGCCTTTGCTCGCAGCTTTCAAGCGCTGCATTGGACCAGCCCGCTGGTCCACCTTCATCGGCCAGAAATCTCGCCATGCTTTGCGGCAACACATCACGCAGAGCCTGCTTGAGAGCGGTCTCTGTCCTTCGCGCCTGAGGCGTCATCAGTTCACCCAACACATCGATTCCCGGTGCAAAATCCACCACCAGCTCTTCTCCTGGCCGCCAATATGATGAGGCCTGCAAGATCGCCGGCCCACTGAATCCCAAGTGCGTCACCAGCATCCTTTCTCTGAATTTCGCTTTTCCACCCGACCCCGTAGTCTTCACTTCCACATCCGCTGCAACTCCTGCCAGATCAGTCCACCGCGCCTCGTCTCCACCAAGCACCAGGGGAACGAGCGCTGGCCTCGGCTCAATCACTCGAATGCCGAATTGCCGAGCCAGTTCATACCCCAATCCCGTCGCTCCCATCTTCGGAATCGACAATCCCCCGGTTGCAACTACTAGTGCCTCAGCCGCAAACTCCCCTTCAGAACTCCCGACCCGGAACCCGCTGCCTCTTCGTTCCACTTCAATTGCGTGGGCATTGGTCATGACCTCTACTTCGCCCTGCGCGCACTCCTCCAGCAGCATGTCCACAATGGCGCTTGCCGAGTAATCGCAAAAAAGCTGACCCAGCTTCTTCTCGTGCCATGCAATCCCATATCGATTCACAAGCTCGAGAAAATGCCGCGGCCCATAGCGCGCCAACGCCGACTTCGCGAAATGCACATTCTCTGAAAGGAAATTCCCGGGGCCGCAATGCAGATTTGTAAAATTGCACCGCCCGCCGCCTGAAATCAAAATCTTTCGCCCAACCTGCCCGATATGCTCCAGCAGAGCGACTCGCCGCCCACGTTGACCGGCAGTCGCGGCGCACATCATGCCAGCCGCGCCCCCACCCAGAACAATCACGTCGAACTTGCGCGCGGCAGTTGTCATAGCTCCCGTACAGAATAGGGTTCAGCCGCAACAAGCCTGCCGGAATCATCTCTTTCCGATGCCCTGATCTGATTTCTCCTCTCGGCTCTCTGTTCTCCGATCCCTACCCCACGCTCTGTGATGCCCGTCCTATTTTGGGCAGTTTTGCAGGTGCTATCGTTCACATCCAAGGGAGGGCTTTTCCATGTCCGACCATTGCCCAAAATGCACCACGCATCTTTCTAAACCGTGGAGCTTCTGCCCAACATGCGGAACCAAAATCCAGCCGCAGGTGCACTCCACACCACCAGAATCTGAGCAAGCACCCGTTAAACACGCCTTCAGCGGGCTGCTTTTCGGACTCATCGTCGCACCCATGTGCATCATTGTCGGAGGAATGCTCTGCTGCACAGTTTTGGGAGCAGTTCTCGGCATTCCCGTGATCATCGCCGGCATCCTCGCGCCACTCATCGGTCCAATGGTCGGCATCGGCGAACCAAGAGGCAAATGCCCATGGTGCGGAACCGAGTTAAATGACATCGTCAACTCACCCGCATTCGCTTGCCACTCGTGCCAGGGAAAAGTTCTCCTGCAGGATAGCAAGTTCGTCAAAGCAGTCTGACTCGAGCAGTTTAGAGCCTCTTGGGCGCCTGATGTGTTTACCCCCAAATACGGCCTGACCCCCGGCCGACATCTTCCTGCGGCCTGAGAAGCCCAACATCGCACACATTCACGTCCTTCAGTTTTGCGCTTCTCCAAACCTCTCCCGCACCAGCTGCATGGCCTCATCCGCAGTCGAAATCCTCCCCTCCAGCTGAGCGTCTTCAACTTCCCGCAGCATCTCCTTGAACTTCGGCCCGGGCTGGTATCCAGCCGCAATCAGTTCTCTCCCGGTAATCAGGGGCTGCGGCCTCACCGTTTCCAGAGGGAGAGTCCGCATCTTCTCCCGCATAAACTCCCAGTTCTCCAGAAACCCGCTTCCCGCGACGCAATCCATCTTGTGTAACGCAAGGTGCTCGTCAAACTGCGGCAATCTTAAGAATCGCTTGAGAGTCGACTCCTTCATGCGTCCGGTATCCATAAATCGCATGTGGTTTTGTACCAGTGCCAGAATCTGCCGGGTCTCCTCATTCGAAAACCGCAAGCGCCTGCAAATCTCCGCTGCCATCGTCACGCCCACTTCCACATGCCCGTCGAAACGAATCCGGTCCGTTGCCCTGCGAAATGTCGGCGGCTTCCCCACATCATGCAGCAACGCACCCCATGCCAACGTCTCACTACAGCCCGGCTCCAACTGCTCCAGCAGCATCAGTGTATGGATCCAGACATCACCTTCCGGATGAAACTGCGCCGGCTGCTCGACGCCCTTCATCCGTGCAATCTCCGGCAGCACCTCTTTCAACAGCCCCGCTACATCTAAAAGCTCAAACGCCCTCCGAGCCTGGCCCTCGGTCAACATCTTCGTCAACTCATCCCGGACCCGTTCGCGGCTTACCCCGCTGACCTTAGCCGCCAAAAAGCGAATTGCGTTCAAGGTCCCCGTCTCAAGCTCAAACCCAAACCGTGCCGCAAACCTTACTGCCCGCAGCATCCTCAGGTGGTCTTCTTCAAATCGCGGTTCCGCACGCCCAATCGCGCGCACAACTCCCGCGTCAAGATCCCGAACTCCGCCAACATAATCCAGCACCGCCGCACGAAGCCCTTCCCGATCACCAAGCACTCCGCCATCGCGCATCGGATCCAACAGGAGCCCGTTGATCGTGAAATCCCTCCGCTGCACGTCCTCCTCGGCACTCTTCGAATAGCGCACCGCATCCGGCCTTCGTCCATCGCTGTATGCGCCATCCGACCGGAACGTGGCCACCTCCGTCACAAACCCGGTATCCTCCGGAGCCACCAGCACCACCCCAAACTTGGCTCCAACAGCAAAGGTGCGTTGAAACATGTCCAGCACCACATCAGGAGTAGCACTGGTAGCCACGTCATAATCCGCCGGCTCACGCCCCAGCAGCAGATCCCGCACGCAGCCGCCAGCCAGATAAGCTTGATGGCCCGCGGTCCGCAGAGTTGCCACTACTCTCATCGCCTCATCGAATTTGCGCTCTGTCAACGGCATGCTCAATTCATTCTCGCCCCAATGCTTCGACGAGCCAAATCTCCCGGCTCAAGCACGAACTGCTAACCTGCTAACCCGCCAACCCACCGTGTAAGCGGCATACTGACTCGCTACACTAGATACATGCCCCGCAACGGCCTCATCCTGGCAATAGAGTCCTCCTGCGACGAGACCGCAGCCGCCATCGTGCAGCGCGGCTCCCGCACTCTCTCCTCGGTCGTTGCCTCGCAAATCGCCACCCACGCCCGCTATGGCGGAGTCGTCCCGGAACTCGCCAGCCGCGAGCACCTCCGCGCCATCGTTCCCGTCGTCCGCGCAGCACTACAAGAGGCTCAAGTCGAGCTTTGTGATCTCGATGCCATCGCCGTAACCTCCGGCCCCGGTCTTGCTGGCGCGCTGCTTGTCGGCATCACCTACGCCAAAGCGCTCGCCTACGCACAAGGCCTTCCACTCATAGCGGTTAATCATCTCGAGGGCCACATCCACGCCGTCCTTCTCAATGAGCGTGAACAGCAAAAAGTCCTCCACGGCAGCTCACACGAACTCGATCCGGACGAAGCGGCACTCGCTCTGGTTGTCTCCGGCGGGCATACTCATCTGTATCTCGCGCGTCCAGCGCACGGCGCGTGGAGCTACACCCTGATCGGCCGTACGGTCGACGATGCCGCCGGAGAGGCCTACGACAAAGTGGCCAAACTCCTCGGTCTCGGGTACCCCGGCGGACCGTGGATTGATGCGCTCGCCCAGCACGGAAACCCCCATGCTGTCCCCTTTTCCTTTTCTCAAATCAAGACGAAAATCCACCTTGGCGGCAAGCCGCCCCGCACCAAGGCTGCCAGGACCGCACCGATCGCCAATCTCGACCCGCATTTCTTGTTTTCGTTCTCCGGCATTAAGACGGCGGTCCTTCGCTACGTCGAACTACACAACCTGCGCCCTGAAGCCGACGCTCGGCGCGAAACCCTATTTACCGGCCCAGATGCGCCAGCCAAACCCACCATCGAAGACGCTCTCGCCACCGCCGACCCGCAAACACTCGATCTGATCGCAAGCTTCCAACACGCGGTCGTTGGTGATCTGCTCCGCAAGACCTTCGCTGCGCAGCAAGCTCTCGGAGCCACGCGCATTCTCGTCACCGGCGGAGTAGCCGCAAATCGCGAGTTGCGCGCACGCTTCACCACCGAGGCTGCACGGCGCAACCTCCACGTCGCCTTCCCAACGCTCTCATTGTCAACCGATAATGCGGCGATGATCGCTGCCGCTGCATGGCCGCGGCTTCAAGCCGGAGAATTCGCGCCTTCGACCCTCAGCGCCGCCCCTTCCCTCGCGCTGGGGCTCTAAACCTCCACCATCAAACCGCATCAATCGCGTGAATGCCGTCGGCATTCTTCCTGGGTCGGTGCGGTCTTATTGCGATGAGTGGGATAGTACGAACTAGATACAGCAGTTCACTGGGAGTGCCCCAGGTCCGGATTCTCGGACCGGGCGTCGCAACAACCTCAATCCTCCACTGTCATCTTGAACGAAGCGAAAGATCTGCGGTTGCCTTTCGCACTAAACTACTGGGCAAGCCGAATCCCCACACCTCGGACCCTCTGCCCCATGCGCGCCACTCGCGGAACAACAATCAGCGTAATCGCAAAAAGAAAAATCGAGCCGGCGATGAACGCCAACTGCCCGTGTCGCAAATCCTCTAACGCCAACTTCACCGCAAGCAGTCCCAAAATCGCATAACCGATCTTCGTCAACTCCGTGCGGCCCCAGCGCGCTCCGCCAAATGCCAGACCCATTGCCGCGAGGCAAATCATCAATGTCCGGATGAACGCCAGATGGTGCGCTCCCGGAATCACCTTCAGCGCGATCAGCCCCATCATTTCCTGCA
>Ga0207667_10000723_pt1 | contig 42879 bp, 44 predicted proteins | sample KBSCornC52_FD_184301 | JGI IMG/M metagenome (GOLD analysis project Ga0207667, IMG submission 184301) | Corn rhizosphere microbial communities from Kellogg Biological Station, Michigan, USA - KBS Corn C5-2 (SPAdes) (version 2) | ecosystem: Host-associated > Plants > Roots > Rhizosphere > Soil ... | reverse complement strand
GGGGTTGCCTTGCGATCGCCTTCGAGCGGGTACGCCTCTGCGCACCGGCGCGCTCGATTGAAAACTATCCGGCTGCCCGGGACCCTATACTCGACACCTTCGAGGAGGATCAACCCTGCGGCCAGTGGCCCCTGTTCGGGGATTGGGGGTGCGGACCTCTATTAGGGGCAGGCGGCCGGGGCCGCGCTCGCCGGGAGCGGGGCCAGGTAGGTCCAGCTGACGGCGTCGGGCTTGGCGTGCTTCCAGCCGGGGTGGGGGACCGGGGCGCCGGCCAGGGTGCGCCCGATATCGGCGATCAGGGCCGGATCCGAGATGGCGTAGCCGTGGCCGTCCAGACCGCTCGAGGCGGCGCTGGCGTCGACCACGTCGGTCCGGGCGATCGGCTTGTGCCAGGCGGTGATCCGCCCGAGGCGGCGATGGACGTTGATCACGGTCGAGAGCAGCAGCGCCCGGTCCCGGCGCGAGACGTAGAGGGTGACGCGGTCGAACGGCCCGGGGATCCGCGCGATCGCCCGGGTATAGTCGGCGATGGTCATGTCGGGGGCGGCCAGAACGGCCCGCTCGACGATCGGGCGGCGGTCGGCGGGGACCGCGACTTTGGCCAGCGCGAGGGCGACGATCCGCGTGCCCAGGCTGTGGGCGAACAGATCGACCTCGCGGCCGGGCAACGCCCGATGGAGATCGAGCAGCACGGCGGCGAGGGCCGGGGCGTTCTTGGCGGCCGTGCGCGCGTCGCGGATGTAGTCGTACTTCTTGCCGGCCGAGCCCCAATCGACGTAGAGCAGCAGATCGGCCGGACCGACGACGCGCGCGAACAATTGCGCCGCGTGCAGCCCTTTCGGGACGCCGGTCGCGAAGCCGGGCACGAAGACGACGACGCGCCGGACGCCGCGCGCCCGGGCGCGGGCCAGGAAGGCCGCCTCGGACGACCCGCTCAGGTGGACGGCGGTGCGGTGGCCCACGCATTCCGGGCCGAACCGCGCGGCTTCGTAGTGCGGCGCGCGGCCCGTGCCGATCAGCACGAGCGCGGTCGCGAACGTCGCAGCCGAGGGTGCCAGCATGGAGGTCCCTTTCGGGGGCCGAAAGGGACCCGCCTAGTGCGACTGCTACGACTCGTCGCGACGCGCGCGCTCCTGCTCGCGATCGTCGTCGGAACGATAGGCGCGACCGGCACGAAACCGTCCGACGTCTCCACGCCGGTCCTGGGTTCGCTTGGCAAGCAGTTCTACGTCGTCTCCGAAGGCGACAAGAGCGCCGCGATCACGCTCTCGATCGCCGAAGAGGTCCGCAAGTCGTTCGATCCGCTGCCGGAATCCGCACGGCCGTGGGTGCTCGCCGAGCCCGGCTGGACGACCGACGATCTGGTCAAGCGCTGCGCCGATCCGGACACGCTCGGCGGCGTGGTGTTCGTCTACTCGAGCGGCTACGCCACCCACTTCTACCTGCTCTGGCAATCCGAGACGAGCACGCTGATCGTCAACGCGCTGGTCATCTCGTGTCTGCCGCCGGCTCCGGGCGCGGGCCTGGCAAAACCGTCCGCGACCATCGTCGCGGTGGTCGGCGAGACGCCCGGCGCGAACGGCACGCCCTGGATGGTGCGCGGCAGTCAGGTGAGCATCCCGCTGATCACGGTCGCCGGCGTCGCCTCGCTGCTCAACAAGAACGCGAGCGCCAACAAGTCCGGCACGACCAACGTGACCCTGACGACGCTTGCGGGCGCGGTCTTCATGCAGGCCAGTTCGCGCGACATCCCCGGCTATAGCGATCCGGTCCGGTTGCGGCACGCGGCCCAGCACATCGGCGTCGACTTCGTCACCTCGATGAAGGCGCTGTGCGCGAAGCCGGCGGATCTGCCCTCGGCCGCCGCGGTCGCGACCCGCACGCAGCTGTGCGCGTCGATCGGCTACCCGACGCCATGATCGCGGGCGTGCCGCTGTTCGTCGGCGTGACCGGGCACCGCGCGATCCCGGCGAGCGACGAAGCGGCCGCCAAAGCCGCCTTCGGCGCGCTGCTCCGGAAGCTCGGCGACGACTACCCACACACCTCGCCGGTCGTGCTGAGCGCGCTCGCCGACGGCGCCGATCTGCTGGCCGCCGAAGAGGCGATCGCGCGCGACGTCGCGGTGATCGCCTGCATCCCGATCTCGATCGACGCGTACGAGCGCGATTTCGATCCGGCAGCGCTCGCGCGCTTCCGGGCCGCGCTAGCTGCCTGCGCGCGCGTCGAGATCGTCCCGGCGAGCGATCGTCTCGCCGGCTACGTCGCCGCCGGCATGCACGTCGCACGCTCGTCGCACGTGCTGGTCGCGTTCTGGGACGGACGGCCGTCGCGCGGCCCGGGCGGAACGGCCGAGGTGGTGCGCGCGCGTCTGACCGGGATGGCGCAGCAGCGCGAAGGGCTGGCCGACATCCCGCACGTCCCCGACATCGGTCCGGTCGCGCAGATCGTCACCGCACGCGCCGACGAGCCGCGGCCGGCGCACGCCTTCGCGCTGCGTTGGATCCACCCGCGCCGCTTCCATCGCGACGTCTCGGCCGAACGGGATTTCTGGACGGCGCTCGACCGGCTGGACCGGTACAACGCCGACCTGGCCGCCCATCCGTCGCACGAGCGGCCGCGCAACGCGCTCGACGCGCTGGCCGACCGCACCGACGCCGCCGCCAACGCGCTCCAGCGCCGGACGTCGGGATTCCTGATGGCGCTCTACGCGTTCGCGTTCGTCGCGGCGTTCACGCAGATCGTGTTCGGCTCCGAGCCGATGAAGCTCGCGACGCTGGGGCTGGCCTTCCTGGCGTATCTGTTCGTGCGCCGCAACGACTTCGAGAACCGCTACCAGGACTACCGCGCGATCGCCGAAGGCCTGCGCGTGCAGATCGCCTGGAACGACGCGGGCTTGACCGGCGAGACGGTCGAGCCGCACTACCTGCGCACCCAGCAAGGCGAACTGCAGTGGATCCGGATGGCGCTGCGCGCGGCCTGCGAGTGGTACGACGCGGGCGACGCGCCGGTCGAGGAGAAGCGCGCGATCGCGTGGGTCCGCGGCCAGTGGCGCTACTTCTATCGCGGCGCGCGGCGCGAAGGGCGGCGCGCGCGGCGCAGCGGGCTGCTGGCGCGGGTCGCGGTCGGCATCGGCGCGATCGGCGCGGTCGCGCTGACGGTCGCGCTGCTCCCGCAGGTCCAGCGCGCGTTCGGATGGACGCCCGCATCGGAGACCATCGCCCAGCTCAAGCACTGGTCGGCGGCGCTCGCGGCGCTCGGCGCCACCTTCGCGGCGCTGGTGGCCAACTACGCCGAGAAGCGCTCGTTCGCGCTCAACGCCCGCCGCTTCGACCGGATGTTCGTGGTCTTCGATCGCGCGCGCTTGCGCATCAACGCGGTCCTGCGCGGCGGTCCGGGCAGCGTGCCCGCGATCGTCGGCGAGATCGGACGCGAGGCGCTGGTCGAGCAGGCCGACTGGCTGCTGATCCGGCGCGACCGCCCCGTCAGCTTCGTGCAGAGCTGAGCGCGCGTTCGAACGGCTCCGGATATGGCGGCGCGAACGCGCGATGGAGTTCGGCGTTCTTGCGGCGGCTGCCGAGATCGACGGTCACGCCGTCGAGATGGCCGAACGCGGCCCTCCAGTCCATCTCGAAGAGCCCGATCTGCCACGCGCCGCGCACGTCGAGGTGCCGCAGCGTCGCGACGCGCGTCAGCGGTTCGAGGCTCTTGGCACGGTACGCGCGGTAGAGATAGAGGTGCGTCAGCCCGGTCGCGACCGACCAGTCGAGTTCGTCGCCGGCGCGCACGTCGCTCATCCGCAGGACGCGCAGACCCGGTGCGTCCGCCAGCGCCTCGGGGTGCGCGAGCGTGATCCCGGCCAGGTCGAGAGCGCGCATGCCGGGCGTCCGCGCCAGCTCGCGCGCGTCGACCACGTCGCTGCGACGCCCGATGATCGTGCGCAGCGCCGGATCGCCCGCGGGTTCGATCAGGAGGCCGTTGCGCACCACGATCCGCGGACGCGCCCACGGCTCGCCGTCGAGCAGCGCGCGCGCGCGATCCGCGAACGTCTCGGGCGCGTCGACGTACCGCTCCGCGGGTTCCGGCCACGCATCGCGGTCGAAGGCCGGGTCGCGGCCGGCCATCGGCCAGCGGTTGGTGACCAAGGCGCGATCGTGGACGCGCGCGACCAGACCGGCGCCGTCGAGCAGCGCGAGCAGCGCGACCTCGCCGGCCGATTCCAGCACCACGCCGCGCGCGTCGCGACCGCGGGCGACCGGGATGGAGAACAGATCGCCGGCGCGATACGGTCGCTTCATGCTAAAATACTAGCATGCGCGGACGACTTTCCGGGCGACGTTTCGATGCCGAGCACGATGTCGTGACGGAAGCGTTGCTGTTCCTGGGCGACCTCGACGCCGAGTACATCGGCGAGGCGGCCGCGCACGCGACCCACTACGAGCCGGTGCCGCTCGACGACTTCGCCGATCTGATGACGCGTCTGCCGGAGGCGGTCATCCGCCGCTCGACCTTCGTCGACGTCGGCAGCGGGCTCGGCCGGGCCGTCTTCCTGGCGATGCGCTATCCGTTCAAGCGCATCGTCGGCGTCGAGGTATCGGCCGCGCTCAACGAGACCGCCAAGGAGAACCTGGAGAAGATGCGCGCCGCCGGCGCGGCGTGTTCGGACGTCCGGCTGGTCAACGCCGACGCGCGCACGTTCGCCTATCCGAGCGGCGACCTGGTCGCGTTCCTGTTCAACCCGTTCGACGCCGACGCGTTGCGCGCGACGCTCGAACGGATCGGCGCGCGGGCGGGAGCGGGCGAGACGCGCTTGATCTACCATACGCCCGAGCACCTGGCGGTCGCGATCGCGTGCGGCTATCCGATGCTACGCGTTGCCGAGAACGCCGCGGTCGCGCTGGCCGTAGATGTTGAGCAGGACGCCGACCGCCATGAAGTTCGTCAGGATGGCCGAGCCGCCGTAGGACATGAACGGCAGCGGGATGCCGGTGATCGGCATGATGCCGATCGTCATGCCGATGTTGACCAGCACGTGGAACGCGAGCATCGCGACCAGCCCGGTCGCTAACAGGAAGCCGAAACGGTCGCGGGCCGAGATGATCGCGCGGATCCCGCCGTAGAGCATCATCCCGTAGAGCGCGATCAGGCCGAGCGCCCCGACCAGGCCGAACTCCTCGGCCCAGACCGTGAAGATGAAGTCGCGCGAGTGCTCGGGGACGAAGTTGAGCTGCGTCTGGGTGCCGTGGAACAGTCCGCGCCCGAACCACTCGCCGTTGCCGACCGCGATCTTGGACTGGTTGAGGTTGTAGCCGGCGCCCTGCGGGTCCGACTTCGGATTGAGGAAGACCAGCAGGCGCGACTTCTGGAACGGCTTGAGCACGAAGTTCGTGCCGACCGTGAAGAGCGCGGCCGCGGTCACGCCGCCGATGAAGATCCAGAAATCGCGGATCCGCGGCAGGCCGAAATAGAACTGCGCGGTCACCACCGCCAGCAGCACCAGCGTCGTCCCGAAATCCGGCTGTTTGAGGATCAGCAGCGCGGGGATGCCGAGCACCAGCAGCGGCTTCCACACGTCCCGCAGGCGCTCGTAGGTGCCCATGCACAGCACGCTCGCGAGCGAGATGGCGAGCACGAGCTTGGCCGGCTCCGAGGGCTGGAACGTGCCGAGCGGTCCGAGTTCGATCCAGCGCTGCGCGCCGAGGGCGCTGTGGCCGCCGCGCATCACCACCAGCAGCAAGAGCAGGTTGAGGACGTAGAGCCCCGGCGCCCAGCGCTGCCAGTTGCGGTAGTCGACGAACGAGAAGGCGAACATCAGCACCAGCCCGGCGATCACGTAGAAGATCTGCTTGTGGTACTCGGCCGCCGGGTGGCCGCTGTGCAGGTCCGCCGACTTGATCGAGAGGACGCCGATCAGCGAGACCAGCACGCACGCGAGCGCGAGCGGCCAGTCGAAGTTGCGGAGATACCGCCGAAGATCAGCCGGCAGGCGCGGGGCTCGCGTTGGACGGCGCGACCGCGGACGGCGCGCTCTTCTTGCGGCGTTTGCGGCGCGGCAGGGCGGGCGCGGCGGTCGTGCCGTTCGTGCCGGTCGCGACCGCGTCGACGGCCTCGGGCTCTTCGCGCTTCTTGCCGCCGTCGCCGCCGTTGCGGTTGACGGCCAGGATCGGGACGTTGGCGAGCATCGCCAGGGCCTTGTCCTGCTGTTCGAAGTTGATCTCGATCTTGTCGCGGTCGACCTCGACGTACTTGGCGATGACGTCGATGAAGTCGCGCTTCATCTGCTCGATCATGTCGGGCGCGAGCGAGAGATGATCGGTCATCAGCACCAGGCGCAGACGCTCTTTGGCGGTCTGGCTGGAGTTGGTCGGCGCGAACAGCTTGCGGAAGAACTCGATCACTTCGCACCTCCGAACAGCGCGCCGAGCCTGCCGAAGAAGCCGGTCTCCTTGATCTCGACGGTCGGTGCGGCCACGTCTTCGCCCGCGATCTTGGCGGCGATGGCGTGGTAGGCGGCCGCGGTCGCGCCGTCCTTGCGCAGCGCGATCGGTTCGCCGCGATTGGTTGTCACGATGATCTCGGGCTCGTCGGCGATCACGCCGAGCAGCGGCAGCCGGAGGATCGCGTTGACATCTTCGACCGAGAGCATCTTGCCTTTCTTGACCAGGGCGGGGCGCAGGCGGTTGACGATCAGCTGCGGGCGGAACTTGTTGCCGAGCAGGCCGACCACCCGGTCGACGTCGCGCACGGCCGAGACCTCGGGCGTGCAGACCACGATCGCCTCGTCGGCGCCGGCCACGGCGTTCTTGAAGCCGCCCTCGATGCCGGCCGGGCAGTCGATGATGACGTAGTCGTACGACTCGCGCATCCGTTCGACCAGCGCCTTCATCTTCTCGGTGTCGACCTCGTCCTTCTCGCGCGTCTGCGCGGCGGCCAGCAGGACCAGCGACGAGTTGTGCTTGTCGCGGACGATCGCGTCGTCGAGTTCGACCGTGCCGTCGAGCACGTCGAGCAGGTTGTGCTTGACGCGGCTCTCCAGGCCGAGCACGATGTCGAGGTTGCGCAGGCCGACGTCGGCGTCGATCAGCGCCACGCTGCAGCCGCGCGCCGCGAGCGCGTGCCCGAGGTTCGCGGTGGTGGTGGTCTTGCCGACGCCGCCCTTACCGGAGGTGATGACGATCGCGCGGCCGCGCTTGGCCTTTTCCGCCACCGGGACGGGCTCGGGTTGGACTTCGTGCATGTGCGTTACCCCGCTTTCAGTACGCCGAGCAGGCGTCCGAAAAATCCTTGGTTGTCGAAATTGGTGAACGGGACGAGTTCGCCCTCTAAACGGCGCGCGATCTTCTCGTAGACGACCCGGAGCTTGTTCGCTTCGTCGAGCGCGATCGGTTCGCCGCGGTTGGTGGTGTCGATCACCTCTTCGTCGTCGGGTACGACGCCGATCAGTTCGGCCGAGAGGATCTCGCAGACGTCTTCGACCGAGAGCATGTCGCCGCTGCGCACCATCTCGGGGCGCAACCGGTTGACGATCAGGCGGATCGGGATGTTCTTCTCGGCGACCTTGCCGATCACGCGGTCGGCGTCGCGGATCGCGCTGACCTCGGGCGTGGTGACGACGATCGCCTCGTCGGCGCCGGCGATCGCGTTGCGGAAGCCCGCCTCGATGCCGGCCGGACAGTCGATGAAGACGTAGTCGGCGATGGCCGCGGCCTGTTCGACGATGTTCGCGAACTGCGCCTCGGTGATCGCGTCCTTGTCGCGGGTCTGCGCGGCCGGCAGGATCGAGAGCTGCTCGCCGAAGCGCTTGTCCTTGATGAGCGCCTGGCGCAGCTGACAACGGCCTTCGGCCACCTCGACCACGTCGAAGACGATGCGCTTCTCAAGGCCGAGCACCAGGTCGAGATTGCGCAGTCCGATATCGGCGTCGATCAGGATCACGCGATGCCCGCGCTTGGCGAGGGTCGCGCCCAGGTTGGCGGTGGTCGTGGTCTTGCCCACGCCGCCCTTGCCGGAGGTGACGACGATCCTGCGGCCGCTCATGAGTGCGCTCCTTGGGCTTCGAGGTGGGGAAGTTTGTCGAGGGCGGCGACCAGGATGCGCCCGTCGCGGACGAAGGCCGCCTCGGGGCCCGCCGCGCCGGTCCGCTCGCCGGCATCGGCGGCGATGCACGAGGCGATCCGCAGCTGGGTGGCGGCCAGGTCGAGCGCGTAGACGCGAGCGTTGGCGTCGCCCTGGGCGCCCGCGTGGGCGACCCCGCCCAGCCGGCCGAAGACGACGATGTCGCCGCTGGCCGTCAGCTCGGCGCCCGGGTTGACGTCGCCGACGACCACGATGTTGCCGACCTGTTGGAGCGACTGGCCGCCGCGCAGGGTGCCGACGTGGTAGAGCGTGCCCGGGGGCGGCTCGACCACCGAGAGGGTCGGCGCCGGGATGGCGGACGGCCGGGCGGCCGCCAGGTCGGCCCGGCGGACGGATTCCTCGCCGCGCTTGCGGCGTTGGGCGATATCGGCCCGGGCCCCGGCGAAATCGGCGACCAGCGAACGGGCTTCGTCGGACAGAGTGACCTCGCGGCGCGGGCGCAGCGCCCGGCGGCGCTCGAACTCGGCCCCGTCGACGACCGTGGCCGGGGCGAAGCCCTTGAGGGTGATCCCGCCGCTCTCCAGGACCCGGCGCAGAGCCTCGGCCTGGTCGGCCGCCGGTTCGGCGTCGCCGTAGACGGCGGTCGCCTCGGTGCCGCGGTAAAAGCCCGGCTGAGACGCCAGTTTGGCCTCCAATTCAAGCAAGGCCTCGGCGAAATCGCGCCCGACGAGCACGACCTCGAGCCCCAGGCCCTTCCCACGCAGAAGCGTCACAATTCCACCGGCGTCTTCACGATTGGCTTCGGGTTGGGCCCGCCTGGTGCGGACCCCTGCGCGGTCCACAAGCAACCCACAAGATTATCGCGTTGTCCACACGAACTCCACAGGTTCACCCCCAAGACTAGACCCTATCGAATTTGTAACGCGGACCCCCGCTCGGGCGTTGATAGAAGACGCACCGCAACAATCGGGCCCGTTTCAGGGTAAAGGATAGCGATTCGCATGCTTCGCCGTATCGTTCCGCTCGTCGTCTCTCTCACGCTGCTGGCCAACATGGTCCCGCAGCCCGCACTCGCCATGTCGACCCAGGCCGAGATCGCGGCCGGGCAGGCGGCCGACTCGGACATCGTCCAGACGTACGTGATCGAGACCGATCCGCTGCTCAACGCCTACGTCAAGTCGATCGGCGATAAGCTCTTCGCGGGCACGGCGCGCAAGGACGTCCCGTACAACATCAAGATCATCAAGGCCGGCGACGTGAACGCGTTCTCGACCCTGGGCGGCTACGTCTACGTCTACGAAGGCCTGATCGACTTCGTGCAGAGCGACGACGAGCTGGCCGGCGTGATCGGCCACGAGACCGGCCACATCGAACGCCGCCACGCCGTCAGCGGACAGGCCAAGGCGCAAGCCCTCAACCTGCTCTTCGGGATCGCGTCGCTGTTCTCGCCGTTCCTCTACAACTTCGGCAACCTCATCCAGGCCGGCATCCAGCAGAAGATGTCGCGCGCCGACGAGATCCAGGCCGATCGCTACGGCCTGCAGCTGATGGCGCGCGCGGGCTACGATCCGCAGGCGATGCTCACGATGCTCAACCATCTCGGAACGCTCGAAGACGACCACAGCGACATCGTCACCCGCTACCTGGCCGACCACCCGGCCTCGCCCGACCGCATCAAGCATCTGGTCGGCTATCCCGAACTCGACCCGACCAAGGTCACGACCGATCAGCAGCTCGTGCAGGCCCTCAGCGACGAAGAGCGCGCGCGCTACCACGTCGCGATGCTCGAACTGCAACAGGTGCTCAAGAAGGATCCGGGCAACGCGGAAGCGCTGCTCAAACTCGGCCAGGCGCAGCTCGCGCTCGGCCAGACCAGCAAGAGCGAACAGACCCTGGCCGAGGCCGCGCAGAAGGGCAACGGCGCCACCCAGGCGGCCGCCCAGGCGCGCATCACCGCGCTGCGTTCGATCGACACGCGGCGCGTCTCGCTGACGCAGCCCAACCTGGACCGCCTGCGCACCGCGCTCAACGACGCGCAGCAGCAGCTGCAGGTCTCCGCCAGCCAGATCCAGGTGCGGCGCGATCAGGGCCGCGCCCAGCTCAAGAACCTGCAGGCGCGGGTCGACGCGATCGGCTACGAACTCCCCGACCTGAGCAACGTGCAGATCCGCAACGGCTCGCGCATCGAGGCGATCGTCAAGAACCTCGAGGGCATGTCGCGCGCGCTCAACAGCGGCATGGACGACGCCGGCAACGCCATCGGCGGCCCCGGCTCGCTCGACCGCGGCAAGGAGAGCGGCCTGCTGCGCGAGAGCGCGGACGTGCTCAAGCAGATGCGCGCGCCGCTCGACGCCGCGCCGATCCCGACCGATTCGCTGGCGGTGCTGCCCTCGTATCCGGCGATGCTGCAGAACATCAGCGACGCTGACGCCGACATGCTGCGCGGCGTCGACGCCGGACGCGCCTCGGTGCTGATGATCGACCAGGCGATGGGCGACCTCGACGAGTTCCTGCGGCCGCTCCAGCACGCGCAGATGAACTTCAGCGGCGACATCTCGCAGCTGGACTACAACGCGATCGTCCCGCTGATGCAGAAGGCGAACGATTCGATCAACAAGGCGGCCATCGCCGCCGCGCAGTCGGCCCAGCTCTACAACATGGCGCGCTCGCGCCAGCTCCAGACGCGCGTCGCGATGCTGGGCCTGGGCACCTCGCCCGAGCGTTACGCGAGCCTGCGCTACGCGCTCGGCAACCGCTTCTCCAGCGACGACGGCACCTACGACGGCATCAGCTGGGACGCGATGATCAAGCAGAACCTCAACCCCGGCGACGTGACCGTGGCGACCATCGTCGCGGCCGACACCAAGACCACCACCCAGGCGATCATCGACGACGCCAAGCTCAACCACCGGTCGATGGTCGACGAGGCCAACGCGCGCGGCATGCACGCCTGGCCGCTCGAGATCTTCACCGGCTTGATGTACCTCGATTACACCGACGATCCGGCGGACGAGACGCGCCACAACGGCGACGCGGCGAATCCGGCCTCGATCACACCTATGTAAGGATTGCGGCACGACATGGCAACCGCGTACGGCGCGAAAGATCTCTTCAAGATGGTCCGCTCGCACGTGGACGCCCGCGCCGTGACCGCGCACGTGCGCAAGCCGTTCCGGTTCCTGCTGTGCGGCGATCCGGCGCTGATCGCCGCCTTCCGCGGGCTGCTCCTCTCGGGCCATCCCGACGACGTCGTGCCGCTCGACGCGGCCCAATGCCTCGAGACGATCGTACCGGGCCGTCCGCTCGAGAGCGATCCGGGCGAGTCGCGCGCGATCGTGTTCCTGGGACGGCGCGGCGACGCGTCCGGCGCCGACCTCTCGATCCTGGCGCCGCTCAAACTCCCGATCCTCGCGGTGACGGTCGACCCCGAGGCGCCCGCGAGCGGTCCCGCCGCGCCCCCCGCGCCCGGCACGAGCGCGCAGTACGTCGTGCCGGCGCTCACCCGCGAAGCGCTGCGCGGGCGCGTGTTCGCGCATCTGGTGGCGTGTTCGAAAGGCGTCGAGATCGCGGTCGGCCGCCGTCTTCCGCCGCTGCGCGAAGCGGTCGCCGCCAAGCTCACGCGCGACGCCGCGTCGAGCGCCCTCAAGGTCTCGATCGCGAGCGCCGTGGTCGATCACATCCCGCTGGTCGGCATCGTGCTGGGCGCGCTCGCCTCGGCCGGCGACATGGTCGCCATCACCGGCATCCAGTTGATGCTGCTGCTCCACGTCGAAGCCGCCTACGGCAAGGATCCCGACGTCCAGCGCGTCTGGCAGATCCTGCCGGTCATCGGCGGCGGTTTCGGATGGCGCGCCCTCGCGCGCGAACTCTCCGGCTTCGTCCCGGTCGCGGGCATCCCGATCAAGGGCGCGATCGCCTATGCGGGCACCATCGTGGTCGGCGAGTCGGTCACGTTCTTCCTCGAGCACGGCCACCACATGAACAAGGCCGAAGCCGCGCAGATCTTCGAGCGCACCAAGAAGGACGCGATGCAGTTCGCACGCGACGCGATCGCGCGCTTCAAGAAGGACTAGGCGCTACAGCCGTTCGAGCAGCTCTTCGTCGGGATACGCGCGCATCGCCGCGGGCGCGCGGTCGCGTACGCGGGCGGCCAAGCTCGCCGCGATCTCGGCCCGCCGGCCGGCATCGAGCGTCGCCCGGCGCTCCAAGAACCGCGCGATCACCGCGCGCTCGTCGTCGGTGAGATAGGCCCCCGAGCCCGCGGATTCGCCTGCGGCCAGCGCCTCGCGCAGCGTCAACGGTTTGGCGAGCTTGCTCTCGCGCACCACGATCGTGCCGGCGGCGTAGTCGCCGAGGCGCTTGTTCTCAGGCGAGAGCAGCGACGAGATGGCCGCCAGCGTGTAGAAGCCGATGGTCTCCTCGGCGATCCGGATCAGGTTGCGCAAGAACGCGCCGCCCAGATCGAGCGGATAGCCGCCGTCGCGCACCACCCGGATGCCGAGCAGTTTCTTGCCGGGCGTCTGTCCGTTCCAAAACGCCTCGAACAAGATGTGATAGCCGTAGAAGATCATGAACAGCACGAAGACGATCAAGCCGATCGCGAACGAGCGCGCCAGGTCGTCGTCGTGCGGCGAGAGCCGCATCGCGCGCGTCTGGTCGTGCGTGCCGATGTAGTAGAGACCCCACAGGATGGCCGCCAGGATCGCGAACTGGATGGCGAGGTCCACGCAGACCGCCAGACAGCGGCTCCCCAGTCCCGCCAACTCGTAGCGAAATGCGATGCTCTCCGGCGTTCGAACGTCGACGTTCCGATCCATCGATGCGACGATTCGACGCGCGCGCCCAGGCTCCACCACGATGCGCGGCAAACCTGCAGACGATGAGGCAAACGGCGTTCGTCGAGCGGCGCGCGGCGACGTGGGAACGGCTCGAAGCCCTGCTCGGCAAGGCCGGGCGCGGCGGCATCCGTTCGCTCGCGCCCGAAGAGGTCGCGGAACTCGGGCGCACCTATCGCTGGACGACCAGCGATCTGGCCTACGCGCAGGGCCGGCGCTTCGATGCGCCGCTGCTGGAGTACCTCAACCGGCTGACCGCCCGGGCCCACGCCTACGTCTACGGCGGAGCGGCCGAGACGGGCTGGGCGCGCGTCGCCCGCTTCTACACGCAGACGTTTCCGGCCGAGTTCCGGCGCTCGTTCGCGTTCTTCGCGATCTGCACCGCCATCACGGTCGTCACGGCGGTGGTCGCGTACGTCGTCTGCCGCAACCATCCCGGCGACGCCTATGCGCTGCTCCCGCAAGGCATGGTCCCGCCCGACATCAAGAAGAGCCTGCACGACTCCAACTTCGCGGTCTCGTTCGGCGACTCGCCCGAGATGGCGTCGGCGATCATCACCAACAACATCCGGGTGAGCTTCATGGCGTTCGCGGGCGGCATCACCCTGGGCATCTTCACCGTCTACGAGATCGCGCTCAACGGGCTGATGCTCGGCGGTCTGGGCGCGCTCTTCGAGAACGCCGGCTTCGGCCGCGATTTCTGGATCACCGTCGCGCCGCACGGCTTCATCGAACTGACCGCCATCCAGATCGCCGGCGGCGCGGGGCTGCTGCTCGCGGCCGGCATCGTCTATCCCGGACGCCTGCGGCGGCGCGACGCGATCGTCGCCAACGCGCGCAGGGCCGGCGTGTTGGTGGCCGGCGTCGCGTCGATGCTGGTGGTCGCCGGGACGATCGAGGGCTTCTTCTCGCCGCGCCGTCTGCCGGAGAGCGTCCGGCTGGGCCTCGGGTGCGTCACCGCCGTCGCGCTGATCGGCTACTTCGGCTGGGCCGGACGGCGCCGTCCGGCGGCGCCGGAGCTAGATCAGCCCGCGCGCCTTCACGCGTAGGTACTGGTCGATCAGCGCGGTCGTCAGCTTGCGCGCCGGCACGTCGATGGTGATGATGCCGCGCGCGTTGAGATTGGCGGCGGCGGCCCGGCGTTCGTGGTCGAGCCCGAGCGCGACCGCGGCTTCGTACGCGCCGTCCACCCGGGTGACCGGCACCGCGAGCGCGTTCGCGACGGCGGCGTCGTTCATGAACACGCAGACCACCAGGTGCCGTTTGGCCAGGGTCCCGAGTTCGGCCAGCACCGCGCTCTGCGCGACCGGATCGATCACGTCGGTGAAGAACACGATCATCGAACGCTTGTGCAGGCGGTCGCGGAGATACGCGAACGCCTTGGCGTAATCCGACTCTTCGAAGCGCGGTTCGAGGTCGTAGAGCATCTCCGAGAGTCCGGCGATCGAGGCGCGCGTCGAACGCGGGGCGCTCGCGGCCAGGATGTCGCGCGCGAACGCGACCGCGCCGACCTTGTCGTTCGCGAGCCCCGCGATGGTCGCGACCGAGAGCGCGGCCGTGATGGCGAAATCGAACTTGCGCTGGTCCTCGAGGCGCGGCGTCATCAGCCGCCCGCAGTCCAGCACGATCATCACGTTCTGGCTGCGCTCGACCTCGTGCTGCGCGACGATCAGCTTGCCGCGCCGGGCGGACGCCTTCCAGTCGATCGCCCGGAACTCGTCGCCGGATGCGTACTCGCGCAGCGATTCGAACTCGGTGCCCGCGCCCTTGAGACGCATCTTGCGCAGGCCCGCCTCGATCAGGCGGTTGCGCATGTGCAGCGCGCCGTAGCGCTCGACCGCCGAGAGGTCGGGATAGACCCGGAACGGCATCGGTGCGGGCACCACCAGCCGCCGCCGGATCAGGCCCAAGCGATTCTCGTACCACGCATAGATGGTTCCGAACGCATCCGCGCCGCGCGAGACCGGGGTGACCGGGCGCCAGAAGGTCGTGCGCGAGCGCGGCGCGGCGTCGCCGATGGCTTCGTCTTCGTCGTAGGCGATGGTGCGGACCGGCGCCTCGACCGTGCCGACCCGGACGTCGTAGCGCGAGCGGTTCTCGACCGCATAGCCGAGCCGCGCGCCCACCCGCAGCGCGAAGTGGCGGACCGGCTCGCGCTCGATCGTCAGCTGCGACCGGCGCGGTCCGATCGCGAGATCGGCGACGGTCGCGACCGCCAGCGCGACGCCGGCGACGGCGGCCAATGCCAGCAGCGGCGCGAAACCGGGCGCGGAGGCCAACACCACCGCGATCCCGCCGAGGATGTAGAGGAACCGGGAGGTGACCCAGAGCGGCAGCCGGATCTGCAGGCGTCTACGCACGCGGGACGGGCACGCTCCCCAGGATCTCGCGCACCAGATCGGCGGCGCGCGCGCCTTCGATCTCTGCCTCGGGCGCGACGATCAGCCGGTGCGGAAGCACCAGCTGCGCGACGCTCTTGACGTCGTCGGGCGAGGCGAAGTCGCGCCCTTCGATGGCGGCCGCGGCCTGCGCGGCCAGCAGCAGGGCGATGCCGGCGCGCGGCGACGCGCCCAGCGTCAGGCGCGGATGCTTGCGGGTCGCCGCGACGATGCGATAGACGTAGTCGCGCACGTCGTCGGAGAGATGGATCGCGCGAATCGCCTGCTGCGCGTCGACCACTTCGGCGGCGGTCGTGACCGCGACCACGCCGGATGCGGCCAGCCGCCGCGCGTCGAACCCGGCGGCGACCCGCGCCAGCAACTCGAGTTCTTCGGCTTCAGATGGATACTCCGATTCGAGCTTGACCATGAACCGGTCGAGCTGCGCCTCGGGCAGCGGATAGGTGCCTTCGTATTCGATCGGGTTCTGCGTCGCGCAGACCACGAACGGCGCGGGCAGGATGGTGGCGACGCCGTCGATCGTGACCTGGCCTTCTTCCATCGCCTCGAGCAGCGCGGACTGCGTCTTGGGCGGCGTGCGGTTGATCTCGTCGGCGAGCACGACGTTGGCGACGATCGGCCCGGGCCGCAGCGAGAACTGCGCGGTCTGCGGGTTGAAGACGTTCGTCCCGATGACGTCCGAGGGCATCATGTCCGGCGTGAATTGGATCCGCCGGAACTCGAGGCCGAGCAGCGTCGCGAGCATGCGCACCGCCAGCGTCTTGCCCGTCCCCGGGACGCCTTCGACGAGCACGTGGCCGCGTGCCAGAAGCGCGACTGTCAGTGCGAACGCGGTGCGATCGCTGCCGACGACGGCGCGTGCCATGCCGCCGGCGATCCGGTCGGCGAGATCCTTGACGTTGACGGTCACGAGAGGTCCTTTCGAAGCTGGGCGTCCAGGGTGGCGGCGCGGATCAATTGCGCGTCGCCGGGTCGATCGATCTCGCGAAGTCGCGCGAGTTCGGCGAGCCGGTCCGCGTTCTCGGCCGAGAGTTCGGGATGCCGTCGCGCGCGGCGCGACGCGTCGTCGGCGAACGCGCCGATCGCCGCCCGCGCGGAGCGGGCGCGCCGCAGCAGGCTCGCCATCGCGCGGACGTAGGCGGACGAGTCGCGTTCGTCCGGCGGATCGAGCGGGATGGGCGGCGCGAAGCGCACGTTCGCGCCGATCAACGCCAGGACCACGATCGCGCAGACGATCCAGAACGACCAGCGCGCCGGCTGCGGCAGCGCGTCCCAGAAACTGCGGTCGACGGCGTAGCCGTGCGGACGTTCGTCGAACGCGACCGGACCGCGGCCGGCCAGCAGATCGTAGGCGAAGCGGGCGTTGTCGGCCTTTGCGAGGACCGCATTGCCGAACAGCGCCGGCGCCGAGATCGCGATCACCTCGCCCTTGCCGAACGGATAGGCGAGCGCCGCCGTCGCGCCGCCTGCGGCGAGCAGCGGCGTCGCCTTGGGGATCGCGAGCGGGAAGAGCGCGGGGATCGGGCCGGCGACCGCAGCGACGCCCGGCAGCAGACCCGAGCCGGCGACGGCGGTCGCGCCCGCGACCCGCTCGACTTTGTGCGAGCCGGGGAGACCGATGCCGGCGTCGCCCTCGCCGCCGAAATCGTCGTCGAGCACGACCAGTCTCCCACCGTCGTGAAGGAAGCGCCGCAGGACCGCGACGTCGTGGTCGTTGAGCGGCGTGGCCGCCAGACGGCCGTTGGTCGCGAGTTCCGGCGAGACCGACGACTCGACCAGCGTCGCGATCGCCGGGTCGAGCAGTCCCAGCTCGCGCTCGTTGCGGGAGACCGGCACGCCTCGCGCGGCCAGCACCTCGTATAGCGCGCGATAGCCGTTCGGCCCGGTGTCGTAGGTCGAATAGGTCGACGGCAGCGTCGCCTGCGCGGCGCGCTCGCGCGCGGTCGCGAGAATCGTCACGACCGCGATCGCGGCGACCACCAGGGCGATCTCGAGGCCGCGTTTCACGGCCGCTCCGCGCGCACGAGCCGGTGATAGCCGTCCAGCGCGCGTTCCCACTCGGCCTCGACGATATCGCGTTCCGCGTAGGCGGCCGCCACGAACGGTCCGGCGATCTCGTCGAACGGCGGGAGCATGGCCGCGTCGCGCGCGCGCAGCGCGCGGCGCAGTTCGCCGACCGTCGCACTCGCATCGTCGCGCATCAAGCCGCGCAGATCCAGCGCCGTCACCGCGGCGACGAACAGGGTCCGCGCCGCCTGCGCGTAGGCGCCGTCGCGCGCGAGCGCGAGCGCTTGCGCATACAGCACGCGCGCGTTGCGGCCGGCCTCGAGCGGGGTCGAGACGCCGCGGCGCCGCTCGCGATCGACCTGCACGGCCGAGAGCAGACGCACGGCGACGTAGACCAGCGCGCCGAACGCCGCCAGCAGCAGGACCCAACCGACCGCGTTCCAGGCCGTCGAGCCGAGATGGACGCGTCCGGCGGTCGCCTTCCAGATGCGGTCCCACTGCTTCCAGAACCACTCCCAGAAGCGGTCCCACAGCGACTTCTCGGCCGGCCGCACCGTTCGCGCCGCGAGATCGTAGCGTCCCGACGCGAGTTCGCGCGCCGCGGCCGCCTGCAGGCCGGGCGGCGGCGGCGCGACCGTGGCTCCCGCGCGCATCCGCGCGAGCGTCGCGTCGAGCGCCTTCTGCGCGGCCGCGCGGGCCTTGGCGTCGTGCGTCGCGACGACCGCCGCACGATTGACCGCCAGCCACCTCGCGGCGGCGGCATCGGCGGCGGTCGGTGTCATCCGGCCACGGGTCCGAGCGCATCCATCGCATGTTCGACGTCGAGGCCGTCAAAGCGGATGCGCAGGTCGACCGCGTAGAGCGCGAGGACGACGGATTCGAACACGCCGAGGATCGCCACCGAAAGGCCATACCAGACGACGAATGCCCAATCTTGGTGGCTCCAACGAACCGCGACCTGGACCAAACCGTCGAGCCATCCCAAGACGTACGAGAGAGCGTAGAACGCCGCGGTCAGGACCAGCCACCGCCCGCGTCCGCCCCGCCGCACGCACAGACGCATGCTCTGACGCACCGCCGCGGAAAGGTCGAGGCCGCTCGCGACGCCGCAGATGGCAAGCGCGACCGGAATGGCCACGCCGATCGCGACGAACGTCACCGCCTCGTACGCCGGGCGCGCACCGAGCGCTGCTCGATAGAGGACGTGGGCGCCGTACTGGATGATGAACGTCGCACCTGTGAGCGCAAGCAGCGCCGGAAAACGCTCGGTGATCGAGGATGCGCAGGCCCACAAGTCGGTCGGTCGTGAGAGAGCGGCGCGCGACACGAGTTCGGCGATGATCGCCAAGGCGAGAACGCCGATCAGGCTGCGCCCCGCCACGTAGACCGCTTCGGTGGCCTCACGATGGTCCGGCCAGCCGCCGGCGTACGCGAACGCGGCGTTCCAGAGGAGGAAAGGAACCCCCGCGACGACGGCGATCGGGACGACGTGACGAACGCATATGACGACCGCGCGGTCGAACAACTCACCGAACGACAGCGGGCGGAGCGCGCTCACGCCGGGGGGGTCGAGGCGAGGCTCTCCAACTGCGTCTCGAGATCGAGGCCCTCGCGCCGGATGCGCACGTCGTAGTAGTAGACGGCCAGAAGCACTGTCGAGAAGGCGTAGATGACCGTCGAGACGACGACGTTCTCGAGTGAGACGATCCAGGGCTGGTGGAGATAGAGCGCGAGGAACAGGAACAGGTAGACGGCCCCGATAGCGACCGCCGAGATCGCCATCCAGGCGAGCGTGAAGAGCAGCGCGCGGCCGAACTCGGCACGCGAGAAGATGCGCGCGAACCCTTGGCCGATCGCGTCGAAGACGCCGCGCCCCTCGATGATCACGGCGAACATCGCGAAGCTGAGCGCGACGGCCATGACCATCAGCAAGCCGAGCACCGCGAGTCCCATCACCACCGCGATCGCGATGCCGACGAATGCGAAGGCCGTGCCGAGCTGCCCGATGCCGGCCACGATCACGAACACGAGCAGCATCACCAGGACGAGGCCGAAGTAGGTGCCGAGGAGGATCAGCAGGCCCATCCCGATCAGGCCCAGCACCGGCCAGAAGCGCGCGAACGCGCGGCCGTAGCAGGCGCGCACGTCGACCGCCTGTCCGCGATACAGGCGCGCCACGCCCATCGCGACGGCGCCGAGCGCGAACGGGAGCACCAGCAGGAAGACCAGCGCGAGCAGCAGCGTGAAGGCGACCTCTCCCGGCGAGGCGCCGTAGACGGCGAACGGATTGGCCGCACTCGCGGCCCCGGGGCTCTTGATCAAGTCGCCGAGCTGCGCGAGCGACCGCACCGACATCGAGTACTGCGCGATCGAGTAGGGCAGCATGACGATCAGCATGATGAGCGAGAGCGGGACGAAGTTGCGGACGTAGAGGGTCACGGCGCGGTCGAAGAGCTCGCCGAAACCCAGCGGCCGCAGCAACCCGGCGGGCGGCGCGGTAGGCGTTGTATCTGCCATTTCGCTCGCGCTTCTTGAGGATTCCGGTCGCTTCCTACGAAAGCCGCAGGCATGACGGAGATGGGGACGCTCGCGCAGATCTGGCGCTACCCGGTCAAGTCGATGCACTGGGAGGCGCTGGCCGCGGCCGACATCGACCCCGATGGGCTGCGAGGCGACCGCACGAGCGCCCTGATCGTGCGCGAGGGACACGCGCGGACGGGCAAGACGCTGCGTGGCAAGGAGCACGACCGGCTGCACCTGATCGACGACGCCGCGACCGCCGTCGCGAGCGCTGCGGATCTCGGGATCGCGACCGATCTGCGTGGCGACGAAGGCCGGTACTTCGACGATGCGCCCGTCTCGCTGCTGCTCGATCGCTGGCTCGACGGCCTGAGCGCGCACGCCGGCTATCCGGTCGAACCGATCCGCTTCCGGCCCAACCTGTTCGTCCGGGCGGCGGCCGGGTTCGCGGACGACGAGCCGTCGCTGACCGGCGCGACGTTGGCGATCGGCGAGGTCCGGCTGGCGGTGCGCGGCGGCATCGCGCGATGCGTCGCGATCACCTATCACCCCGACGGCGAGCCGGCCGACCCGCGCATCCTGCGCTACGTCGCGAACGAACGCGCGACGCTGATGGGGATCTACTGCGACGTGCTGCGGGCCGGCGTGGTGCGGGCCGGCGATTCGGTCTTGGTCGACCGCTGAACGCCGCGCACGATCGCTTCGAGCGCGTCGATGTAGCCCAAGAACCGCTCGCGTCCCGCGGCCGTGATGGTCGCGATCGTCTGCGGGCGTCCCGAACCGGTACGGCGTTCGGTCGCGACGATCCGCGCTTCCGCGAGCGCGTGCAGGTGACGGTTCAAGTTGCCGTCGGTCAGCCCGCAGGCGTCCTGCAGCTGCACGAACGAGAGTTCGCCTTCGCTTGCGACCAGCGCGCTGCAGATCGCCAATCGGCCGCGTTCGTGGAAGATCTGGTCCAGATCGGTCGCGCTCACGGACGTCCCTCCGAGGTCTGCGCGCGTTCGTGCAGGACGAACGCGCCGATCGCGATCTGTCCGAGGCCGAACGCCGACGCCGGGATCCACCATTGCAGCGCGATCGCGGGCGGCACGAACAGCAGCGCGATGCCCGTCAGCATGAAGAGCGCCGCGACCGGCACCACGCCGCGCGGCACCATCGTGCGCGACGCGAACAGGCCGGCGCCGTAACACGCGCACCACACGCCCGGCAAGAACCCGGTCTGACCCGCGTCGTAGAGCGCGAACGACAACGCCGCGCCGAGCACCACGGCCGGCAGGATCGCCAGGCCGACGGTGCGCGTCTGCCAGCGGTCGCGCACGCTCTCGTCGCTGACGAACCAGTGCGCGATCGCGCCGTAGTTCACGATCACCGACGCGGCGCAGCAGATCAGCCAGATCGCGAAGTAGACGTGCGGGCCGCGGACGGGGTCGGGCAGCAGCACCGCTTGCACGATGCCGGCCACGATCGCGAAGGCGCCCGAGAGGATCGACGCGATCCCCGAATAGCCTTTGAATTTCTGCGACGCGCCCAGCCGTTCGCGCACCTCGGCGATGTCGAGCAGCGCCCGTTCGATCTCGGTCATACTCGTACTTTGTATCACAAAGCGGTTCGGCTGACCAGCGGCTAGAGCGCCCGGCGGCCTTCGAGCGCCTTGGTCAGCGTGATCTCGTCCGCGTAGTCCAGATCGCCGCCGATCGGCAGGCCGTAGGCGAGGCGCGTGACGCTGGTGCCCGAGGGCGTGATCAGGCGCGAGAGATAGAGCGCGGTCGCCTCGCCCTCGGCGTTGGGGTTGGTCGCCAGGATGACTTCGGCCGGATTCTCGGCGCCGACCCGTTCGATCAGTTCCTTGACGCGCAGCTGCGCGGGGCCGATGCCGTCCATCGGCGAGATCAGGCCGCCGAGCACGTGGTAGCGCCCGCGATACGCGCCGGTCCGTTCGATCGCGTAGATGTCCTTGGCCTCGGCGACCACGCATAAGGTCGTGCCATCGCGCCGCTCGTCGGTGCAGATGTCGCACGGCTCGTGTTCGGTCAGCGAGAAGCACAACGTGCAGAGCCGCACTTTGTCCTTGACCGCCAGGATCGCTTCGGAGAGCGACTGGGCTTCGTTGCGCGGGCGGTTGAGCAGATAGAACACCAGACGCGCGGCCGTCTTCGGACCGATCGTCGGGAGCTTGCTGAACTCGTTGATCAGGGACTGCACCGGCCCCGCGATCGATCCCGTGCTGGCCAAACGCGGTCGCCTAGAAGCCGGGGATCTTGAGGCCGCCGGTGACGCCGCCCATGCGCGCTTGCGACGTCTCGTTGGCCTTGTTGATGGCGTCGTTGAACGCCACCAATACCAGGTCTTCGAGCGTCTCGGCGTCGTCCGGATCGATCGCCTCTTTGGCGATCTTCACGCTCTTGACGCGCTGATCGCAGGTCATCTCGACGGTCACGCTGCCGCCCGCGGCGCTGCCGGTCACGACGGTGGTGGCGAGTTCTTCCTGCGCCTTGGCCATCTCGGCTTGCATCTTCTTGACCTGGGCCATCAGGTGCGCTTGATTCATGACTGTTGTTCCCGTTCGTTGAGATAGGTGAAGAGTGCGTCGGGGTCGTCGACGTCTGCGGCGACCGGTGCGGACTGCGACGGGGCGGCCGGCGCATCGCCTTTTCCGCGCGCGTTGGCGGCGGCCTTCGGCGCGGCGTCGACCGAACAGCGCACCGTCAGCGGCGCGCCCAGGACGTCGGCGATGGCGCGTTCGAGGAGCGGCACGTGCGGCTTGAGGATGTCGGCGCTCCAGACGTCGGGCATCTTGATCGTCAGCACGCCGTCGGCGACCGCGTCGACGCTGGCGCGCGAGAGCGGTCCGCGCAGCGGTTGCCGTTCGCTCTCGACCTTGGTCCGGATGCTCTGCCACGCCGCGCGGACCTTCTGCAGCGTCGGCGCTTCGCCGGCTCCGAGCGGCGGCGGTGCGGGCGCGGCCTTGGCGGGTTCGGGTTCGGAGACGAGCGCGCTGATCGCGGGCTCGGGCCGCGGTTCCGGTTTCGGCTCGGGCTTGGGTTCGGGCTTGGGTCGGGACGTCGGTTCGGGCGTCGGCGCCGGTGCCGGTCTGGGCGCGCCGCCTTCGAGCGCGGCCACCCGCGCGGAGAGCGCGTCCATCGTCGGATCCTCGTGCGTCAACACGAAGCGCAACAGCGCCGACTCCAGCTCCAAGCGCGGATTGCCGGAACTGCGCGCGAGCGAGGCCGAATCGGAGAGCAGCCGCAGCGCGCGGACGATGGTCGCCTGCGACACGTCGACGGCGCGCGCGGCCGCGCGTTCCGCGTCCTCGGGCGCCAGATCGCGCGCCAGCAGCGCCGGGTCGACCCGCGCGACCAGCAGGTTGCGGAACTCCGCGATGGTCGCGCGGATCAGCACGAGCATGTCGGTGCCGGCGTCGCTGGCCTCTTCCACCGCGCGCAGCGCCGCGGCGGCGTCGCGATCGACGGCGGCGTCGACCAGCGCGCGCGCGTAGCCGCGCCCGGTCGCGCCGAAGGCGCGTTCCAAGGTCGCGACGTCGATCGCGCCCTCGGCGAAGGCGGCGGCCTGTTCGAGCATCGTCAGCGCGTCGCGCAATCCGCCGTCGGCCCGGTAGGCGATCGCGGCCAAGGCCGCGTCGTCGATCGGGATGTTCTCGGCGTCGGCGATCTCGCGCATCCGCGCGATCATCACCGGGATCGCGATGCGCCGGAAGGCGTAGCGCTGGCAGCGCGAGAGGATCGTGACCGGCAGTTTTTCCGGCTCGGTCGTCGCCAGGATGAAGACGGCGTGCGCCGGCGGCTCCTCGAGCGTCTTGAGAAAGGCGTTGGCGCCTTCTTTGGTGAGCATGTGGGCTTCGTCGATGATGTAGACCTTGAACCGCATCGCCGACGGCGCGAATTTGACCGCGTCGCGCAGGGCCCGGATCTCGTCGATGCCGCGATTGCTGGCGGCGTCGATCTCGAGCACGTCCATCGCCGTGCCGTCGAGCATCGACTGGCAGAACGCGCAGGTGTTGTCGGGCGTCGCGGTCGGCCCGTGCTCGCAGTCCAGGCAGCGCGCCATGATCTTGGCGGCCGAGGTCTTGCCCGAGCCGCGCGGGCCGGAGAACAGATAGGCGTGGGCGACTTTGCCGGACTCGATCGCGCTCGTCAGGGTGCGGACGACCGCGTCTTGCCCGACCAGATCCGCGAAGGTCTTGGGGCGCCAGGTACGATAGAGGGACACGCCCGAAGGTTAGTGATATTCTCCCGAAAGTCCCGGTTTAGGCGCGACCCGGGCGGGGTACGACTCAAGTAAGAATTCCCCGTTCCTTTACTGAGGAGGGGACGTTCGGCACGTTCGAAAGCCGGGGTTTTCGGGCACAATGGAGACCAGGTGATGGATTTACGCGTCGCGCTTCGAGAGAAGTTCGGATTCGATTCGTTCCAGCCGGGCCAGGAAGAGGTCGTCCTTCGCGTCCTCTCGGGTCAGGACACGTTGGCAATTCTCGCCACCGGCGCCGGTAAGTCGCTGACCTACCAGCTCTCCGCGCTGCTGCTCGAGGGCACGACCATCGTCGTCAGCCCGCTGATCGCCCTGATGAAGGACCAGCTCGACATGCTGCGCGACCGCGGTATCGAGGAAGCGGTCGCGGTCAACTCGACCCTTTCCGAAGATCAGGAGATCGCGACCCGCGCCCGGATCGCGGCGGGCGGCGTGAAGCTCGTCTATACCACGCCCGAAAAACTCGAGGACGAAGGCTTCCAGGCGATCCTGCGGCAGCTCAAGGTCCCGCTCTTCGTCGTCGACGAGGCGCATTGCATCAGTCAATGGGGCCACGACTTCCGGCCCGCGTATCTGGCGCTCGGCCACGCCATCGAGCGGCTCGGCCGCCCGACCGTGCTGGCCGTCACCGCGACCGCCACGCCGGCCGTGCGCGAAGACATCCTGCACCAGCTCGGCATCGAACACGTCAAGCCGATCGTCAAAGGCTTCGACCGTCCCAACCTGGTCTACGAAGCGCGCCGCGCGGATAAGGACGCCGACAAGCTCAAATCGCTGGCCGCGCTGTTCACCGGACCGGAGAAGCTCTCGGGGACCGGCATCATCTATACCGCCACCATCAAGAACGCGCTCGAAGTCCAGGCCTATCTCAGCGACAAGCTCCACGTGCCGGCCGCGGTCTACCACTCCAAGCTGCAGAAGCACGACCGCACGACCGTCCACAACCTCTTCATGGACGAGTCGATCCGCGCGGTGGTCGCGACCAACGCCTTCGGCCTGGGCATCGACAAGCCGAACATCCGGTTCGTCGTGCACTACGATCTGCCGGGCTCGGTCGAGGCCTACACGCAAGAGGCCGGCCGCGCGGGCCGCGACGGCGATCCGTCGCGCTGCATCCTGATCTACCGCATGAGCGACACGCGCGTGCAGAACTACTTCCTGACCGGCAAGTATCCCGACGTCGAGGAGGTCCAGCGCGTCTTCGGGACGATCGAGGTCTTCGGGGCGCAGGAGCGCGTGACGGTCACCGATCTGCGCAAGATCCTCCAGCTCCCGCTCACCAAGCTCAAAGTCATCTTGGCGCTGCTCAAGAAGTCGGGCTACATCGAACCGGCCGGCAAATCCGCCTACACCCTGACCGAAGCGGTGCGCAAGCATCGCGATCTGGTCCTCAACCTCGCATCGTACGACACCAAGAAGTCCTACGATCAGAGCAAGCTCGCGATGATGCTGCAGTACGCCGAGTCGCCCTCGTGCCGGCGCCGCTTCATCCTCAACTATTTCGGCGAAGATTTCGCCGAGGCCAACTGCGGGGCGTGCGACAGCTGTCTGCGCGCCGCCGCGCAAGGCCCGATCCCGGTCGCGTTCGATCGCGGAGAAGACAACTTCCGGATCGCCGACGTGGTCGCGCATCCCAAGTTCGGACAAGGCACCGTCGAGCGGGTTGAGAAAGACCTCGTCACCGTGCTCTTCCCGTCCGTCGGTTACAAGACGCTCCTCGCCTCGGCCGTGCACCGAGAAGGCGTCGCGACCAAAATTGCCTGATCGTCGAACGGGTCCGATCGTCGCCGCGGCGTTCGCCGCGATCCTCGCTGCATCGGCCCTCGGCGACCGCACGCTCGCACAAGCGATCCCATCCCCAGCCCCGTCGGCGACGCCCTCGCCCCAGGTCTCGGGTGCGCCGGCATCGCCCTCGCCCTCACCGACGCCCTCTGCGACCCCCACGCCGCCGCCGATCGTGGTGCTTCCGCAGGCCGGCGCCGTGCCGGTCGGCGAGCGTCAGGTCCTGCAGATCTCCTCGGTGCTCGGCGACGTCAGCGTGAAGGTGTCCGACCCGTCGGTGGTCGACGCGGTGGTCGATCAAACCGCGCGCACGTTGACGCTGACGGGCAAGGCGCCGGGCGCGACCGTCGTGACCGTCGGCGACGCGCGCGGCCTCACGCGCGACGTCCCGGTTCGGGTCGCGTTCTTGGCCGGCACCATCGCGCCGTCCGCCGTCCTGCGGCTGACCGGCGATCCTGCCTCGGCCGACTACGTCAAGATGCAGGCGGTCGCGCTCGCCAAGAAGCTCGCGCAGGCGCGCCCCGGCGCGCAGATCGTGGCGACCGTCGACCAGCTCACGTATGCCGGCTCGCTCGCGCAAGACGACGTCGTCACCATCGACGTGCCGGTGCTGATCCAGGGCCTGGGCTTCTTCGAAGCCGACGGCAGCACGCGCGTGCGCGTCGAGAACGTGGCCGCGCCGCGGATCGCGCCGGCGACCTTGATGGTCAGCGATTATCCGGAGCGGCTCGAGGCCAACGGCGTGCTGTTCACCGCCGATCTCGCGCGCGAGACGCCGTCGCGCTTTCTCTACTTCCACTTCAATCCGGCCGGTCAGCCCGACCGCCGGATCGTGCTGCGCGCAGAGAACACCTCGCCGGAACCGGCGATCGTGCAGTTCATCAGCGGCCCCGGCGGTCCGGGCGCAAACGAGATGGAGGTCGGGCACGACGCGACCAAACGGTTCCTGGTCCGGGTCGTGCAGAACGAGGGCAGCCTGATCGCGATCCCCGGCAACGCCAGCGTCGACCTGGTCGAAGACGCCGTGCCGGCCGGCGCGGTCGTCGCGAACCTGCTGCAGCTGCGCGTGCTCAGCGGCGGCGGCGTGCACCTGACGCTGTTCGCGCAGAACGCCACCTCGGACCCGGACGAGTCGCTGGCGAGCACCGAACTGCTCGAAGGGACCTACAAGCACGCGCGCGGCATCTACGACATCCCGGAGTTCCACGACGCGCGCGCCTGGAGCGTCGCCGATCCGTATCTCGAACTCTCGGTCGGACAGATCCCGCTCCCCAACCGGATCAAGGGCGAGGCGCTCTCGGGCGACTACGGCGTTCTGCAGTCGTTCGTGGTCAACGTGATGAACCCGTACTCGACGCCGCAATCGATCGCGATCTACGAGAATCCGCGCGGCGGACGCGCCACCGGGACGTACTTGATCGACGGCGTGCTGATCCAATCGCATCAAGTGCCGGCGTATTCGCGCTACAAGATCCGGCAGTACGTCGTGCCGGCCAAGGGCTTCGTGCGCGTGACCATCGTGACGATGCCGGAAGGCGGCTCGTTCTATCCGCTCAAGCTGATCTTCGCGCCGGACGACGGCAGCGTCGCGCCGGGCGCCCCCGGCTCGCCCGTCTACTGAGCAACCCTTGTCATCCCGAGCGTAGCGAAGCGTAGTCGAGGGAGCGCCGAGAGCTCTATCCGAGAACCTGAAGGTCGCGCAGTGCTGTCGCGAGAGCCGAGATCGTCTCAACACACAGCGCCGCAACCCGATCAGGGTGCTCCTCTCGCTCCTGGAACGAGACCGCGCGTCTCAGAATGACTTTTTGCTTGGCTCGCCCTGCATGCAGGTCGAACTCCAACGGGAAACCGACCTTCTCTTCGAGCGTATGTGAGTGAGCCTTTATACGCTCGAGGTCTCGCACTGCGGTCGCGCGATCGTTAAATACGAGTTCTAGCCTTACTTCGCTGTTCGCAAAGACGATGGACCACTCACTAGCGCGAACGGGACCCCTGGCAAACGCGTAGTAGTTCCGATCTCCCAACTGCTTCCTGAGGTCCGGAAAGACGGTCGACGGCGCCAGCAGCAAGGCGATTCGTTCGAACATATCGTTGAGAGCGAGTTGCCCGGGTGACGTTGTGGGATCGGATGGAACGGCGAACGGCGCTCTCACGAACGCTCCTCTTTGGTCTCCCCCGTTCGCATCGCGGGATTTCTCGAGCTGGATGATATGAAGTCCGGTCGAATCAGCTCTTTGCAAGGCCTGTGCCGTTCCGGCGACCACCTGAAGGCGAGGAACGGAACGCCCGTCGCCGGCCAGCTCGATAGCGAAGAACCGCCTGTCGCTCATCGAGTTTAGCCATGCGATCGCCGTTCGGTATTCTTGTCGAAAGGACGTCGCGATCCATACGATCACTCGCGCATCGTAGTGTGCCGAATATGTAAGGACCTGTCCGAAGTGGCCGTGGTTGGACGCATATATCTGATTCTCGATGATCACCGGTTCGCCAGTGTCGCGGATCTCTGCGAGGATATCCGCCGACAGTCTGCCCACCGGCGCCTCGCGCCGCCGTGAGACGATAGGGAGTCCAAGTGTCTCGCCAAGTACGTGAATATTTGCGTGAAGCCAGTTTGAAAAAGACAGTTCGTCGTGCCAAAGTGGCTGTCCCTCGACTTCGTTCGCTTCGCTCACTACGCTCGGGATGACATTCTAGCGGCGCAGCGCCGCCGCGTAGACGGCGCGCATCGCTTCGGCGTTCGCGCTCCAGGCGAAGCGTTCGATCGCGCGAGCGCGCGCGGCGGCGGCGCGCGCGTCGAGATCGCCGCGCAGCGCGCCGCCGAGCGCCTCCGTCCAGGCCGCGACGTCGAGCGGCACGACCGGCGCGTCGTCGCCGACGACCTCCGGCAGCGAACTCCGGTCCGAGACGATCACCGGCGTGCCGCTGCAGAGCGCCTGCGCGGCCGCGTAGCCGAAGCCTTCGTAGCGCGAGGGCACCGCGACCACGGCGGCCGACGCGTAGAGATCGAGCACTTCCGCCCGGTCCACGTAGCCGCGCAGTTCCAGGCGGCCGGCCACGCCGAGTTCGCGCGCGAGCGCGATCACCTCGTAGGTGTATTCCGTCGACGGTCCGACCGAGACCACGCGCGCGTGCGGGAGTCCGACCAGCACGCGCGCCAGGAAGTCCAGGTTCTTGCGGCGCTCGATCGTGCCGATGGCCAGGATCGTGCGCCCGTCGCCGGCCCGCCGGTCCAGCCGCATGTAGTCGTCGGCGACGCCCGGATAGACGACCGTCACGCGCGAGCCGTCGAGCCGCGGCGCGGCGTCGAGCAGTTCGCCGCGCGAGAACTCCGAGTCGACCACGATGCGGCGCGCGTGGCGATAGCGCTCGATCGAGAACGCGCCGAAATAGTAGCGCGCGTACGGACGCGCGTGCGCCTGCACGCGCAGCCAGGCCACGTCGTGCACGGTCGCGACCGCCGGCATGCCGAGCGCCAGCGGCATCGTCCCGGCCGCGCAATGGAGCAGGTCGGCGCCGGACGCGCGCGCGCGTTGCGGCAGGAGCACCTGATCCCAGTAGACGCGGCGGTCGAAGCGCCACGGATCGATGCGCGGTTCGCGTAGCCGCACGACGTCGATGCCGGAATTCGCGAGCGCGTCCGCCAGGCCGCCGACGTACTCGCCGATGCCGGTGGCGGTGCCGATCGTCAGCTGTGCGTCGAGCGCGATCCTCACGGCGAGCCGGCGCCGTGCCGCGCCGCCAGCGCCAGGCCGGCGGCCGCGTCGGCGCTGTTGGGGTTGATGCCGATCGCGCGTGCGAACGCCTCGCGCGCCGACGGCCAGTCCTCCAGCAGCACGAACTGATTGCCGAGCGCGAGCCAATACTTCTCGGAGAGCGGCGCCAGCGCGACCGCCTTCCGGTATCCGACCAGGCTGTTCTTCCAGGCTTCGGCCCGGACCGACGGATCCAAAAACCCTTGGCGCGTCGCCAGTCGTCCGAGCGTCCAATACGCCTCGGCGACGGCGTCCGGATGCGTCGTCAGCGCCTCCAGTCGCAGCAGCAGTTCGTCTTCGAGCGCGTACGCTCCGACCGGATCCTTGACGCCCATCGCTTTGACGTACCGCGAGACGGCGGCCACGTCGGGCGCGACCAGATAGTATTCGAGAGCGAGCTGCGATTGGCCGCGGGCGGCCGCGATCTGCGCGAGCAGTTCGTTGCGGGCCGGGTTGGCCGGCATCCGGATCGCGTGCGCCTGCGCGCCGTCGAGATCGCCGCTCGCGAGCGCGCTGCGCGCCAGCATCTGCTCGACGTAGGGGGCCGGCGCGATCCGTTCCAGCGTGCCGTAGATGGCGACGCCGAGCGCGCGCGGCGCGCGGCCGAAGATCGCCGAGGAGCCGAGCTGGACGAACGCGAGCGCCGCGACCAGAGCTGCGACGACGAGGGCGAGGACGGCGAAGAGGGGAGCGTGGGAACGCGCGAGGGTCAGAACTTCACCGTGAAGTTCACGTCGGCGCGCGTCTGCGACGTGCTGTTGGCCGGGACCAGGTTGTCCAAGAAGCGGTACTGCCGCGCGCTCACGACGATCGCCGACGACGAACGCGGGATCGCGAACGTCAGGTTGCCGACGTACGAGAACTTCGAGGTGTCGAGATTGGCGGAGAAGTCCTGCGCGTTGACGGCGCCGGTATAGCGCTGCGTGCCGTACTGCATGCCGACCGTCAGGTTGCGGGCGATCGGAACGGCCAGGCCCGCGTCGATGCCGCGGGTGGTGACGTCGTTGTAGCCGCCGGCCAGCTGCGCGACGCTCATGCCGGGCACGTCGGCGATCGACGGCTTGGCGGCGACGCCGGGGCGGTATTGGAAGGTCGGGACCGTCTGGCTGCTCAGGCGTTCGTAGGTGCTGCCCAGGTCGAACTTGACCCGGCGGCCGGCGACGCCCAGACTGACCGACGAGATCGCCTGCAGGCGCTGGTCGCGCGCCGAGAGATCGGCCAACTCCGCGTCGTCGCTGGCGCCGCTCAGCTGGAACGCGCCGACGCGCGTCGAGGCGCTATAGGCGGTGGCCGCATCGCGCAGCGACGACGCGAACGCGGGCGGCGCGTCGTCCGAACGCGCGAGCGTGGGCGCGGTCAGCGCGAAGCGCGAGAGATAGGCCGGCGCGTAGGCGGCCGTCGCGACCGGGGCCGGCGAGGGCGGCAGGAAGCGGGACGCGCCGATCGGGCCCGGCCGGAAGAAGGCCAGGGTGAGCGGCGGGACGTCCGGGAGCACGATGCGCGCGAGCGGCGGCAGTGCGAACGGGGTGGTGATGCGGAACGCGAGCCCGCGCAGCGAATGGTCGAGGGCCGGCGCGAACTCGGCCGGTTCGGTCGGCACGCGTCCGAAGGTCTGCATCGCGAAGGCGGACGCCAGGTCGGACCTCGGGGACGCCGTGGCAACGCCGACCCAGAGCGCTCCGACGAGCACCGCGATCGAGGCGGCCGAGACGACGCGACGCATGTCTCCTCCTAAAGACCCGTTTCCACCGGGTAATTCACCTATCGGACGATTACTCCGGACCCAACACTTACGACATACCCCTACCGGGGCTCCCGCTATCAAGATACCGTCGGCCTATCAGTATAGCAGCATAATCGTCGATCGGCCTGGGCGGAAGCTGGAGACTCCGTGGGATCAGCCGCCGCCAGCCTCGGGGTGGGTGGTCCGCGAAGTAGAGTTCCCGGGCCCGAAGGGTGGTCTCGCGCTCGTCGACCAGGGCGATCGGCAGGCCCAGCCCCTCGAGGGCGACCCGGACCGGCCGGACGTTGGTCCCGTGGCCCAAGGCCACCGCGGCCAGGCCGTGGGCCGCGGCCAGCGCTTCGAACCGCGCCGAGAGCCCCTCGCTCGGCGCGATCCCCTGATCCAGGACGGTCCCGTCGCCGGCCAGGACCGCATACCCGACCTTGCGGGTGCCCGGGTCGACCCCAAGGATCGCTCCGCCGCTCACGGCTGCTGGGAGAGGACGACGACGATCGGGAGCTGGCCGGTCTGCAACGCGGTGTGCGGATAGATGTCGGCGCCGGCGAAGGCGGTCATCACGAACGTGCCGTGCCCGGTCGTCAGCATCTTCTGCATCTCGTCGATGCTCGGCAGGGTCCGCGTCACCTGGGGCGTGCCGATGAACAGCGGCGACATCTTCTTCTGCGTCGCCAGCACCTCGGCGACGTGTTGCTGCAGCTGCGCGTAGGCGAGGCCGACGTTGGCGGTGGAACCGGCCGCGATGCCCATGGTCGCGATCGCGTCGCCCGACTTCACCTTGAGCGAATCGGCGAAGATCTCGAGCGCGAAGTGGATGTGATCGCCGACGAACAGATTGCGATCGGCGACCGCGATCACCAGCACGTCGTTGTCGGTCACGTCCGCCTTCTGCGCGAGCAGATCCAGCTGCGAGCTGACGTCGGCGGGCGGCTGGAACGGCTTGAGCTGCGGATACGACGTGTTGACGACCGCGACCGTGCTCGCGTAGAAGTCGCGGACCATCTTCTCGCGCCGATCGACCGGACTGCCCTTGGGCAGACGCGCGACGTTGACCGAGACCGGAGAGTTGAGCGGCAGCACGATCTGGGTGTCGTTGACCTTGGTCTCGAGCGCGGCCGCCTGCGCCTTGAGCGCGGCGATCTGGTCGTTGATGGTGCGCAGGGTGAAGAAGGCCGTCTTCACCTCGTTGGAGGCGAAGATGGCGCCGAGGGTCACGATCAGTGCGATCACCACGCCGGTCCCGATCGCGACGATGGTGGACGTGTAGCGCGGCCGGATGCCGAAGAGCGTCAGGCGCTTGCGTCCGACCTGATGGCCGACCCGGTCGCCGACGTAGGCGATGCCGCCCGCCAGCGCCGCGATCAGGAGGATGAACCCGATCCCGCTGAGCGTATCCCTCATACCGCTGCCGCCTTGCGCAACCGGCTCGCGCCGATCGCGGTGAAGATGATGTTGGGCATCCAGGCCCACAGGAACGCCATGCCGACGAGCGCCTCGCCGACGTACGAGAAGACCGTCGCGGCCACGTAGTAGACGAACACGATCGCGACCGCCAATCCGAAGCCGAGGCTGGTGTTGCCGCCGCCGCGCTGGTTGCGCAGGCCGAACGGCACCGCGATCAGCACGAACACGAAGCACGCGAACGGCTGCGCGAGCTTCTCCCAGTAGGTGGTGGTGTATTTGGCCACTTGGGTATCGTCGAGCTGCCCCGAGCGGATCGAGTTGGCGAGCGCGGCCCGGCTCATCTGCTGCGGATCGCCGTTGGCCAGGCGGGTCGCGATGTCGTCGGGCTTCTCCGCGATCTCGACGTCCATCGACGGCTGCTTGGGCGCGCTCGTCAGATCGCCGGACGGCTCGAAGCGATAGGTCGAGGCGTCCTGCATCACCCACTTGCTCGCCATGAACTGCGCGCGATCGGCGAACGCGATCATGGTCGGCTGGCTCTTGGCGTCGTACTGGATCATGGTGACGTTGAGCAGCGCTTGCGCGTGTCCGTCGTAACCGGTCGCGAACGTCTTCTGCACGCCCCCGCCGGGCAGCGGCGTGGTGTCCGAGAGATCCCGGCCGAACGCGCTGACGTGTTTGATGACGGTGTTCTCGATCTCGGCCACCTGGCCGTTGGCGTACGGCACGATGTCCTCTTGCAGGAACAGCGTCGCGAACGACATCGCGAAGCCGGCCACCAGCAGCGGCGCCACGATCCGCAGGAAGGTGATGCCGCCGGCCTTCATCGCGGTGATCTCGCTCTCGCCGGAGAGCCGCTGGATGGCGAGCAGCGTCCCGAGCAGCAGCGCCATCGGGATCGTCAGCGAGACGATGTAGGGCAGATCCCAGAGGAAGACCTCGATGGCCGCCCAGAGCGGCGCGTGCTGGTCGCTGACCATCCGCCCGATCGCCAAGATCTGCGTGGCCGCCAGGATCAGCGCGAACGCCGAGAGCCCGAAACCGAACGTCTGACCGAGTTCGGCCAGCAGGTAGCGGTCCAGGATGCTCGGGCGCAGGTTCACAGGCGGAACTCGTGTCCGAGGTAGAATTCGCGCGCGACCGGCGATTCCATCACTTCGTGCGCGGTCCCCGAGACCACGATCGCGCCCTCGTTCATCAGGTACGCGCGATCGACGATGGCCAGCGTCTCGCGGACCTGGTGATCGGTGATGAGCACGCCGAGCCCGCGATCGCGGAGCTGACGGATCATGTCCTGGATGTCCTTGACCGCGATCGGGTCGATGCCGGTGAACGGCTCGTCGAGCAGCAGGAACGCGGGTTCGGTCGCGAGCGCGCGGGCGATCTCGACGCGCCGGCGTTCGCCGCCCGAGAGGCTGTCGGCGCGCGCGTGCTCGAACGCGCGCAGGCCGAACTCCTCGAGCAGCGGTCCGAGCCGTTCGTCCTGTTCGTCGCGCGGCACGCCGTGCTGTTCCCAGATCAAGCGGATGTTGTCGCCGACCGAGAGCTTGCGGAAGATCGAGTTCTCCTGCGCGAGATAGCCGAGTCCGTTGCGGGCGCGCCGGTACATCGGCGCGTGCGTCAGGTCCAGTTCGCCGTCCGGCCCGTCGAGCGCGACCGTGCCGCCGTCGGGCTTGACCAGGCCGACGACCATGTAGAACGTGGTCGTCTTGCCGGCGCCGTTGGGGCCGAGCAGGCCGACCACTTCGCCGGTCTTCACCTCCGCGCTCACGCCGTTGACGACGGTCCGCGCGCCGTAGCGTTTGACCAGGCCGCGCAGGCGGATCGTGCGTTCGGGATCGTTCACTGCATTCTCAGATTCTCAAGCGTGATGTCGGAGTCGAAGCTGTTGCCGGTCCCTTCGTAGCCGTCGGCCGTCCGCAGGACGACGCCGCCGTCGCCGTGGAGCGTTCCGTTCGTGCGGTCGTAGACCATCTGACGGCACTTCAGGGTGTCGCCGTTGGACGTGGTGGTGACCACGCCGTCGTAGAGCGTGAGCGTCTGCTTCGCTTCGACCGCGACCGCGCGGGGGGCGCTCGCCTGCAGCGACTTCCCGGACTTGTCGTAGAACGTCACGGTCACATCGTAGAACGTCCCGTCGCCCGCTCCCTGCGCGGTGTTCGCGACGGCGCGGTCGCGCACGATCATCTTGTAGGCGACCCGGCCGTCCTTGTGTCCGTAGAAGACGAGCGGCCGGCTCGCGCTGCCGTGGCTAGTGATCAGCAGCGGCGGCGCGCCCGGCCCGGTCGGCGCCGGGGTCGGCGTGGTCGATCCGGGTGGCCGCCCCGGCTGCGGATTGCAGGCCGCGGCCGCCAAGACGCACGCCAGCAGCAGGCGCTTCACGCGCCGTCCTCCCCGAGGCCGTCCCGCGCGAACACCAATGCCAGGGCCATCGTCGGCAGCCACAGTCCGAATATCACCACGCTCACGGTATCGATCAGGCCTTGCACCATCGTGCCGACGAGTCCCGCTGCGACCGCCAACGCCAGGCGCGCGTGGGCCGGTCGCGCGGCCGCGATCGCGGCGCGCAGGATCTGCGCGAACCGCCACCACGTCCAGACCACCGCGACCACGCCGACCAGTCCCATCTCCGCGAAGATCGTCAGGAAGAAGCTGTGCGCGTGGAAGGCGGTCGGCTCGCCGTCGGGCAGCCGGACCTGCGCGTAGGCGGTCGCGAAGTCGAACGGCCCGACGCCGGTGAGCGGGAAGCGTTCGATGATCTCGAGCGTCGCCTGCCAGATCGAGAGCCGGGTGTAGTTCTCGCTCGGGTTGTGATTGACGTTGAAGAAGGCCACCACCGCGACGGCGGCCAGCGCGAACGGGACCAGCGCGTAGCGCGCGCGCGCGGCTTGCGTGGTCGCCAGGTAGAATGCGGCGGCGGCCGCCAGTCCGATCCAGCCCGTGCGCGAGAACGTCAGCGCGAACGCGATCGCGCCGATGGCCGCGCCGCTCCATGCGAGCGCGCGCAGACCGCGTACGCGGGTCGCGGTCGCGACCGCGTAGGCGACCGGGATGAAGACGATCAGATACCCGGCCAGCTCCCCGGTCAGGATGAACGTGCCGATCGCGCGGCCGTGCCCGATCGTGTATTGGCTGGCGGGCAGGCGCAGCAGCACCATCCCGATGGCGGCGGCGGCGGACAGCGTCCCCGAGAGCAAGAACGCCCACAGCATCACGCGACGCGCGAGCGGATCGGCGTAGAACGCCCAGATGCCGCAATGCCACACGATCCCCAGGCCGAAGATCCCGATGAACAGCAGACCGCCCTTGGGATCGAAGCCGAGCAGTGCGGCCAGCAACGCCGCGCCGAACCAGACGAGCAGCGGGGCCAGCATGGGCGAGAGGTTGCGGGGGCGCCGGAGCAGCAGCGTCAGCGCGATCGCGGCGGCCACCACCATCGAGGCGAGCAGCGCCCAGGCCAGCGGTGCCGGCAACAGCGAGACGCCCGGCACGGTGACGGCCGTCAGCGTGATGAACGACGGGAAGAACGGCAGCAGCGCGAACGGCGCCGCCAGCAGCCACGGCTGGAGCCGTCTCACGCGTCCGCTCGCGCGAGCGCCGCGATGGCGCGGGCGATCGCGCGCGCGCCGCCCGGCGCTCCCATCCGCTTGCGGCCGGCCGCGCCCATCGCCGCGCGTCGCTCGGGATCGTCGAGCAGTCGCGCGATCTGGCCGAGCGCGTCGGGTTGGGTGACGACCAGCAGCGCGTCGCCGAGCAGCCCGCGTTGGCGCGTCCGATACCACGCGTTGGCGCGTTCGCCGGGCGGCGCGTACGCGACCACCGGGACGCCCGCGCCGGCGGCGGCTTCGTTGGCGGTGCCGGCCTGACCGATCACCAGGCTCGCGCGCGCGAGCAACGGTCCGATCTCGCCGCGCCAGGCGCGGACCAGTGCGCGATCGCCGGCGTACAGATCGAACGGACGCGCCGGATCGCCGGTCGCGCGCACGGTCCAGCCGTCGCCGGCGAAGGTGGCGGCGAAACGGTCGGCGTCCAGTCCGGGCGCGATCGAAAGGGCCGCGCCCAGCGCCGGCCGCTCGCGCGCGAGGTCGCGGACGAACCGCGCGAGCGTGCGGGCTTCGTCGTACGCGCCGCTCCGGCTGCCGGGGAAGAGCGCGATGGCCGGCGCGAAGCCGGCGAACGCGTCGTCGGCGCGCGGGTCGTCGCCGGTGGCGAACAGATCGACGATCACGTTGCCCGGCGCGCTCGCCTCGGTCCCGCGCTCGCGCAGGCGCGCGGCGGTCGGTTCGTCGCGCACGAAGACGGCGCGCGCCTTGCGCAGGACGCGTTCTTCCATCGGGCCGTAGGGCGCGACGTAGACGCTCTTGGCGGTGCCGACGTAGGCGGTCGGCGCGTCGGCGCGCAGCGCCATCAGCAGCGCGTAGACGTCGCCGATGGCGGCCGCCGCGGCGTACTCGCCGCGCGCGCCTTGGAGAAAGCGCAGCTGCGCGAGCGTCAGGCCGACCAGGCCGCCGCCGACGTCGCGCGCGATGTTGCGCACGTTCCCCATCGCGATCAGACCGCCGCTGGGCATGGCCCGGCGCGGTCCGACGTCGCGCATCTCCGACGGGTGGCCGAACTCGCCGACCAGCGCCAGGTGGTCGAGGCCGAACTCCGGCGCGAGCGCGGCCAGCTCGCGTGCGATGCGCGCCGCGATCGCCTCTTCGCCGTGACCGTTGCTCACGAATAGGACGCGCGCCATCACGGCGCTCCCAGCAGCGGGACGAGCGCGAAGTCGTCGATGCCGAAGCGGCCGCGCTGCGGATCGTACGACAGCTCGGTGCGCGACACGTAGGTCGCGTACGGTCCCGCGTGCACGATCGGCACGTCGCCCACCATCTCGGGCGCGAACAGCGTGTCGTGGCTGTGACCGCCCAGGATCAGATCGATGCGCGGCACCCGCTCCGCCAGCTTGCGGTCGAGCGAGAGCCCGACGTGCGAGAGCACCAGCAGCATCTCGCCGTCCGGAACGCCGGCCGCATAATCGCCGACCGCATCCCACGGGTCGAGGAAGCGCCAGCCGAAGACGCGCTCGAGCGGACTGCCGACCGGGTACTGCATGATCAGCAGGCCGAGCACGTGGATGCGCGTGCCCTCCCGGTCCAACACCAGCGACGGGACGAACGGAAGCTCGCGGCCCTTGGTGTCGAGCAGGTTGGTGCAGACCAGCGGATGCCGCATCGACGCGGCGCGCGCGCGCAGCAGCGGGAAGAGATAGTGGAACTCGCGGTTGCCGATGGCCTGGGCGTCGTAGCCGGCCGCGTCGATCTCCGCGACGATCGGTTCGCGGCGGTGGTAGACCGTCTGGCTCCCGCGCAGGCTGTCGCCGCAATCGAAGAGCAGGCCCGGCTCGCGCGCGCGCAGCGCGTCCAGCCGCGGTGCGAACCCGCGATGGTCGTGCATGTCCGAGGTGTGATAGATGCGCATCAGCCCGCCTTGCCCGCGACCGCCAGCGAGACGGCGAACTTCGCCCACGAGATCAACGCGTCGTCGGGGCCGAGTTCCGCGCGCAACCGTTCGAAGGCGTCGTACTGGTACGACGGATCGCGCAGCGTCTGATCCATCACGTAGGCGAGCATGGCCGGCGTGGCCGCGTCTTGGAGCAGTTCCGGGATGACCGCGTCGTCGAGGACCAGGTTCGGCAGCGTGATCCACGGACTGCGCATCAGCCGCTTCGCGAGCGGCAGCAGGGCGGGCGCGAGCGCGTAGAGCGCGATGGTCGGCACGCCCGAGAGGACCGCTTCGAGGACGGCGGTGCCGGAGGCGACCCAGGCCGCATCGGCATCCGCGGTCGCCGCCGCCAGGCCCCGCACCACCGGAAGCGCGTCGTTCCGGGTGCGCCGCAGGATCGCGCGGATGGCGCGTTCGCTCGCGTCGTCGGCCGCAGCCACCACGGCGCGCAGCGCCGGCCGGGTCGCTCGCAGCAGCCGGTGCGCCTCGAGCAGGCGCGGGAGCAGGCGCGTGATCTCGCCCTTGCGGCTGCCCGGCAACAGCGCGACCGTTCCGCCGTCGGGCGGCGGCGCGGGCCGGCGCGCGCGCGGCGCGTAGCCGGGCGCGAGCGGATGGCCGAAATATGCCACCGGCAAACCGAGCTTCTTATAGAACGCGTACTGCCGCCGGAAGGCGGTCAGCGGGACGGCGACGGCGGCGACGGCGCGGGCCGCCTTCTCGCTATCGGTCCAGGCCGAGGGCGGCAGCGCGTCGAGGATCGGTCCGGCGTAGCGCCGCGCGCGCAGCGTCTTGGCCAGACGCAGGTTGAACGCGCCGAAGTCGACCAGCACCACCAGGTCCGGCGGGTCCGCGACCAGATGCGCGGCCGTGCGGTACATCGCGTGCAGCAGTTTCGGGATGCGCGGCACGGCCGCGATCGGCCCGATGCTCGCCCAGCCCTGGTTGTCGCGCCAGAGCGCGAAGCCGGCCTCGCGCATGCGCGTCGAACCGATGCCTTCGAACCGCGCGTCGGGATCGAGCGCGCGGATCTCGCGCGCCAGCGCTACCGCGACCAGCTCGCCCGAGGGTTCTCCGGTGCCGAAGAAATACCGCACACCTACTTAGCGATGCCGCGGTGCGACGGCGCTTCCAGGAAGGCGACGATTTCGCGCCCGGAGTCGGTCGAGACCTCGGCGCGCATCGCGTCGAGGGCCTGCGAGACGTTGAGCTTCGAATTGTAGAGCAGCTTGTAGAACTTCTTGATCTCGGAACGCTCGGCGAGCGTGAAGCCGGCGCGTCGCAGACCCACCGAGTTGAGCCCGTTCGGCTCGGCCGGCGAGCCTTCGACCAGGAAGAACGGCGGCACGTCCTTGGTCACCTTGCTCGCGCCGCCGACCATCGCGTAGCGGCCGATGCGCGAGAACTGATGCGCTCCGACCTGTCCGCCGATGACGGCGAAGTCCGCGACCTCGCAGTGCCCGGCGAGCTGCGCGAGGTTGCTCATGATGACCGAGTTGCCGACCACGCAGTTGTGGGCGATGTGCACGTAGGCCAGCAGCAGGCAGTCGTCGCCGACCGACGTGACCGACTCCTCGCCGGTGCCGCGCTGGACCGAGACGTACTCGCGCAGCACGGTCCGGTCGCCGATCTTGGTGTACGCGCGTTCGCCGACGTACTTGCGGTCCTGCGAGGCCGCGCCGACCGTCGCGAACGGGAAGATCTGGCAGTCCTCGCCGATGGTGGTCCAGCCGTTCACGACGACGTGCGCCTGCAGCACGGTGCCGCTGCCGATCGTTACGTTCTCGCCGACGATGCAGTACGGACCGACCTCGACGCCGCGCGCGATCTTGGCTGCCGGGTGGACGATCGCGGTGGGATGGATCATGCTCGCCCTTCCTACGCGCGCAGCACGGACGCGTCGGCGCCGAAGACGCGCGGGTCCGAGGCGATCGAGAACATCAGCTCGGCCGAGCAGACGAACTCGCCGTCGACCGTGGCGGTGGCGTTGACCCAACCGATGTTGCGCTTGTGCTTGGCCAGCACGACCTCCATCATCAGGCAGTCTCCCGGGATGACCGGACGGCGGAACTTGGCCTTGTCGATGCCGGCCAGGTACGGCGTCTTGCGCGAGAATTCGCCCGGCTCGAGGACCACGCAGCCGCCCAGTTGCGCCATCGCCTCGATCATGTAGACGCCCGGGAAGAGCGGGTTCCCGGGGAAGTGCCCTGTGAAGACCGGCTCGTTGAAGGTGATGTTCTTGTACCCGCGCGCGCGCACGCCGAGTTCGAGCTCGACGATGCGGTCGATCAACAGGATCGGATAGCGGTGCGGCAGCAGCTCCATGATCTGCCGGATGTCCAATGCACTCACGGGTTCGCTCCTTTGCGCAATGCGAGCGCGGCGGCGGCGTGCAGCGCGTGTCCGCTCTTGATCGCGACGATCTCGAACTGCGGCCAGGCGCCCAGCAGCGCGAAGTCGCCGAGCAGGTCGAGCACCTTGTGCCGCACGACCTCGTTCGGCCAGCGGAGCGGACGCATCGGCCCGTTCGCGTCGAACACGATCGCGTTGTCGAGGCTGCCGCCGCGCGCGAGGCCGCGGGCCAGCAGCGCCTCGACCTCGTGCAGGTAGCCGAAGGTGCGGGCGCCGGCGATATCGGCGCGGTAGACCGACGGGGTCATCGGGCCGTCGTAGTACTGCGTCCCGACCGGCGACGGGAAGTCGGCGAGGAAGCGGATGCGGAAGCCGTCCGCCGGGAGCGCCGCGATCAGGCGTTCGCCGTCGCGCAGGTAGAACGGCGCGTCGAGCGCCATCGTCTTGCGCGGCGCGGGCTGCGGCCGCAGGCCGACGGCCTCGATCAGATCGACGAACTGCTTGCCGCTGCCGTCGGTGACCGGGATCTCCGGGCCGCTCACGGCGATGGTGGCGTTGGTCACGCCCATGCCGAAGAGCGCCGAGAGCAGGTGTTCGACCGTCGAGACGCTCCGGCCGTCGCGGCCCACGACGGTCGCGCGCGACGTCTCGGTGACGTATTCGGCCAGCGCCGGGACCGCGAACGCGTCGTCGCCGAGGGCGAAGACCAGTCCGGCGTTCTCGGGAGCCGGGCGCACTTCGACGCGCGCCTGCGCGCCGGTATGCAGGCCGACGCCGTCGAACGCGAACGGCGCGACGAGCGTCGCTTGCGTCACGCGCTACTCGCTTTTGGTCTGTTCGGCGGCCCGCTCCAGTGCTTCGACACGAGCGATGAGTTTAGGGAGGTTGCGAAGGGTGACCTCTTTGCGCAAGCGCTCGCGATGTTCGATGGCGGGCGCTCCGGAGACCATGATGCCGTCCGGAACGTCGCCCCAGACCTGGCTGTAGCCGGCGACGGTGACGCGCGAACCGACCGTGATGTGTCCCTTGAAGCCGGTCATGCCGGCGACGCGGACGTAGTCCCCGAGGACGGTCGTGCCGGCCAGGCCGCACAGCGCGGCGATCGCGTCGTGCTTGCCGAGCTTGCAGTTGTGGCCGATCTGCACGAGATTGTCGATCTTGGTGCCGTCGCCGATGGTGGTGCTGCCGGTCTGCGCGCGATCGACGCAGGTGTTCGCCCCGATCTCGACGTCGTCGCCGAGCACCACGTTGCCGACCTGCGGGATGCGTTCCAGGCGGCCGTCGACGAACGCCCAGCCGAAGCCCTCGCTGCCGATGGTCGCGCCGGGGAAGAGCGCGACCCGCTCGCCCAGCACGCAGTCGTCCATCACGCGGCTCTGCGGCCGCAGCCACGAATCCGCGCCGACCCGCGCGCGCGCGCCGACGTAGGCGCCCGCTTCGAGGACCGCTCGCGCGCCCACGACCGCGTCGCGGCCCACGTAGGTGTGCGCGCCCAGGTGCGCGTCGTCGGCCACCGCGGCGCCGTCTTCGACGACGGCGGTCGGATGGCGGCCGGCCGCGGGGCGCGGCGGACGGAGCATCTGCAGGAGCGACGCCAACGCGACGCGCGCCGACGGCACCAGCAGCAGCGGTTTGGACGGCTCGGCCGGCGCCAGGCCCTCGTCGACCAGCACGGCGCTGGCCGCAGACGCGAGCGCTCCGGCCAGGTAGCGGTCGTCGGTGGCGAACGTCAGCGCGCCCGCCACCGCGTCGTCGACCGCGGCGATGCGATCGATGCGCACCGCGCCGTCGCCGGCCACGCGGCCGCCGACGCGCGCCGCGAGTTCGTCGAGCGTGCCTAAGGTCGAGGCCATGCTACGGTGTGGGGGTGGCCTTCTCGGTGATGTTGAGCGCCTTCTCGACGTCGGGCGTGATGTCGACGCCGCCGTAGCCGACGCCCTCGCGGGTCACCACCAGCTTGAGCTTGCGATCGGTCGCGACCTTGGTCGCGGCGTCGCGGATCTCTTGGGTGAGACCGTCGGTGATCCGGGCGTACTTCTGCTGCAGCGCGGCGCCCAGCCGCATCTTCTGTCCGGTCGAGACCTTGCTCGTCTGGATCTGCTGCTCGTCGGCGGCCAACTGGTTCTGGAAATCCTGGTACTTCGTCCAGTTCGCGGCCACGCGCTGCACGTCGACCGTGCCGATCGGGCTGTTGTTGCCGCACGCCGCGAGGACCGCGGCGGCGAGGGCGAGGGTCGTGAGATTGCGTATTTTCACTCGTGTAA
>Ga0207667_10000722_pt1 | contig 42925 bp, 58 predicted proteins | sample KBSCornC52_FD_184301 | JGI IMG/M metagenome (GOLD analysis project Ga0207667, IMG submission 184301) | Corn rhizosphere microbial communities from Kellogg Biological Station, Michigan, USA - KBS Corn C5-2 (SPAdes) (version 2) | ecosystem: Host-associated > Plants > Roots > Rhizosphere > Soil ... | reverse complement strand
GTACCTCCGTGGGTGGCCTACCCTTCAAAAGTTCATGCAAGCTCGATACTTGGTGCTTATCTTTTGTCAAACGGTGTCGATTCAACTCATCCGGCATTAAAAATTCACAGAGCCATTAAAACTTTGTTTGCTAAAATTGGTCTGCCGTGACGGTGAACCCGTAGGCGCGGCAGGTGTTCTGGTTGAAATCATGGCGCATATGTTTTTGCGTGTCTCTGTATCCCAATCTCTCCACGCAAACTAGACGGACTTCATTAAGGGCATGTCCGGCCCAAACAATCAACCAAGACAACAAAAACCATATCAATTCTCATTTAAAATTGCAAGGGGAATTTTAGTCAAACTGGTTGTTCAAGTTCGTATTCGTAAACTTGGAATGGTGTTTTTCCCTTTCCAATTCGCCAGACCTTGCCTTTGTCGCCTCTGAAATAGAAGTATTCGCGTTCAGCCCATTCCCGATAAGCGTAACCAATCTTCACGCGGCTTGGTTTGAATTTATGCTTTGGATTCCGCGCAAGCACCAACTCACGCAGAATCTTCGGCCAGTCGGTGCTGAAACAAACGGCGATTGATAACAGCATTCCGTCTTGGCTGGTCCAGAACTCCATGCCATTCACAAACTCTTTTTTGAATCGTTTTTCCAGTGTCATATTTTCTTACGTGTTGTCAGGGGATAGTCGCCTTTGATTATTGAGTTTGTTGTTTCTGGAAGATGTTCTGTAAAATACGAATTTGTCCCTTTAAAAACCAGATATTCATTCGTATGAGCCACGCCATTTGAATAAGTGATGATTGGAAAGTTTGTATCAGCCAATGCACACAAACAAACCAAGCATCCGATTAGAATTAGGGGTTTCATTTAGACAGCCTTTCAATTTGGGCAAGGTGCCAAGCCTCGCGGCTAACATTCCAAGCGCGGATTTTAAATGTTCCGTAGCCCTGTTCGCATTTATGCGCGGCCATTGCATTATGGTATCCAGCCCTTCGGCGATGCCACCAGATAAACAACGCTTTCATCTCGCACCCCTTTCCTTAGACCTGATTTGGTCATTTTGTTTTCTAGCATGTTTCACAAGTCTTGTGTGTTCTAATTTTGATATACCGCAACGCATACAAGTCCCGATAGCGAAAGCGTGGTTGCCTCCGTTGAGACACTTGGTTGATAATAGTTCTGGTTTCATGGTTGTTTTTCTCCTCTAAAAATCAGGTATATAACAAGTAAGCATAGTGGATAGGCCATAGATAGCAGCATCCCATGGAATAGTTTTCCCTCCTCGAAATGCCACCGAATCATGTCGTTTGTTTCTCGTATGTATTTCATAACTTCCATTTGCTTTGGTCTTTTAGGCGCGTTGAGGAATAAAACGATGAAGTGCGGTTGGCCCAAAATCTTCTGGCCTAAGCTCGCGCTGATAAGCCCACCATTCGCGGCAGGCGTCTTTGAAGTTAAAAACAGAATATGGCAGATTGTGTTCAACCAATCTCAGGCTTGAAAGCATGCATGCGGGGCATCCATCGTGATAATTCTTTAAAGATGAAATGGTGAACATCTTGCCCTCATTAACATTTTCGTGAGGATTATATTTCAACAGAATCTTTCTTGCGCCAGAAATGGGCTTTGGGGAAGTGCCGTTAATTTCGCACATTTTGCATTTTCTTTTTGGATTTGCAGTGCAGTGCTCTTCGTGCTTAATCATTAAGGATTTAAAAAACCTTCTTTTGCCGCAATGGTCACAATAATGAACGGTTACAGTTTTAGATTTCATCATCAATCCTTTTTGTTCAGTTGTTTTAGTTTTTGTCTGTAGATTCTGTTATAGGCCGCGCTTCCAAGCTGTTTAAAGCTGATACCCGTCCATCTAGGCTGAATCAATGCCGGAGGCGACTTCAAAGCGCGATATTGGCGAAAGTATTCGCGTTCCCCCAGTTGCTTGATGGATAGGCCGGTTTTCATTGTAATTGTTTCAGGTTACGTATCGAATCAGCTAAAAATTCAGCCGATACTTTTACTGGTGGTTTTATTGGCTGTTCATCTGCTCTACGGGCTTCAAATAATGCCTGCTCTTTAGGCGTCCTAGTCTTGTTCTTCATGCGCGTTTGCGCTTCTGTGGCTAGGGACAATAAATCGTTAAAACGCGGCAAATCATCCAATAACTTAGACAGCCTCAATGAATGTTTGTAATCATTCTTTCCGTTTTCGCGTTGGATGTATCTAACCACCAACTCCATATCAGCCTCGCTAAATGATTTCAAAAACTCCCACGCTTGACGCTCGTAAAGATTCGGCCTTGCCTGACCATTGGTTAGCGAGTTGAATTTATTAACAAGGGATTCGATTGATTGCGAGACGGGCATCATAGCTTTTGAATGATTTGTGTGGTTACGGGCAAGACAATCCGATAATCTGACACCTCGCCGAACTGGAAAGCGTCAACTTCGGTTATCACACTAACTTTCTTTTCGTTTTTGTCCATATAGATTAGCTGTCCGTTGTTTCGCTTTGATGCGCTTAAGGCATTGTCTAAGATTGCTATTTCATCAGGCGTCACAAGTCTTTCCCTTTTTCATTGCTACATATTTGGAATAAGCCTCGCTCTTTGGTTGCGTTAATCCAAGCCCTTTGCACCAGTGGTCATTTCGTAGAATAACCTTACATAAACGCCTCCAAGACGGTGCCCAGTGCTTGTTTTCCAGAACCAGCGGGGCCTCATCGGGGATGCCATTAACATACCCGCGCCCCTTCCAGCCCGAAATGAATGTTGAAAACTTCTTAACAAAATGGTCTCTGGTTTTTGGGGGCAGTGTGTTCAAAAGCAAGTTGCAAAAGCTTTTCCAAGTGTGTCCGGCTGGTTTTGAAATTTTATTGTAGCCGTTTATGTTGCCGTTTTCTTCAATGTATAATGCCCCGCTATTCGCGCCAGAAACCCGCTTAACGAGCTTGAACCATGTTTGAGGCTCTAGGATATGGTAAAGCCACAATCCGCGCCGCTGGTCATCGCCATAGGGCTGGCAAAGCCTCATTTGACTAATACTTAATCCTGCCAAATGCATCTTGTCGTAAATCTGGTTATGCGGCTTTCCGGTCTTGCCGTGGTATCGCCAAACATCTTCGGTTTTCCAATCGTAAATCGGATAGATGTTATATAATCCATCCTCAACTTTGGTTGTGAACAGTTTTCCGCCGTGACATTCTTTCTTTTTGCTGGCAACTGTGCGGAAACGGTTCAGGCTTTCATCGGCTCGAATACCCACAAATCCGCAAGCTGGTTCTCCTTTTCCATACCACAGCCCAAACAATACCATAAATTCCTCAAACTCCATGCGCGGTTGAAAGAAGTCGAAAAAATTAACATCGGATATGACACCCTCGCGCTTTGGCATTTCCCGCACCCATTCAGTGTCCGGCTCCCAACAGCACCAACGCGGGTTAAATGCGCTCACAGCGTTGCGCAGCAGCATTGGCAAGCAGACCCAATGCAATTCAATATTGTCTTTGTAAAGTTCTGCCATATGTTCGGCGTGCTCAATTGTCTGTGCGTATTGCGCTTCTAGGTCTATCAGCAAAACCCCTACCTTGCGATTGCGTTTGATTGCCTCGTCCATTACCAAATGAAACATCACGCTTGAATCTTTGCCACCAGAAAAGCTGACATAAATGCGTTTAAAATTATCAAAAGCATATCTCACGCGCTCCTGTGCGGCTGTCAAAACGTCCTTGTCTCTATATCGTTTGATTCCCATATCAATAAAGGTTTGCTTCGGTTTTAGATTGCGCCTGTTCGTAGGTTAATTGCGTCTCGCCTTTGGATTTTAACCACTGATTCAACGCCCAAAGCGCGGTTAAGTCTGCTTCTTTTTGCTTCTCTAATGTCAGCAAATGAAATCCCCCACGATAAGCTGATGGCAATTTAAGCGCATAGCAGGCCGACGCTTGCCCTAGCCATGCAATCCGGTTCATGTTTTCGTTGCTTAGATAATGTTCACATGAATTTTTCCAATAGGAAATGACGCCAGCCAAAGCCTCTTTAAATCGCCCCGTGTCTGCCAAGAAATCCGCATATTGCTTCTCTAGTTCCTCTTTTGGCAAATCAGAATCAGCTTTGTCGTTGTAGAAACCAGCCGGATAACATTCCCATTTTTCCCAAGTATGGTAAATACGCTTCATTAGTCCTCCAATTTAACCTCATCGGTTTCAATGAAATCTTCAACATCCCACGACTTGCTAAAGTCAGCATCTTTGAACATTTCAGCTAGCCCAGTTATTTGGCATAAGCGCAAAACCTCATCGCTATCCATGCCAAGATTTTTTGCAATTTTTTCGTCTGACCAGTTGCGCCGCTTAAGCTCAATCACAATATCGGACATGGCATCAACCTTGTGTTTGCCTCTGGCGCGATTATGGCGAATTGTAGAGGCTATTCTGTCTCCCTTATCAGTGCGGGTCTCGTTTATCTCGACAACTGGCAAGTAGCCATGAATGCGGGTCGCCACTTCGGGGCATTCTTTGCCGACTCGATTTCGGTGGAAACCGTCTACAACTTCGTGGTGATTATTTTCTTTGAACGTCACGATTGGTTGAGTGTAGCCATCCTCAAGGATAGAAACTTTAAGAAGCTCCATCTCAGGTGGTGCTACTGCGTTTGGATTATAATCGTTACTTTTTACACCTTGCGCTGGATACCATAGAACGCAATCCACTGGCTCCGCATGAAAAGGTGAAATCTTGTGAAGGTCGCGCTTAATCTCATTAATGGCTTCAATCTTTTCAGCAAGTGGTAACTTAGAGATTCTTTCAGTCAGTATTGCTAAATCAACATTCATATTCGTTGCACAAGGAGAAATTCCAGCCTGTGTGTGCAACGGCTTTTGCAAGCTGATTCCGATTGAGTGCGGATTCACAGGCTGGAATAAGTTTATTTGTTCGTTGCACATAGGAACACTATCAAAACTAACTTTTCACTTCAACTGTTTTCGCAATCATCTTAGCCGAACAAACCAGCAAATTGCCTGATTCAATGAACAGAGCATTATCAGAGTAAGAGAATTTTGCCTTTTCCTCTTTAATGGCCTTTAGACAGCGGGACAGGTTTTGACAATGAATGCCTAGTTTCAAATCTTTAAACTTGCCCTCAAACTCGTTTTCAATCTGTGTTTCGGCAGAAGTGAAGCCAAGCCACAAACCAGTTTTAGAGAATACCATTTGGGCATTGGCTGATATGTCTCCATTGGCAACTGCCAGACATGCCTCTAATGTCTCTATGATTGGTTTTAAGGCAGTTTCACCAATGGGATGGCGTTCCGTCCCCAAGAAGCCTGCCGTGTTTGGATACGGGCAATCTAGGAGCTTGCAGATATATTCACCATCAGCATGGGCAACCTTGGCAGTCCGCTCGCTTAGATGAAATTCAGCATCTTTCCGCTCAAGATGAATAGAAATATCACAAGCCATTGAAATGGGTATAGCACACTCGAAATCAGGGCCGATGATGGCTTCGCAATAGGCACCAGCACAACGCCCATTTGTGCCCTCAACATAAAGCTCTTTCGCTTTGGACATAAAATGTATGGCCGCTCGCGTGATATTCTCATGCTTGGCATCAGGAGCGAATTTAACCGCATTGATAGCCGTTGCCAGACTGGAAACATTCACGCCTTGAACACTATATTTGGCATCAGGAAACTTAGGAAACTCCTCCGCACTCATAGTAGCCAATTTCATCACCGATTTGCCGTGTTTTATGATGATATGGTTTCCGTCTTTGGTGATGGTCACATATTCACCGCCAATAGCAGATTCAAAGTGTTTAAAATTGACACAAATTGGCTCAAGTTTTTCGTCTGATTCAACCCGTTCAACTTGCCATGAATCCAAGTCGCTTGCGGTGATTGAAAGATTAGCTCCATCGCTTTCAAGTTTGATGCAATGAAGGATTGGCATTGTTGTCCTGCCCGAACTGATTCCGCGCAGACGGGTTAATGCTTCTTTTAGGGGTTTAGTTGTGATTTTCATTATTCAACAGATGGTGGATTAAGCTGATATTCCGTGTGTCTGGTTTTACCATTAGATACGTCTTTGACCTTTACAATGTTGTGACCTTGAGCGCGGAGCCTGCTAATCTCACGCGAGAATGAGGCGCACCAGCCATTTGGCTTGCCGCTGCCGATGCGAGACAGTTCAGGCATGGCAACTGGAACAAGCGAGGCTTGCAATGCGGCTAATATTCGCTTCGCCTTGGCAGAACTTTCTGAATGTTTTGATTTTGTCTTTGGGGGGCATTCTTTGCGGGCATAAGTTGTCGTCACTTTATCTCCATCCATTTCGGTTGCGATTGGATAGATAACAAGTCTTTCGCCGCCAAGATTAAGTATTCGGGTTATCTTGTACGGCTTAACACGACTATGCGCCGCCCTTAGAGATGCGTCATTGTGTGGATTCATATAAAATTCTCCGTCTGGTTATTTTTCATGGGGTGGTTAGTCTAAAATGTCAACTGGTGAATAGCTGTAGCGAACGCCGCTATAATCGCATTGCATTCCCTTGTCGTGTTCGTTTGCTCCGTCCGGCAAAGAATAGTGGCCATGTTCGGCTAATAATTCATTTGCCCTAAGCGTGGCGTGTTGCACATGGGCTTGCGCGGCCATTTCAGAATAATAAGCCGCAACATTCCATTCACGATGGTCTGAATACTCGCCAGTTGAACCTTGGATTACATAAATGATTTTCATACTCTATTTCCTTGTTTCAGGGGTTATGGTTTCGTTGTTAATAAACTGCAAAAATTGAGACATTGAAAAAATAGTTTCATACTTATGCCCTAATGCTAACAGAACATGCCGCATAATAGTTTGTTCGGGTGACAGCTTGCCGCCTTTGCGCTTGATTTCACAAAACAATGTCACTCCATTCGGCGCACATATCACAAAATCAGGACAGCCAATGTTATTAGTTGCGCGTTTATCAGTCCTGCTATGAATGTAATAATATCTGCGCCGTTTTAGCTCTGCTTCAATCTGTGAATGAAGCTCGCTCTCTTTGCCAATCCACGGCGATTCCGGCTTATCCTCTTTCATCCTCGCGTTAAAAACCTTGGCGTTATGCTGGTTGACTTCGGATAATGTTAAACGATTCCCCATACTTTTATTTTAATGTTTGCGGGTGGTTAATTGAGCTGCTTCTGTGTTCCCTTGTCTGGATTTATGGCGTAAAATGGCTGTCCCCATTCACGATTATATTGGTCAATTCTCATTAACCGATTCCAAGCCACAGACAGACAATCGGGGCCAGCATCGTCCAATAGGCGGGCGACATAAGAGACATGTGCCCTCCCCTTTCGTGTTTCTTCAATCCATTCGTGCTTTATTTCAACTTCAATGAGCGTTAGCAATGCTAGCTTATAGCGTTCAACTGCCGCTTGGCTCTGTTGAATGTAGCCGGAACCATTTGCAAAATCGCATCCATCTGGGACAGCCGCAAGATTGCGAGCTATGCGGGCCAATGAGCCAACTAAATTATCTCTTTCAACGCATTGCTTCTCGCTATCAAACAAGCATCCGTCAAAGGCTTGATATTTGGTCAAAATCTTCATAATTCATCCTTCTGTTTTTGGTTATTGTTTGATTAGTGTTGGTAAGCCAGTGTCGCTTCTGGCAGGTTAAAAGGAACGTCGTCTGACTCTGGTGGCCCGTCATTCTCCGGCGGCAACGCATGTTTCGCGCTGCCCCCACCAGCCTGTTTTTGATGTGGCTCTTTCTTTGGCGCGTTCGGGTCGGGTTTCCAATCGTTCAATACGCATGAGTGGGTATTCCCATATTCATCAGTCTGACGGCGTGGAACAATATCCATGTTGAAATAGCCAGCCGCATTAGTATTTTCTTTGACAAAGTTAATCAGAACATCGGCATTGAAGCCGAGTTTGATAATCGTGCCAAATTGCATATCAACTGCCTTAGCCTTACTTTTTGGCACATATGTCCGCTGTTTGCGTTCTTCACTCATAAATTTATTGTAGAAAAAAAGTCAATCCGTTTTTGGTTATTTGTTTTAAGCCAACAAACTTGCTTGTCGTCGCGCTCTTGGCTTGTGCTAGAGCAATCGTTTATTTTAGACGACTGGAAATATATTCTCAAAAACGACTTTACACCAGAAAGGTCAAAATCAACCTGTCCTTTCTTATGATGTGGATAAATGATAACGTCCAAATCCTTTGTGCTTGTGCCTCGATAAAGCACCGAGCCAGTTAGGGCACAATGAAACCCCTGCATTGCAAGCTCCGGCTCAAGCGCGGAAAGCATTACAATCGCTTCCGCCTGTGTCCACATTGATTTTTCATTCTCCATATAATTTTGTTCTATTTCCATGTTCTCTGCGATGCGGCAAAACTTCGCTACATCCAATTGGTTTCAATCCAAGTATTTCATCGGATGTCGGCTCGCGTTTAACTCGCTTCGGCTCCATGCTTTCCAGCCACGATTCGACTTGGCCCAGTTCTTTAAAATAAGTTGCTCTGGCTTGTTCTTTTGTTTCACGCGATGAACCATTAAACCGCATTGCCGCCGCCGCACTTGAAGGATGAACTCTGCGCGGTCTTTGAAACTTGCCAAAGTATTCCGCTTCAAGCTGACGCCTTAATTCAAGATTAGTCCTTTGCGTCTCTGTCAATTCCGGCAATTCTTCTCTTAGTTCATCGCTCGCATATTTGTGCGGGATGTTGTTTATCGTGCCGTCTGCGTGGTAGAAAAGACGCGGGCCCGTTGTTGGCGATAGATACACGGCTAAGCCTTGGTTGCCTTGTATGTCTTGATGATTTTAGTCATCTTCGCGGGCTGAATCAAAACCTCGACAACTGCAATCGGGATTTCATCAATTCCAGCCATGCTATCTGCGTTCTGGCAGATGTTATTAGCCGTGCAAAATGCCGTCAATTGGTCAAAAGTGATGCCGTTCTCGTCCATCATACGCGCAAGGAACTGCTTTGCCGTCTCTGGCTGGCTCTCTGCGGGCTTTTCTTGAGCGGCTTGAGGCAAAGACGCGGCTGGCGATTCGTCTTGCACTGGCGGAAGGCTGGCGACTTCGGGTGTATCTAGCTCAACTTCGACAGTAGCCGCTGACTTCAATGCGCCAGTGTCCAACGCCTCTTTAAACTTGGCATCTAGCGGCCAACGCTTTGAGGCTCGACGCACCACTGTTTTTTTTGCCATCTCATTGTAGTCAGTTACCCAAGGGCCGGACGATGATGCCCGCGAGCGGTTTTTGATGCTGTCAATTTCTGCCTTAGTCATAATTTCACCCTCGAATTGCCCTTTGTCATTAGTCCAAGTGCAATATGCCGCGAACATGGCTCCGCGCTCAGGATTGTGGAAATCAAGCTCATGTTCAAAATCCAGACCGGATGAATTACGTTTCCATTTAAACTTGTCGTTCATGCAAGCAATGTCATAAATGATGTTCTTTAATCCGTTGTCCGATGCGCGGGCAATATAGCCCTTGTAGTCAATGATTGCTTGGCAGATATTCCCATAAGGAATCAAATGCGCATTTCGACCATCGGGAAGCAATCCGAATTGCGACAGAAGCATCACCGATTGTAGCAATGATTCAATCTTACAATCTGCCAGCTTTGGCGTCTTTAGAATCGCAGTGCATACCACTCGCGCCATTACATCGGCTGTCAAGTGTTTAGGCAAAACCATTGCGATTTGTTTCTTTACAGCATCCGATTGCATATAGCTGCGAATGGATGGCGGTTTAACTTCGGGCTTTTGTAGTTCATTCATAAAATCTCTTAAATCAGGCGGGGGTTAATCATTGAATGCCGCAGACAGTTTCCCTACGTCCGCTTTGGCACCGCATTCCTCTAAAAAATCAGCGGGCGGAATGCAGTAAGACCCGCTAGGTTTGCACCCAAAGTTATAGGCTGCTCTTGCAATTTTTGCATGATTAAACATGCTCGCCCAAAAATCCAGTTCTTCCTGACTTTCACAAGTCACTTGAAATGTGACCGGCTTGAATGTTTTCGGCTCTTCTTTGGTTACTAATTCAGCTTTCATAAATTTATTCTCTTGTGTTCAGGTTGGGGGTTATGGTTTAAGTGCGACGATTGCGCCAGAATTCAACCTACCATATTGAGGCTTGCCGTTAGGGTGTTTCAAATCAAGAACGCTTTTGCGTGTTCCAGCCCCGTTTAGAATTGAATGTGGCTTGTAATCAATCATGGATTGTCGAGCCATTGCAAAGAATCGCTTGTTGCTCAACTTGTGCGCCAGCTTGTCCATGCGCGATTGGTGCCGCTGCTTATATGTCCCGATGCCGTTATGTTGTCCAGTCATTGCCCATTTGCGGGCTGATTTGCGTTTGGATGGATTTATATTTTTCATTAGATTGTGGTTAATTGTGTCTGTTTTCCAGCTTCTTCCAACATTCTTTTATTGCAGGCTTCACAGATACCGTGCGATACGGTGAATCCAGCATCGGTGAGGCGTTGTGTCGCGTGTTTGGTTGAATCATGCCATGCACAGACGTGGATTGTTTCGGCAACGGCTACGGGCCAAATAAATCTGCCACAAGTATCGCCATATGCTTCAACTATATTATCAGTTCCGCCAACAATCCAAGCCTGATTGCCGTTATGTTCAATGGGGTATTTCACACAATCTCCTTCTGTTGTTCTTTCAAATGCTGGATACGGTCAAGCTCTTTGATGCGAAAGCAATTAGCCAAATCAAGGCAGATTACGCTGGCTCTATCCCAATCCTTTAACTGCCTCGCTGATTCAAGCAATGACAGGTTTAGATTGATTTCAAAGTCTAGTTGTGATGGTTCTTTCATATATTTTATTTCACAAGATGCAACCATTCTGCTCCGGGAGATTTCAATTCAATCAAAGCTTGACAACCAATATCAGCCGCTTTTAGCAGGAAAAAATCCTTTCCAAAATGATTTTTAAAGTCTGCGTATGCGTCTGCGTATGCGTCTGCGGATGCGTCTGCGTATGCGTATGCGTCTGCGTCTGCGTATGCGTATGCGTCTGCGTCTGCGTATGCGGATGCGTATGCGTATGCGTATGCGTATGCGTATGCGTATGCGTATGCGTATGCGTATGCGGATGCGTATGCGGATGCGTATGCGTATGCGTATGCGGATGCGGATTTTGCCGCTTCGCGGCAGGCTTTGAATCCCCTCGCGTTTTCGCATTCTTTCGCGTGGGCCTCAAATTTGGCAGGCTCTTTGCAATCTTTTCGTTGTGCCAAATATCGAAACAATGGCGGCAATATTTGGTTCACACCCTTTTGGCAAAGCAATTCAGAAAACTCTTTTTGGTTTATTTGGTCACTGCCAAGTTGTGCAATCGCGATGCGCTTCAAGCCTTCGCCGCGAGCCTTATCGCTAGACCAATTTTGGTCATTAAGCGCGATTTTGAATGAGCGAACAGCTTGACCAACACACTTCGGGTCATCGCCGTGCGGAAGTCCAAGCGCATAACATACGCATGCCTCAACGCACATTTGACCGGCTTCCGGCCTGCCAACTCCCTTAACAAGTCCATGTCCAGTCAGCTCAACAATCTTTTCAACCAATGTTTTTGTTATTTTCATGTTATTATTTCTTCTTGGTTATGCGGCGGAATGTTTTGATTTGATGGCGCGAATCTTTTCAATGTCGCTAGTTATTCCTTCTCTGCCTATAAATTTATACTTATCGCGGCAGGATTTACAAATGTTGGCTGGCTCATATCCTGCCCCACCGGCTGAATAACAAACAATATATGCAAGCCGATTATGCTTTGTTGGAACCACTTCGCAAAGCTGACAGATTTTAGTTTTCATACTCATTCAAATAGTTGTATTAAATTGTTCTGCCGCTTTAGTTACTTTGGCGGCAGGCCGGATAACTCATTAGGAAACCGGCAAAGTGACGCACGGGGCGAAGTGCATATCGTTAATTCCGTCTTCAATAGGCATCCCCTCGTTGATTTGGTCTTGGTAAACAACTCTGACCGCATCACAGATTGTGGCACAGTCAGCCACGTTAAGAACTTCGCCACGCAATTTACCGCAATCGCGGCAACTAGCGGCATGAACCACAAATGTTCCCTTGGATTGGTCGCGCAGATTTGGGCCGTAGATATTTAGTTTCATAATGAGTTTTTATTTTATTGTTTCGTTTGTCGGCTGTTCCGAACTGCAATCAAGCTAGCAGCTGTGGTTCTTACTTGCAAGCATTATTTCAAAGTTTATTCATTTATTTTTAGACCATATATTATATGGCTTTGGATTTGGCGAACCGCTTTGAGCCTTTGGCCCAACTCGCCTTCGCTGCAATGGATGCGATTTGAGACAGCCGCTTTGCAGACAGCTTCTTTGCGCGGGCATCACCGCCCATACTGGCTAGCTCTTGAATTGTTTCTGGTTTTCCGTCTTTGGTCATAAATGTTTGCTGAAAGCATCCCTCAATCTAAGTCTGCAAGCAAGCAAAGTTTAAGGCATTATTTTAACCCAATTTGAGATTTGGGCATTCATAATGCTTACAAGAATGCTTTGATATGGCGCATTTTGATTATTTTTAAAACAACTTAAAACCCCAATGAATATCGTTAACTTAAAATCTTCCGCTATGGTCACATTGCCGGAAAATAATCATGGCCGAATTTATCGTTAATTATTTTCCATTATCTGGACAGCGTGAAAATGACGCAAAGATTTTTATATTGATTGGCACGGCGATTGCCTTAAGCGCATTGAAGATTTATTCATTTTGTTGTTGCAAGCAAGCAGGCGAAATGGTTGAATGTGGTCATGAAAACGAACGAAAAATGGACGGTGATAGCCGATGGGGAAATCATTGGCAAACAATATCCACGGCCCTTCGTGGTTAATTCAGCCAAACAATGCGTTTTGTTTGATGGTGACTCTTTCACCGCTGCAAAGCTTGCTTTTGATACCGCGTGTTCTTATTTCGCGGACGTTTGCCTTTTCAAAGGAACTGGTTCTGTTGGCCTTGGAAAGCTCATTTGCCGCCATCAAGAATCCTAACCCCCACCCCCAACCACGAACTCATGACCGGAAAACAACTCTTTGAGAAAGGAATAAAATGATACACAATCCAAACCTAGCATGGGCACTTGCTTGCATGTACTGTTGCATTCTTGGAGCAGCCACCAAGGATGTTGATTTTGACTTTGATTTACTTGCATTCTTGGTTATTATCGCTTTTGCTGGAGTAGTAATCTATTGTGCAGTATCGTATTTAATTCTATGAGTGCACCCACCCAACAGCCCACAGCAAAGCCTGAGTATGGTGGCCGAGTGTTGATTGACAAAGAGTGCTATTTGGAAATTCAACGCGATGCCATTGAGAATCATTGTCGTAATTGCTTTGCGGAGGGCAAGATAACATCAATCAATAAGGGCGACACAAGCTGTGAAGTTTGTGGAGCATCTGACATAGAGGACTAACATGCCCCAAGAAAACAAATTTGAACAACGATTCTGGCCTAAAGTAAACAAAGAGGGTTCAGTACCTTCTCATATGCCTCATCTGGGCAAGTGTTGGGAGTGGATAGGTGGAACTATACCAAACGGTAGTGGAAGATATGGAGCTTTTGAATCACCAGTTGGTGTTCTAGCTCACAGATATTCATGGACTTTACACAAAGGACAAATACCTGACGGTCTTAAGGTGTTGCATCATTGTGATAACAAACTATGTGTCAATCCTTCTCATCTATTCATTGGAACGGCCAAAGACAATGCACGGGATTTAATTTCCAAAGGGCTAAAAGTAACACCTAAAGGTGAGGATGTCGTTGGTTCAAAATTAACAAAAGAACAAGTGCTTGAGATTTACAACTACCCAAGTGTTTATGGTGGTATAAATTTACTCTCACACAAGCATGGAGTCTCAAGAAGTACTATTAAAAATATACGCTCCGGCAAAGCTTGGGCACATGCAACACAAACATTATGAAAGAACAACCCTTGATGCCGTGTCCGTTTTGCAAAGGCAAGCCAGAACGAGACTTGTTACAGCCTTACAGGAACATGTCCACTGGACAGCTCGGCCATTCAGTAGCTATTTACTGCACTTCCTGTAATGCGAATATGTCTCTTTGCAGAGAAGATTATTCAGAATTAAACGGGGATGAGTTATTTGAAATGTTGGTGAACGAGTGGAACACTCGCACCACTCCTCCTGCCTCACCAGTTAAAAATGATGGTATAGCATTTTGTACAACACCGCCGGAAGGCTCAAGCGATTGGTGTAAACCATTGCCTGTTGATAAAGTAAATCCTGCTTCATTAGAAGAACTGTATCCATGTGACAAATGCGGAAAACTTAGAACTAAAGCCGAAGGTGGAACCGTTTTTACAGTCTGTGATACTTGTTGGAATGAAAAGATTGACAAGCCTCCCACCTCACTCGACTGGATTAAGGAGGCGAGTGAGGAGGTTTTTAACTTGGTAACAACTGGAAAATTCAATTTAGACGCCAGAACACAAATCCAACAAATCCTCACCAAACATGCGCCTAAATAATATGGAAATAAGCGAAAAAGCAAAGTCGAGGTTTTGGAAAAAGGTTGTAAAAACACCGAACATTGGAAATCCAGAATGCTGGAACTGGACTGGCGCATCCGCTGGACTTCATGGTGGCTTGTGGTTTAATGGTAAAATAATCAGGGCGCACCGCTTCTCCTATATGCTTCACAAGGGAGAAATAAAAGACGGTCTTGTTATCATGCACACTTGCGATAACTATAAATGTGTAAACCCCTACCATTTGATTGCAGGAACTCAAAGAGAAAACATGATGGATTGCCTTGCCAAAGGAAGACATCATTGTCAGAAGAAAAACACTAATTTTGTTCGGGGCGAAGGCGTCAAACAATCGAAGCTCACAGAATCAAAGGTTGTTCTGATAAGGATGCTGTTAAATGAAGGATGTTTGATTCGGAGAATCGCCCATTTGTTTTTCGTTGATGAAGCAACCATAAGGCGCATACGCGATGGTGAATCATGGAATCATGTAGTAGAAACAGCCGCTATGAAAAGGACGAAACGAGTCACCCAATCCTGTCTATGTCCGGCAAATATTTAACAACCAAATGAAACGCAATAGTGAGGATGAGATGATATGAATACTATCAATGTATATTTCGATGGTGGCACAAGCCGGATTGATGGCTATGGTTCTTTTGAAGTAGAATTCAATGGATTCAATAAGAAAGAGAACCGAATCCCATTCAAAGCCACTGAATTTAAGCGCAAGATAACAAGCACGGTTGCTGAATACTTGGCCCTACTGTCCGCGCTTTACTGGCTTCGCACAGTCAAGAACAAGCCTGATTATCACGTCCATATTCATGGTGATTGCAAAGCCGTCATCTATTCAGTCCAAGGTAAACAGAATCATAAGCAGCTTTATCTAAAAGCTCTCCAAGAACGAACCAAGCAGCTTCTATTCGGATTCAAGTGGCAATGCGAATATCAACCGCGAAAGAAGATTGTCAGCCGATTTGGACATTAACCACAACGCCCCGCAATCGCTCTAGGATTCGCTATAACGCATCTTGATTCGATTCCGGCACATTCCCCCGCACAGAACTACAAACCATTTGTATAACCGTTTCTAACAGCTTCTAGGTGATTTGAGGTAGATATGGATAGAAATGAGGATTTGTTGGGCTTTAATGATAAAGGAATGGTTGGCTTGCTCAAATCATCTATTACTTGCGTATCCAAATTCTATACACACAAGAACCACACAATTAGTTGTATGTAAATGGATTGGACACACAACATATAGCGTGTGTATAAAATGGACACCTTCTAAAAACTATAATTAGGACAAGTAATGAATCGACTTAAGAGGTAAATCCATGCAATCAATTTAACCGTTTCGTCTTGTTATTGCTTTATAATGAATATGTTACAACTGTCTAGATTTGAACACGTTGAGATTGATTCTTGAGACTAAAACGAGTAGTGAATATTGCCGTCTGAATATGTGAAGCCGAGGATTGATTTATGTCTTGGTTCATCCTGTCCATAAAGTCCCATTCGTCTGTTTCTTGGAGTTGGCCTGCTTCTCTTGAATTCTCTTTCAATCTGCTTTGTTTGATTGGCTACAAAATCATTACCTGATACCCAATGGATTTCATTAACTGCAATTGAATTCATCATAAGTGATTTAACTGAATGTCTTTAAGAACTTGTTTTGTTATCCGCATGACGCTTTCATATCCCATTTGCTTAATGGAATTGAGATAATCTTTTATCAGTCTGCCTTGTTTTGTTAGAGCCGCATTACCTCGAATCACGAGGATAGCTGACAAGCCTTTAAGAGTGCGGCGGATAGCACTCAATTACATAGCTTGCCCATAGACCGCTTGCCGATAGTTCCTACCGACTTCCCAGTACCGAAAACGAGCGAAATTGTACTGGCTAAACATCCCGATAAAGGATGGCGAATGTTTCATGCGGTCATCGCCTGACCATCATTTCTTAAAGATGCCAGTCCTTATTGGGGAACGCCAGCAATCGAAAAGGCCGATGCCCCGAAGGACACCGGCCTAATCTGAATGCAGCTCACCGCCTGAAAAGACGGATTGCCAATCGCTAAATTGAATATACTGAACTGCATTTCGGCTACATCATCGCACACCCTCAAACAAATTTGCAACTTTCCCATCAATTGTTATTGACGATGATTCTGTTTCAATATATGCTCTCGTTGCTTAATTAACGCGGGACAGGCTTAGGCTTGGTGATGCTGAGGCAACTTTACCCGCAAATTTCCAGCAAAGCAGTCCGACCTTTAAACATCGACGCTGCGCGGTGAAGCCTGAATGTGTGTGACGCCTTTCGGATTGTAGCTGGTGTGTATGGCATAGGTAGGCTAATTCAGGCAACGCAGCAAACTTTAAACCATGAACCAGACTGAACCAACAGGATTAAGGGGGCCGTGCCTTAAATGTTACCAGACATGGTATGGCGAACTATCTTGGAATATCTGCCATCAGTGCCGCCCAAAGATTGCGCCGAAGCCTGAATATCTGGGTGTGTGGCATCGTATCGGCAAATTCTCTGAAATCGTCCGCACGTCCAGCAATGCGGTGTTTCGGTTTCCTTTGTTTTGAATTTATGAAAGAACCCGAAATTACTTTTCTGGCAGCGTGTTTGTTTTCAATCGCCGCGCTTCTAATAATGATGTATCAATCAAAATGACAAATGACACCTCAAAATCAAACTGGTTTAACTGGACGAAAGAGGAACAGGAGCGTTACAACACACTTAAAAGTTTGGTTCAAACCAAGCACGAGCTTTCGCCCGAAGATTGGGATTGGTTCGCTGTTCGGCAAAGGACATTGCGCTTCTACGGTGGTGCCAAGAATTCCATTTCGGCCCGCAGATTTGCAATAAAAGCCGGGAAAGATGGAGTTGTAAAAGGATATTCAACCAAGCCAAGATAATGCCTAAAACTCACGACGAGCCTCAAATCAGCGCAACCATGACGCGATGGGCAGTTAACCTAGGAATGCACAGGGATGCGCTTAAACGGCGTCTGGTTGAAGCGGGGATACCGTTTGGGGATGCCACAGAGTTAACGGCGGCAGACGTGTTTAAGGCCTGTTACGGCGACAAGGAGCGCAGCATTACGCGACTAAACTTGGCAAAGGCTGAGGAACAGGAGCGGGAAAACAAGGTTGCCGAAGGGCAGTTGCTTGAATTGCCACAGATTGAAAAGAAGCTATGGGTGGATTTACTTTCTCCATTGCGGCTTCTCATAGAGCAAATGCCGGAATCTTTGGCGGGCATGTGCAACCCTGAATCGCCCGAAGTGGCAAAGAATGTTTTAAGGACGTGGACGGAATCAACCAAGTTACAGCTTAAAGAGCCAAAGTGACCGAAACCGCACAAACCCGCTTCAATTTATGACAAACGTAAAAAAACACCTAAGTCTTTTGGGTTTAAAAGTAAAAGACAAAGTGACTGGTTATACTGGCGTTGTTGCATCCATTGGGTTTGACCTATATGGATGCGTTCAAGCCATTGTTAATCCCGGCATGGATAAAGACGGAAAGCTTCAAGATTCGCAATGGTTTGACGTGAACCGTCTGGAAATCACAGACAAAACACCTGTAATGAAATTGCCAAACTTTGAATATGGTGCACAGGCGGAAGGCGACCAAGGCCCATGCGAAAAGCCGAGAATGAACAAGGTGTGACTGACTCTGCCCAAATAAGACTCCAAGACGCCGCGTTTGTCCGCACGTTGATAGACCGTTTCTGTGCGCCCAAGCCAGTTCAATTCGCTTCTGTTTGGGCAGAGGCTAATTTTGTACTGAATGAACCGAAGATTAAGGGGCCGTTCACGCTTGTCGGCAGAGAATACTTGCGCGAGCCGGTTGACGCATGGGGGCCGTTGCCACCTAACCTTAAAGGTGGTACGGACTTTGTTTGTGTGTTCTCCACAGGTGCCGGTAAAACCGTCGGGAACATGGCTGGCATTTGTTACCGTCTCGCTAACGAATCAACCAGAGCATTGATTGTTAAGCCTACAGGTGGCACAGGGCCAGCGGGAGCAAAGTCTTTTGCCAAGACCCGCCTGCAAAAAGCCATACGCGCCACGCCTTGCCTGCGCGATTTAATCCCCAAAGGCTCACAACGCCATGACTTCTCTAGCGGGCAGATGCAGATTAACGGCAGCATCATAGACGTGACCGGCTCCAATTCCGCCAGCCAGCTTGCCGAGAATCGTTGCGATATTGTTTGGCAGGATGAGATTGACAAGTATCCTGCTCAAACAGAAACCAGCAAAGAGGCTAATCCAGTCACATTGGCTGATGAACGAACAAAGTCTGTACCAGAGGCTAGGCGATACAAGCAGTCCACACCCACATTACCAGAGACGGGCATATGGGAAGAATTTAAAAAGACTGACCAACGCCGTTACTTTGTTCCCTGTCCACATTGTAAGAAGCATGTTGTCCTCGCATGGTCCAAACGCTTCACAGTGTTTGAGCATAAAGGCTACGAGGCATTCATAAAATGGGATGATTCAGCGCGGAATGATGACGGTACATGGAATCTCGACAAGGTTGTAAAAACCGCGCACATGGTTTGCCCGCACTGTGCCGGAAAGATTCTCAATAGTCATAAGCATTGGATGAACAAGAATGGTGAATGGCGGGCAACGGCCAAAGGTGTTCCCGGCTATGTCGGCTGGCATCTTCCCTCCATGTATGCGACAAGCCGCGATTGCGATTTCGGCGCAATGGCTAAAAAGTTTCTCACAGCTAAAAAATCTATTGATGGCGTCAAAGGTTTTATCAATTCAGATTTGGCAGAGCCGGATTGCAATCAGAGTGTGAGCATAGACCGCGTAGGACAGGCGGGAAAACATATTGAAGTCACTGGGGAATGGTTAAAGATTCTTTCAGGTGACCATCAGCAAATTGCACCATATTTTTGGATTTTGGTTCGCGCCTGGAATGGCAAAGACGCCGCGCATGGGATTGAATACAGGCCGGTAAACCAATGGCACGAAATTGATGAGCTTCAAGAAAAGCACCGCATTATCCCACAGGCAGTAATTATTGACTCACGATATAACCGGAGCGAGGTTTTGCAGAATTGTGCAAACATGGAAATGCCGTCAAGAGGATTGCTAGACCCGCCAATACAAGATGCGCTGCCAATGTGGAACGGGTGGAATCCGGCAATGGCTTTTGGCAACCACCGAGAGTTCAGGGTGCAGGATGATTCTGGAAGCGTTCGCTATCAGCCTTATCGCTGGCAGGGCGGACATGACCCATACATAGGAACCGAACTAGCCAAGCGCGTCCAGATACAAATCTTGGAGTTCAAGTCAGATTTGCTAGAAGATAAAATGGATAATGTGATGAAGGGTAAAACCTTTTTTAATTGGACTATTTCACCCGAACTTGATGTAGAAGAATATCACCGGCATTTAGCTGGCAAAATCCGCAAGTCCAAAAAGAATAACCCAAGGGACTATTCATGGGTGCAAAGGCGTTCTGATTGGCCTGACCATTTGCGCTCCTGCGAACTTTTGGGGTTTGCGCTTGCGCTATCCCTTGGACTAATTTCTTACGATTCAATTAAGAGTCGTGATGAAGAACAAAAAACATGAAAACAAAACCAGACACAATCCATTCGTTGCGGAAGAGTAATGCTCTACTAATGCGTAGCTTCGATGTTCTAAACGATAGCTGCAACCGCCTGCATAAAAGCTCTGAAAAATATAAGAAAGAGGCGGAAAAGTGGGAGGGATGTTATGATATGTTGCATAAATCCAGAACTGCCACAAAGGAAATGTTTGAAATAAAAGAAAGCGTTATCGAAATAAAGATGAAAGAGATTGAGACATTAAAAAAGATGTTCGCCGATGTGTCCAAGGCCAACACCGATAAATTTTCCGCACTTGAAAACAGGATTGAATCTCTTAAAAAAGACAACACTGGATTGCGACAATTTATCAAAGGCTTTGTACTTTAACCAAAACAGGAGGAAACAAAATGAAAGACTCAACAGCCCGCGAAACTATAAGATACCTAATATCGAGAATAGACGGCCTGCAAGGCCGTCTTGAAATCATTGAGAAAAACAACGCCTATCGAGACAATTGTGTAGATGCACAAGAGGTCAAGATTGACCGCCTGCATGATTTTCTTGGAGTTCAAGAAATTTATTACCCCGAAAAAACCACACTTGAGAGGGTTAAGAAATGAGAACTGACTTTGATAGATGCCCTGATTGCCACAAGATAGCCAAGACGGACAGGCTTTCAACAGCACCCATATGGGAAATGATGGGATTGGTAAAGCACGATGACCGATGCCATTGCAAGCCAGCCACGCCAATAACCAAAGACATTAAGCGATGGAATCAATATTTACATCTAATCGTGCGGGAATGCGCCAAACTCAACCCCAAATTTTTACAATGAAACCAATTGAATTCGAGGGACAGACAATCGTTCTATCAAAACCGCCAAGCATGACCGATGAGGAATGCGGTTCACTGGCGATACTTCAATTAGACGGCACTTGCATATCATGCTGGAAAATGTCTTGGCGCGAACGATTCAAGGCTTTCTTCACAGGCGTTATGTGGATTGGCGTCTATTCTGGTAAAACCCAACCACCTATCTATGTTGCAATAGACCGGCCATTTAACATCACAAAGCCATGAAACCGAGTTGCTTTATTACAGCCAAAGAACTAGCCCCAATCCTAGAAATGAAACCTCCCAAGCTGTTATTGTGCGAGGAATCATTGGGGCTTAGGCCATTGCGTGACCCAAATTTCGGAAAGCCCGTGCGCTGGTTCAGAGACAAGGCTCTGGCCTGCCTGATTGCCAAGGGGTATAATGTGGAGTTTTGAGTTATGAAAAATGAACCAATAGTGTGTAAAATAAATTGCCAAGAAATTTTCTATGGCAAAGAGAGAAAGCCGATGTCTCGGAAGCAGAGACTAAAGCGCAAACGCATTCAGGCTTTTTATTGGCACATGGAGAAAGCCAATCGGCTCAATCCAATTACTGGATTTGATTTTAGAACTGATGATTTAACCGGACTTGGTTTGAACATCACAACGCGGTGCGACGGCTCGCAACTCGTAGATATTTGTCCCGGTGTAGCAATAGGTGAACACCACAGGCTATCACGCCTTTTGCAGAATCAAAGCTAATCACATCTAATAACAATTAACGTTAAAGTTGTAAATCGGTATCGTCACATGCGATTAATAGTCGCGTGGACATATCCGCCGAGACACTACAGGGCTTTTGCGATGATGCTTGGGATGCCGCCATTGCTGGCGCGAACACCTATCGGCCTCAGTTGCGGCTGTATGAATCTTCCCTTGCCAAGCTGTTCGCTGGCGGCTCCATCGGTTCAGTCTCAAAGAATTCAGTTTCCCAATCATATCGCGGCCCCGGTCTAGGCTCTTACACGCCAGTCCAGCTTTCTAATGCGTGGCGTCTGCTGATTAACCTATATGATGAGGTTTTGGTTTACTGCAACCATCTTTACACGCTTTCACAATCTGTCCCGCCTCCTTCGACTAATTCAATTCCGGCTTTGTTTTTAGCAAAGTTTCCTGAATTTCCTAATGACCCTGATAATGCCGTCTATTATTTCATGGGCAAGAAGTTGCAGCCCATTGATTCTTACGAGACGGATTTGACCGACCTTAGGCTTCCTTTAACCCGTGGCGCAACTGCTCCGGTTACATGGTGATATGAAATTCAAACTTCATATCGTAAACGCGGCGCGAGCCTTGGCGAACACGTTTCCCAATTCCAAGTTTTGCGGGCGCGTACTAAAATCCGCATACGCATGGTATGAAAGTGGTTGGCCGGGATTTACCGATGGCAGTTCCTACGTTCCATCCATTGTCCAAGATGCCCCCTTTGACCAGAACTATGTCACCCGCCGCGAATTGTTGCGGAAGATGCGTTACTGGTCACAGAACTCCCCTTTGTGTGAGGCGATTCTTTCCGTGGGCGAGCGTTATACCGTTGGTTCATCCGGCCTACACGTCACGTTCTATCCCAATGATGATTTGAACGAGGACGCAGACAATTCATGGTATGAGCGTGCTGATTCGGTTATTCACGAATGGTTTCAAAATTGCGGCTGGAATGGCGAGACGATGCAAACCCTGCTAAAGGTTGGCTACCGCTGCCAGCGTGTTGACGGCGAAATCTTCTATCTGAAAACGCGCAAGATGCTACCGCTGCAATACAATGGGCGAATTTTGCAAGTGCCTAAGCCCGTGTTGCAAATGGTGGAAGCGCATCGCGTTGAATCGCCTTGGAATCGTTGGGAAGATGAGGGAAACCACCTAATTGACGGCGTACAGTTCAAGATTGTTTCCACCGATGGCGGCGGGCAACTGCTTGAAAAGACTGGCTACTGGACTCGTAACGGCATGGGCAGTTTCGAGCAAAACGATTCATGGTATCAGATACCCGCATCGGATGTTTTTCACGTATTCAATCCTACGCGGGCAAATCAGTATCGCGGCATCTCTGATTTCTATGCGGTTGAGGTGAATCTCCATAAGCTTGAAGATTTGCTCAATATCGAAATGAAGGCGCAGAACAGCCAGAGCATCCGCGCCGTTGGCATTGAGACGGCAAGCGGACAGGCCGCTTCTCCATTGGACAGAAAGATTGAATTAATCAATGCAGCCCGTGGACAGACTAATGCGCCCCCCGCCAATCTTGATGCTGCATTTAATCAGCGTTGTGAGACTTACCGTAGGGAAACCGGAGCTTATATTTACGGCTTGAAGATGGGGGAGAAAGTTCATTTTGATTCACCTACCCGCCCAGCAGAAAGCACATTGATGCTTTGGGAATATCTTACTAATTCAATCTGTGCGGGTACTCATGCACCGCGTTGCATCGTTTTTGAGAAGATTTCTGGCGCATCGGCGAAGGGACAAGGTACTGAAGTACGCGCACAACTTGACGCCGCCGATGCGTTCTACAATGGTGATTTTCAAAAGTGGAAATGCTTTGTGCGCGAAGCCGTTATCTACTTCATGGAATGGGCGATTAAGAATGATTATCGCGTGTCCGATGCTCCTCCTAATTGGAGGGATTGTATTCATATCCATCAGCCGCAGGCGGTTAACGTTGATGTCGGCAACCAGATGTCGGCCAATATGATGGCCCTTGCCGCTGGCGCGATGGACTACGACATGATTTTAGGCCCGCAAGGAACATCATTTGTTCAAGTGGCAAAGCGTCTTGCCCGCCAGCAACGAATGATTGAAAAGCTGGACTTGAAGATTTCGCTGCCAGCCCTTTTAGCGAGCCAGATTCCACTCGACGGCTCGCCTAAAGGACAGGGCCAACCACAGGAGGCTAACGCATAATGAATCGCGCACAAAAAATCTTGTTCCTGAATACACACGGCGTTGATGTCGCGGCCAACGTGACCAACAAATGGCTTGATACAGAAATCGCCAAGTTTGAAAACCGCGTGGTTAATTACGCTGGCGGAAAGATAAATGTTGTCTTTAACAAGGGCGATGAGACGCCGGTTGAAGTTATGATTTATCAGGACATAGGTGACGACCCTTTTTCTGGCATGGAAGGGTTTACCGCCAAGTCTTTTATGGATTCCCTAAAGGACATTCCAAATACGAGGGCATTGGATTTGCGTATCAATTCCGCAGGCGGTTCAGTCTGGGAAGGTTTGGCAATTAAGACCCGATTGCAGGATTGGAAAGGTAAAAAGACGGCGAGCATTGACGGCATGGCGGCTTCCGTGGCGTCTTGGCTGGCGATGGACAAGGATATTGAACTCCGCGCCCCGCGCCACGCCCAAATGTTCATCCATGACGCATGGGGGATGTGCATGGGCAATGCGGAAGATATGCGGTCACAAGCTGGCGACTTGGATACAACTTCGCAGCAAATCGCGCAGATGTATGCCGATAAGTCAGGCAAGACAGTTGATGAATGCCGTTCTTTGATGAAGGCCAACTCGCTTTTCACCGCCGAAGAAGCGAACAAGATGGGATTTATTGACAAGCTGACCGACGACGAGCCGGTTCAGAATTTCACCGAGAAACAGATTAACAATATGACTTCAAAGCTTGTTGCTTTGAACAAGTATAAACTTCCCGCTCAACAGGGCGGTGATAACACAAAAAACACAATGAAAAAACACCAAAAAATCGCCCTGCTTAACAAGTGGGGTATCACCGCCCCGAAAGACGCCACCGATGAAATGCTGGACAGTCTGATTGCCTTGGGCAAGCAGTTCCCACAGAACAAAGACGCCAAGAAAGTCAAAGACGATGAGGATGAGGCCATGAATGCGCCTGAACCTGCCGCTGAAAAACCCGACCCCGATTGCGACGAGGGCGCGGGCGGCGATGATGAAAGCGAAGAGTGGAAGGCGGCTACCGCCAATCAGAAAAAGGCTACTGACCGCCTCAACAAGTTTCTGTTGAACCAGCGCAAGGTTGCGATGCAGGCCAGCTTTGACAAGCTCGTTACCGAAGGCCGTTTGGCCGCTAATGATGTCAAAAACTGGATGGAAACCGCCATTGCGATGGAGGATAACGAACAGGGCGAAAATCCTATTCTCGTTCAGTTGAACAAGCTTCCCGCCGTTGTTCCCGGCCATGCGCCGTTGAATATTGTTGTGGGTGAATCTGACAACATCACGGATTTGGACAAGAACGTCCGCAACCTGATGGAGGCGCAAGCCTATCACACCCGCAATGGACGCGGCCCTGAAAATCATTCTGAACGTGTTGAGGTTTCCCGCCGCTCAAAAGAAGTTGCGCGTCAAATCAACCGGCTCAAGAAGTATGAAGGAGGTGTTTCTGAAAACTCCATCACTGGCGCATTGCCGAAATTGACCGGCCCGCTGGTTGATGCTTGGAATCAATGGGCGAACGGCAGTCCGCGCAATGCGAACACGATGTCCAGCCAGCTTTTGCGGCAGGTCATTCTGTCCGAGGTGATGCGTGCTTTCCGTCGCCAGTTTGCGAGCTTGGAAATCTTCGCGCATAACTTCGGCTCTGTACCGCTCGAAGGTACGGACGTTGTTAACGTGCCTTACTACCCGCTCTCGACGACTGCCAGCACGGAATTTACCTATGCTGCCGGTTACACGATTGCGGCGAACGCGCAGACGCTCTACAAGCAAGTCACCGTTGGCGGTATCGGCAACGGCGTTGCCTCCGCTGGTTCAGGCCGCAAGTATCAGCCGCTCGCGTTCACCGCTTACGAAATCCGCCGCCAGCCTTGGTTGGACATTCAGAAGTTGTCCGTGATGGCTGGCGAACAGTTGGCGATTGATGTTCGCGCTGACATTATCGGCACTCAAATCAACGCGGCGAACTTCGGAAACGCCATTTACACCGGAAACGCTGGCGGCTTTGACCACACCATCGTTGGTAATGTGCTCGCGCTTGCGGCCACGAAGGGCTTCTGGCCTATCAATGGGCGCAATGTGGTGTTGGCTCCGTCCTACTACACCAACCTGATGATTGACCCCGCTATTACGCCATTGCTGGCAATTGGCACCACGGACGTTATCCGCAAGGGTATCGTTGGCGGTCTGTACGGGTTTGAAAACATCATCGCTGACCCGCTCGTGCCGGTTGCGAATTTCATTCGCGGCGGTGATGGCACGGTTACGGCTGGTACTGACCCGAACATGGCTGGTTTCATGGCGTGGCCTTCCGCTGTGCTCATTGCGACGGCTCCCATCATGCCGCCCCCCGGCGTGTTGAAGAAACTCGTTTCTTACGAGCAAATCACGGATGACCAGACTGGTCTGGCGTTCACCTATCAGTTCTGGGGTGATGAATCCAAGAACCGTGACAATGAAATCATTGAGTGCAGCTACGGCTCCGGCCTTGGCGAACTCGCGGCCCTTTACCGCCTTACCTCCGCTGGTGTGTAATGAAAACATGGGGAGTGTCGCCGCTTGAAACCGGCACACTCCCCTAAATAAAATTATGAGCGAAAATGTTACATTGGCAAAAAGCCGCAAGAAATTGACTATCACGGTCAACGAAGGCGATTACTTTGTCTTGGTTCAACCTACGAAGGAATTCAATTCGCATTTGCGGGTTTACCGCGAGATTGCGGCCTCTGCTCCGGTGAATGAGGATTACGAGCGGGTTATCACGGGCAGGGTTAACTATACCAGTTCCGCGTTGAACCTAATCACTGAGGAACAGGACGAAGCCAAGCGCAAGCTTAACACCGAAAACCTTAACCGCATTGAAGATGCTGTAAAAGACGCGCAGGAGCGTCAAGAAAAGCGTCTGGCGGATGAACAGGCTGAAAAAGAGCTTGAACACGAAACCTTGCTGGCTAAAAAGAATTCAATCATTGCCGACATTCAGGTTAATCACTCAAAAAGAAACGAAAAATAATTTAAACAATCAAAAATCAAACAAAATAAAATGAAAAAGATTCTCTCTCTAATCGCATTGGCTGGCGCGTTCGCGCTTAATGCCAACGCGGGACTCGTAACACTGCTGGATGGACGCACCTCGTCCGTTATCAACGTCCCGCTTTACGGCGGCACGAACGGCTCTGGCATCTATACCAATACATTCCAGAACGGGCAGGTTCCCGGCGCATCTAACATCGTTTATCAGTTGGCTGGCAGCACGGGCTTGCAGCCAAACTTCGGCACCAATGGGTTTTTGCCGTCTGCCGTTGACAATCTGACCGGCTATCCAAACACGCTGTACGGCCCCCAGAACTATGTGACCATTGTTACCACCGGCAATTTGCTGGCGACTAATGCCACATCTACGGCGGTTGTTTTCCGTTTCGCGGCAAGTGCTGATGGTGGTACTGGTAGCGCAGGCTTGTGGGTTACTAACTATGCAGTTGTCACACTGACAATTCCTATTAACGCAACCAGTTCAACGCAGCCTTGCTCAACGAACACCGTTGCCACTGGTGGATGGAATTATCTGGCATTGCAAGCGATTGAAAATCCCGGCGTCTCTGCTTTGACCAACATTGTTGTTGAAGTTAGCGGAAAACCGGGGCTGTAAAATTATGGGAGCACTCTCTGACACCATGTTAGGGGTCAGTCTGATGCCCCTGATTAGTGCGGTTCACGGCGAACGCATATTGGTTCTGACGGGTCTGGACGCCGGTAAGTATTTTACCGGCGTCCGCGAGATAGAACAGGATTTAAACTTGCGGGAGGGTGATAATAACGACCCTCGAGCGAAAGTAATGTTGAGGTTTGATGTTAAATATCCATATCCAAGGCTGTCTAAAACAGACCGGATAAAAACCGACGACGGTAAAACATGGAATGCGCTGATACAAAAACAGGCAAACTTTTTAACGGAAGATTTTGAATTGGTGGAGATAATTTCCAAAGACAAATGATAACTTGCAATCCAGAAATGGACGTTCTTATTGAGAAGCAATCTAACTTGGTTGGAGCATTGCTTGGAAAAGGTGCGTCCAGTGGCGATTTGCAGAATCTTTTGCGGGTTGAGACTGGGCAGATGGCGGCGGATACGTCTAGGAACATGCCCCCAAGCGCATTGGGCAAGGCAGATAAGCAGATGCGTAAACAGGTTAAATCCGTGTTGACAACTTCGCCAGACCATTCAATTTTTGTGCGAGAAAATCAGCACAACTCAAGTTATCCAGATTTTACTTGGTTGACGGCTGGCCCTAAGTTCCTGATTGGGATTAAGGACGAGGATAATCAGCTTCATGCAACTCAGGCAGATGCCATTGAATCATACCGCGCAGGTGTTGGCAATCGCGGTATGGGAAACAGTGGAAAATCCCGCATTAATCTTGGTGAACGCGGAAAGCAAAGGATTTATCAGGTTAATCGTATTTTGGTTTCAAAATCAGCCATGAAGGGTGTCATGGAATCAATCAAATCCAAGTTTGGGCAGTTGAAAGCATCCTTCGCCCGCACAACGAATGAGTTGCTTGGCACAAATAGCTTTCCGGCATGGGTTACAAAGCAAATACCGAATGTTGTTTCCAATGGGAAAAGCGTTTTTACAGATGCGTCTCGTTCTAGCGAAACGGAAGGATTTATCGTGTTCGGTTCACGCGCTTCCGGTGTTGTCAACAACCCAGCTGTAAATGGAAAAATCAATTCCAGCATTGCTCGGCGTGTTTATATCACCAAGGAAAAGCTGGCGAAGATTCTTAAGGGTTATTCCTACGATTGGAATAATGGCCGTGTGTTCAAATCAAATGATGACGTAATTAACAACTAAATGATTCAAGATTTCATTCCGATTTATGATTTTAGCCTGATTGAAAAGGCTATTCAGGCTTTCTTTTGTCAGGATTCAACAGGAATGTTCGCAAAGCCAGCCGATGACACGGACATAACCCGTGAGCAGTGGCAACCGCCAGCGGGTATGATTGCTTTTTACACGGCTTTTCAGTCTTTGACCTTCACCCAATGCCGCCCTCGTGTTTATATCTCGCAATTTGACATTCAGGAGATGAAGCAATGGATTTTAGACGCGAATAACACGGCTAGAAACAAGGCGTGGGCTGGTAAAATCAGATTAGGAATAATCACCTTGCCTGATTACACTTTGCATACACAGTTGCGGGCATTGGTTAATGCAATCATCCCCACCTTACAACCTACGCCAGCCGTAGCCCCCGGCCCCAATTATGGCGATGTCATTGGCATAACTGGATTAAACGCGCTGCTCCAATATCACGAATTGGGCAGGATTGAAGTCGAAAGCCAGAACACACAGGTTTCGGCTATTGACGATATCTATTTTTCACCCCTCACAGTCAACTTAACATTTTCCGTCCGTGCAAATGCGTGGCCGGGAGGAACATTAACCACTTAAACATTATGTTTGTAACACCCGCAGTCCTTTACAATTCGGCTGGTTTGCCTCTTGGCTCCCGCGCCGTTGTCAACTTCTATCGTCCAACTTATGCAGCCGATACAACGGGCATTTATCCGCCCTTGTACACCGCTCCAAATGTCGCCGATGTTATTAGTTTTGGAAATGTCGGAAACGGAACACTTTTAGGCAGCTATATCATCGAAGACTTGAGTCTTGAACTTGCTGGGGCACCAATGGGGCGCACGGGCATCTTCTCGGAAGATTCTGGCGACCCGTCGTTGGTTCGCAAAGACCCGAAGCTGTCCCTTACGGCGCAGATGGCTGGCGCAGGCACTCCTACGCTTTGCCCCGGTGACTACTGCCAAATCAGTGTCGGCATGACGGCAGCATCAACCACGGCGGCACCCGCTCAAGTTCCAGCTTCGCGCTGGTTCATTGATTCTGATTCTGTTCAAGGCAGTCAGGTTAACAAGTTTGGCTTGAAGCTCTCGCTTGACCGCGTGAACAGTGACCCGACACTTTCGCAGTTCTAAACAACATGGAAACAGGAGCGCGAGCATTTAGCGTCTCTGATTATCCGGCATATATCGAAGCGGTTGCGCGTGAAAATTTCATACGCGGTTCGGCTTGCCTTGGATTTAACGAGAACATTCTAGGATATGAGGTAAAGCCCTTGACGGCTTACCACATACGATGGCTTGCGCTCGTTAAAAGCCCGTTCCTTGTCGGTGCACCATTGGATGCACTATGTGAGAAACCGGGTATCCTTAATGACATATTAAATTTTCTTTGGATTGTTTCGCCGATGTTCAAGCCGGGGAGTTTAACCAGTAAAAGTAACTGGCGTTTTCGTGACACACAAAGGGACAAGTTCAACAAGGCATTTTCCGGCATAATGTCGCGTAAGGTTGATGAAGTTTGCCAAGCAATACTAGATTACATCGAAGGCACATACATAGACGCGGACGATTCAGGAACTGGGGGCGACGACAAGAGCTATTTTGCCTTTGAAGTCGGCATAGCGCATGAATTAAACCATCACTACGGCTTACCGATTAACTTTTGGGAAAATCACAAGGAAAACTGGCTTCAAAGATTGCTTGGATTGAATAGAAATCTTCCAAGCCCTATTCATGTCCCGTTGAAAATCATTTTTCAGCTAAGGAAATTTCGCGCCAAATGGGAAGACCCGAAAGCCATTGTCACAAACCGGAGCGAGCATCATTTACGCGATGCCCTGACTGAAATAAACCGCGAACAGCGAAAGCAGATGCGATATGAGGAATATGTAAAAGAACTAAACCAAGAAAAGCCTCCATTGTGCTCCGACTCGCTTAATTGCGACGTGGATTATTCCTCCAACTGATTATGGCAACTGAAACCGAAGAATTTTTGATGCGGATGGGGTTTAATGCCGATGCTGTCACCCGTGGCACAACGGATATGCTGGCACGTCAACGTCGCGCTTCTCAGGAATATGTTGGTTTCTGGCAAGCCGCAATGAAAGAACGTGAAATTTCAGAAGTGCGTTCAGCGGAAAGAATTGCTGCGGAACGCATGGCGATTGAAAAGGCTTCGGCAGCTAAATCATGGGCTTTGTATGAAGCCAATGTAGCAAATAAAAAGGCTTTGGACGAGGCTTGGATGGCAGAACGTGCGGCACAAATATCCATTGGCGGCGGCAGTGTTCCAGATTCTTTTAAGAAAAAAGCTGAACATGGAGCAGAAGATGTTGCGCTAGGAGCCGCCGGCGGAGGTGCTGGCAGGGTTGCGGTTGATTCAGTTGCCCGCCGCGAAATGATTGTGATGACCCGTGAATTATTCAGCGGTAACTACAAAAGATTTTTTTCAAGCTTTTCTATTTTTCTGCAACACATGGGAAGCGCTGTTTCAATAATTGCAAGACTCGGAGGAATTTTGGCGGCTGTTATTGGCGCAAGCGAGATTGCTGGATATTCAATCAAAGCCCGTCGCGCTGCCGAAGAATCAAGCAGGTCTAATAGGGCTTTGACGATTCAGGGAACGAATATCGGTTCGCGTGTTGAAGATGTCATTTACGACATGCTTAAAAATGGTAAGATAACCAAGGCGCAGGCAGATGCCATGCTTGGCGATGTACATTCAAATGAGGGAATCCGTCGTGTACAGCGTCAACTTTTGGACATAAACGACAAATCAGCAACTAAAAACGCGGAAGAATCAGCGCAGAAATCAACCTATCAAAAGCGCATTGAAGATTCTCAAAAGGAATTGGACAACATAACCGCAAAAGAATATACCGCAGCCGAATACGCAAAAGACGAACAGGCGCGGCTCAAGCAGAACGAATACTTAAAAGAACGTATCGCCAAGCTGGATAAAGATTCGGTTGAATCGGCGCATCTTCAATCCATCGTGGCCGAAAACAATCTACAGATTGAAAAGGACAAGGTAAAAGTCAGGCAGGAAATTGAAAAGTTGCAGGGGAAAGAAGAAAATATCCGCGCCAAGATGGATGCGAACAAAAAGAAGCTGTCTGAATCGGCGGCTGAATATCCCGCATTGTCTGATTTGGCTGGACGCGATTGGACAAAGGCATTTGCAGCACAATATGGCAAGGGCGGTCAATTTGATTTGGGTCTTGGGAACGGCCCATTGGCAGAACTAGCCCGCGAAGCCACTCGCGCAAAATATCAACAGATTTGGGACAGGACTTATGGAAATACGGCAATGGCCGAACAAGACAGGGTGCGCCAGATGAACGCGCTTTCAAAACTGTCGCAATATGGTGCGGCATCGCCAGAACAGAACATGCAACTTGTGGCCGAACAGACGCGGAGCATGGCGAATGATTTGCAATCCCTAATTAAGCAAGAGGCTGAACTGGCGGTTAATCTAAAGGGTGTGGAGGACAAGCCATGAGCCAGCCCGTTACACCAGCGGTCTTGTATCGCGCCGTTATCGGAACTGATTGCAAGCCATCCGGCCCAATCCGCAAGAAATTCCCGTTGCCGGAGCAAAGCCCTATCCAGCTTTCGGCTTATGCTTTCGAGCAGGATTTTGAGATGCTGATAAATGGGAATAATTTCCCGCCAGCAGCCAAGAATACGCCCTCTAGCGCATCTATAGCTGGCAACCTCATATTCAATGGTCTGGGTGATGATAACGCAATCTTGACGGCATACACAGAGCCTACGCCTACACAGGCGGGCAAAGGCAAGTTCACGGCTACATTTAACATCGTTCCATCCACTTGGTTTGATTCGGGAACGATTGAATACACGTTCCCCGGATTCCCCGGACTAATTGGCCAAACAGGTAGCCGCGACATTAGGCCAAAGGCCGTCAACACCAGAATAAAATACGAATACTTTGTAGTTGACCCGACTGGAATACTTAACGGTGGTATCGCTCTGGCTCCCGGCACCGGCCCAACTCCATCCACAATTCAAGATTCTGGCGGGAATCAGGTTCAAATAGTTTATGCCCGTGAATTTATTCCTGTGGTCAATAAATCTGTGTTCTGTGTCGCCCTTGGCGGCGTTCCTGATTACACGAATATCACCCAAAGCATAGTTCCGTTTGGCGGAAAAGTTGTCGGTTCACAAACCTATTATGAGACGCTTCCAAGTTACGAGCTATATCAATTATGGATTTCCAATGCGGCAGCTAACAATTGGTCATCAACGGTATGGGGCGGTGCACCTGAAGCTGCAACAAATCCACCTACAACTACGGGACAATTGGTGGCTTTAGACAGTGCTCCCAGTGTCTATGCCGGTCAGATTGTTTGCCGTGAAACAACTTACATTTTGGCCCAATGAGCAAACCAAAAACAGGAAATTTCGCTGGCATAAAGCTGGAAAATACCGATAAGAACGGTGCCAGAATCTTGCTGCCATCGGTTCAAAACGGTTTGATTGATACAGCCAACGCTTTCCGAAGGCTCAAGGTAATCGTGCCCATGACAGACGGCGTTAATACCTACCAAGGAAGGTTTGGTGAGGTTGTTTTAACGCCGGATGAAAGCACCATAACACTTCCGCCGATGGTTTTGCCAGAAGCGTTTGCAAACATTGTTTCACCATCGGCTACAAATACTCCAAAGCAATTTGGATTTTACAATACAACAAACGCGAGCGGAGCATTGGATGGACTTGGAAATGCGGCAGCGAACTGGCTAGTTTTTCAAATGCGCGACGGCATATTCGGAGGCAGGAGTTTTTTTAATTCCGTTTCTGCAATAAATAATCTTTTTGATGATGGTTCAGCAAACGAAGGCGGAAACTTTGATATTCGGATGGGTATTCAAAACGATAATTCACTTTTTGATGAATCTTCAACACCTGTTCCGATATCGGCATCTTACACACTTCTTAACAGCACGGCAGACACAATTTTATTTGACACAAACTTAAATTCATATCCTTTTGCGGGTCAGATTATACTAAATAACTCAGTCACCAATTCTGGTTTTGTTTATGCCTCTTTCTGGCTCGAAATAGTAGACTCTGTCGCAGATGGATATTATGCAAAGCTGGTTGGCAGAATGTGGGATTCTGGAAGTGTTGGCGGCAGGCAAAATAAGCCGTTTCCAAACAATGGGAAGAACATAATTCCTTTGTGCATAATTTCGGCCTCTGCGGGTTCGCTTTTTATTGAGCAAATCCAGATTGGGAACGTGGTTAATAAATACCCGTCCAATATTGGAACTGATTCTATCGGAGGACAAATGACATTCAGGGGAGACTATGTTTTAGACAATCTTGCAGGACAATACTTTTATCCCGGAGATTTTATCACCGATGGTCAGTTGCAGGTTAATACGGTTTCGCCAGCCGGAAATATGTTTTTGCCTTTGATTTTTATCCGAAAAACATACGGACAACAGCCAAATATACCACCCCAGCCGGGGGCGGATTGGCGGTGGATACAGGGAACACAGGTGCAGGCACCATAATTCTAATTGACAAAACATGAAAAACCACATACAACTTTCTGTAGTGAAAAGGCTTATTTTATCGTTAACCCTACTGTGTTTTGTCTTTCAGGCACACGCTGCCACGATAACATTTGCCCTGACAAACTCGCTTGGACAGCCTGACACAAATGTTATTCGGGGTTTCCCGCTTGTCGCCTATCCAAACGCAGACGGCTCGTGGACTACGGCTGGATTGCCGTTCAGAATCACACCCACAAACGGCATTGCCTCAATCAATCTTGCGGCTGGCAATTATCTTCTAACTAATTCAACTCTGGTTTCCCCATCGTATGTTAACCCATCTGGATTCGGAACGCAGCAGGGCGTGATTATAGCTGTTCCCGCCGCTAATGGAACCTACCCGTTTGGATTGCTGGCAATCAGCGGATATAATACCTACAACTACAACGGTTCAACTGCCTTTGGAAACACCAACACGTCAACAGTTGGTCAGGGCACAAACGTAGTAATTCAGACGAATTCAAATTCGTACACTGTTCAGGTGCCAAACCAATCATTTTTAACCAACGGATTACCATCTAAACTAGACGTGACAAATATTGTCAACGCCATCACTACAAACAATCCGGCTGGTTATATTTCATCGGCGGCAACAAACTTGATTTGGGCCGTGTTGCCTCAAACCAATGGATTTGGCAACATTGTAGCCTCAAACGCATCCAGTTTTGTCACTCCCGTTTCTTTGATTGATGCGACAAATAAAGCTTATTTGGCTTGGCTTACGGCATTACAGGCAACCAATACCGCCCTTAAAAGCCAGCTTCAATTAGGAAGCACCATACTGACAAATATTTCTAATACTGGGGCTTGGACAAATTCTCTGGTGGCAGGAGCTGGAGCCAATATTTCTACAAATCTGGGCGTCGTTACAGTATCTGTAACATTTGGTACAAACGGGCTGGCGACAACCAACTTTGTGACAAATGCCATATCAGCGGCCATAAACTCGGCAACGAACGGTTTCGTTTCTTCCAATATAACAAACGGCCTAGCCACGACAAATTATGTCGATACTGCAACAAACGGCTTTGTTCTTTCGTCCATTACCAACGGGCTGGCGACGACGAATTATGTTAACATAGCTACAAACGGGCACGTTTTGGCCTCAATCACCAACGGGTTGGCTACCACAAACTACGTTAACACCTCAACCAATACTATTGGCGTTCAGAGCGGCTTGATGGCATTCCAGCAAACGAATGTTTGGGCAACTTTCAACTATGTAACCAACTCCATAATAATTACCAGCAATGTTTTGTCTTCAGTTGGCGGAACGGCTTCAAATGCGATTTCTAACTTTAATGGACGCGGAACAAACACCGTGCTGACAAACGCCATTTCAATTTATGTAACCAACATGACAATCATCGGCGGCATTGGGAATGACGCAAATCCACCAAGCACTTCTTCGAGGGCTATTGTTTTGGGTGGCAGCGGAAATTCAATCGTAAATACGCCCCTCTATGTGACATTGATTGGCGGTCTGAATAACACTGTTTCTGGAAACTATTCGGCCATAATCGGGGGTGCCGCCAATACCGCAAACGGACTTCATGGATTTATTGCCGGAGGAAATGGGAATTTGTCACAGGGAACCGATGAGGCAATAGTTGGCGGAAACAATAACTGGATTTCGGAATCTGGCACATCCTCCGGCGGCGCATCGTTCATAGGTGCTGGATTTAGCAATAGGATAACGAATTCATTTTATGGTTTTAGTGAAGGCGCAAACAACTTTATAACCAATGCAAGTTATTCGGTGGCGATGGGAAATAATTCCGCCATATCAAATGGAAACTCTTTTGTATGGTGCGACGGCTCAGTGGGCGCATTTGGAACACTTGCTCCATTCTGGACAACGGCAACGAATCAATTTTTGATTCATGCGACTGGTGGATTTGGTTTAAATACAAACAATCCAGCGGGTTATTCAATGAATGTTAACGGCTCAATCAATGCCACAAATATGTATGTCAATGGCGTAGCCGTTGCAACAACTTCATCGGCGGGCAGCGTTGGCGGCTTAACAAATATAACCGTCGCCACAAACGGAACAGTTTACACAGTTTCCGTCCCCACTCAGGCGTTTTTGACCAATGGATTTACCACGATGGTTTATTCAAATCCCGCGAACATCGCTACAGTTGCTTATGTCAATACAGTTGGCCTTGGAGCAACAAATCTTGCATATCTTGTCGGACAGAGCGCAACCAACCTTTCTTATTTGATTGGACAGGCCGGTACAAATCTGTTTAACCAATCAGGTGTAAGCCTGACCAACATATCGTCAACCATCAGCAACAACCTGTTAAACTTTGTTCAAATCACAAACGGAACTGCTTTTTATCCTACACTAAAGAGCAATATCACCCTGAACTATTTTCCTTGGCTTTATACCACAACCAATGTTTTGGGAATCAATGGCGCGGGCGTTGTTCCCGCAAATGGGACATATCTTCAAATCGCAGTTGGCACATGGACTAATATCATCGGCAACGGCTCGGATGTCATATTCCAAAATCCGACATATTATCTGCGAACAAATCTGGTTAACCTTTATTCAACTTCAAACCTGTTCTTTAATTCAACATGGGTTAATGTCGTTGGTTCAACCGCAGTTCCTACCAACAGCGGATTTGGATATATAGCCAATCATAATGGGCAATGGGATACAAACCTATGGGCACAGGGGCTTGTTGGAATTGTTCCGATGAGTTCTTTAGATACGACCAAAGTTGTCACCAATAATTCAAATCCGAACTTTAACAATACTGCTGTTGGAAATCTTACTGTTAACGGATTCCAAACGAACAATAGCAGTATGTATTTTATCAGCAGTATCAATGGTGGAAGATTTAATGGAGACGGCGGAGGATTGACAAATCTTACTGTAAATAATTATGTTCAGGGTTCATTGACAAATAGCGAAACCTTTATCCTCTATACCAACAATTTGGCATTTGTTCCGGGATTCGGCTACACAAATTGGCCATCGAGCACTACGGCGGGTATTCAGGAAATCATGAACATGTTTCGCTTCAAGGCTAATCCTAACCCGGCGGGCGGTGTCTCCATACGACTGGCGTCAATAGGCACCTCAAATAAGCCAGCGTTCTATCCTATTACAACCTGTATTAATGCCACCAATTATTTCACTCTGCAAGGTAACGGACTTGGTGCAACCGTAATTGAGTACAAAGGTGCCAGTATTGGCACAACGAATGACACCATTCCCGCCGCGCTGATGTTCTACACTCCACCGCTTGTTTCCAATGGAAGCAGCAATGCACTAAATTATTTTGAGATGCATGACCTTGCGTTGGTCAGTGATATTGACTGTCCTGCCGCCATGATTGTGACCTATGCAAATGCATTCAACATTTCACGCTGTCAGTTCGGCAGCACCAATCTGCTTTACCAGACTAATTTTGTTTCTTCACCAGCCTACGTTGGCTCATCTTCAACCGCTCCACGCGGATTGATTGGCGTTTATATGCAAGGGCCCGGAAACAATCAGGACGCTTTTTACAACTGCTTCTTTCAGGATTTGGCGGATGGCATATTCGCTGATGGTGTCGATTGGGGCATTGTTCAGGATTGCCATTTTGGCTCTATTTCAATGCTTAATAGTTCAACATTCACTAATACTTGGAATACCAATGTTCAGTTTCATGTCGGCTCAGCCATTGCCATGAGCAACCCCGGACTTGGTTGGGTTCTGAGAAATATCCATTCACTAAATTGCAATACATTATTTTACTCGCCATCATCGCCAAATTTGGCCTGTTACGATATGGAGGTTGAATCTTGTAATTATTATTCCATGGGATGTTTACCGATGACTTATGCAAAAATATTGCCATCTGGAACCTTGGCTGCTTGGAGCGATGTTAATACATTTTATCAAGCTACAGGTACACAAACATCAGATGTAGGCAATGGCTATCTGATTGGCATGGATGGTGATGATGACTTACAATTTACCATCCGTGATGATACAGGCCGTGACCTGTTAAAGCTCCCGAACGCATTTGAGGAAACCGAAACCGGTACTGGCGGTATTCTTGGCGGCGGTTATATGACTTGGAATAATCATGGCGTGTTTTCGTTTAATGGCGGCGGAATAACCAACCTGAACGCAAACGCATTCGCTAAATCAACGGCCAATATCCCGACAAATACCGCCGCGATTCTTGCCACATCAGCAAACAATACCAATAACTTTACAACTGGAACGGTTTACACCGCCCCAAATCAGCGCTCAACTCTTTCTGGCTCTGTATTCCTTTCATCGGCGGTTGGCGGAAGTGCCAACATATTACTTGCATATACAAACAATGGACAGGCAGCGTTTTTACCAATGCAAAAAGGTTCTGGGATAGCTATTCAAGATTATGAGCCATTTAGCATACCTCTTTCTCCCAATGCGACTTTCAGTTTTATTTCAACAATGGGCAGCGGCGCGAGCGGATATGTAACCAATGCAATACTTTGGAAACAATGAAGATATTTGCTTTAATTTTCGCACTGCTGTTGCTCAAGTGTTCTGGGCAGACTAATTTTCAGGACATGGCAAGCAATGGATACTACGGCGTATCGTCTAATTCAATTTATGGCACACTTGCAAATTCGGTAACGCTTACAAGCAATCAAGTTGTTTCCATGTCTGGACGCGCCATGTCTGGCAGCAATTATATAATTTCTGTAGATACCAACAACATTATTTATCAAACCGGAAAGGCGGTAGCGGGTTCAAATTATCTGGTAACTGTGGACACCAACAACATCGTGATGCAGGCCGGGAATGCGATTTCAGGAAGCAATTATTTAACATCAGTCCCACTATCCTCTACAAATTGGGTGCCAAACGCCATCAGCAACGCGCCTACGATAGCTGTTGGAAACCTTCAGGCCACAAATTGCATAACACTGGCAACCAACACGCCGTTACCGATAGTGACTGCCGGATTAAATTGCGCTAATGCCTTCATCATGACCAATGCTTCACGCAGCCAATATGATTTTGTGGTGCGAGAAGTATTTGCTGCGGGTCCTGTTTCTGGCGGTACGAATTTTGTTGTCAGCGGTCTATCGGGTTATGCAAATCCGGTACGGCCTATGTTTTTCAACGTAACGCCGGGGAATATAGCCGCTGCCAATTCTGCCGGTTCAGGGAATGGCTATTCATCACCATCCGATAGTTGGACCGCAACTGGATTCACAATCAAGCAACTAAATTCAGTCACCGCAATGGCGAACACAACAAATGATATTCGCTTCCTTATTTTTGGAGGAAACTGATTATGAAAGAATCCCGTTTCACATTGCTTTTGTTTCTGGCTCTTGCGGTTGTGCTTTTTTATCGCGCCGCATTTGGACAGGTGCCCCCATTGCCGCCAGCCATCATAAACACAAATCATTTATTTCATGCGCCCGCTAGGGTAACCCATATAGAAATCATCACTGACCCAGATACTAACGCTTGGAATGTTTGGGACTATTCAACCAATGTTAACGGCCCTTGGCAGTTCTACACAAACACTCCGATATGGCAATGGCGCATACCTGTCAGTTCAACAAATCAGATGATGTTTTTCAGGTGCCATAGTGTTTATGTCGGAACAAATGGAAATTTATGACTCTTAAAAGGAAAGACGGAACATGGAGCGCGGCAAGGATAACGGCTGTTTGCGCGATTATGGCAAGTCTGGCAACGGTGGTTTCAGCCATGCCCATTGCGATAGGCTATTGCAAAGCCGCATTGGCCCCGTGGACAAGTTTGCCGGATAAGGTTGAAGCAATCCAGCAATCGGTTTCAAAGATTGAATTGACGCTGCAAATTAAGCAGAACGTCTATACCACAAACAAGTCAATGGCTTATGAATCAATTTCTAGATAAAACCAAGGCTCAAGTCTTGCTCTACAAAATAGCAATCATATTTGTGATTCTATATTCGCTTGATTCAATAGCAACGGCTTTTGTTTCCGTAATGATTGACACATCATGGAGCGATTTGGACGGCACACAGAAATGTATCCGTGTAGCCCTGATTGCAAAGGCGTGGGCATCGTCCATGTTGGCTTTCTTTACCAATGTAGGTAAGAAGCTGCAAAGTGACCAACCGTTCTTTAATGGCGATACGCAGACTTTCCGAAAAACAGACACGCAACAACAAACAACCGAAATAACAAACAAATGAAAAAACTGATTCTAATCCCATTGTCCTGCCTGCTCCTGACCGGATGCTTGGCAGATAAACAAGTCTTGATGAAAACAACCGTGTTCGGCTTTAATGCCCAAACGCCAGCCGTAGCCGGTGCCGGTGCCGTGGTTGTGCAGATTGGATTGATTCGTTCTGAATACATTTCCAACCCCACAAGCAAGGGGACTAATGTTTTTGCTGCGCCGCTGACCTCGCACGTTCAGGCCAATCTTAACCCGCTGACACAATCCGCCACGGAAGATATTGGAACAAAATAATATGGGCTTTCTAAACAAGACGCTAGACGTTCGCACGGGCGATGGTCTGGACGATACGCTTTTGGAGGGACTTTATTACAACTCCAAAGACGGAAAGCATTATTGTGCGCCCATTGGCTCAACTACCGATGGGCTATCTGTACCGCGCTGTTGCCAGAACATCATACCGGCCACTGGTGGAGATTGGTTCAGCGGTGTGCTGCATGATTCAGCTTACCGCGGACAGCTTCAAGTGGACGATGGTGATGACCATTGGGTGCCAGCCAACCTTACGCAGGAACAGTGTGATAATCTCATCCTAGAGGCACTGGAAAGCCAAGGCGTTGGCATTGTCGAGCGGGAATTGATTTATCGCGCTCTAAGGCTGTTTGGGCATGTGGCATTTAATGAGGATAGGGGAATAAAATGAAATATCGGCGTTTTGTGTGTTGCTCGGATGTTCACGGGAGCCACCAAGACCCCGAATCAAACCGCGTCCTTTTCAAGTTCATAAAGGACTTTAAGCCGGACATTCGCATCTTGGCTGGAGATTTATGGGACTTTGCCCCCCTGCGAAAGAAAGCCAGCGAAGATGAAAAGCGGGAATCAATGGTTGATGATTACAGGGCTGGTATTGAATGGCTATATAAATTCCAGCCCCATCATTTTCTAAGGGGAAATCATGATGAAAGGCTGTGGGAACTGGCTGAAACAGGAAATGGAGTTTTGGCTGATTATGCCCTATCAGGCGTTTCTGAAATTCATTCAATAATCCGCAAGATGAATTGCCGGCTTTATCCTTACCATAAGCGCGATGGGGTGATGCGCCTTGGCTCTTTGAAGATATTGCACGGATTTCATGGGGGTATCAATGCGGCGCGGCAAACAGGTCTTATTTATGGGGCTTGCCTGTTCGGTCATGTCCATACGATTGACGAGCACTCCATACCGGGGCTGGAAAGGCGCGTAGCGCGGTCTATAGGCTGTCTTTGTTCGACAGATTTGTCCTACGCCAGCCGCAATCCAAACACGCTCAGACAGGCAAATGGATGGGCTTACGGAGTTATCGCTGAAAACGGGCAATACCACACGGCACAGGCCGAACAAATAGGTGGAAAATGGTTAATTCCATCAGATTTTAAAGAATACTGATATGAAAAAACATTGGACAAACATGTTGGCGAGCGAGCTAATGGCCGATACCCGCGAAATAGACCCCAATGCCGAAACCTTACGCGAGATAATGGATAAAACGGGACACGGAAGGGTTATGGCGAGAAAGATAATCCTTTCTCTGCTTGAAAACGAAAAGTTGGAACAGGTCTGGAAAAGAACTGGCAGGGGATTAACAATGGCCTATCGCGCCAAAAAGATTTCCTAGCGCAATTCTTCGCGTTGGGATATTCCAAAAACGGGCGGTAGTTGCATTTCCATGTTGTGCGACTACCGCTCAATCTAATTATAGAACGAAAAGATTTAGAAACTTCCACCATGCACAGCATAAAACAAAATAGGCTAAACCTATGCCGATATAGAAAACTGAATCAGGCATGTTTTTACCGTTCATAATCACTCAATGGTTATTTGTGTGGCGGATTGGAGGGCTTCTTTTGCAGTTTCAATAAACTCCATTGGACAATGAGGCGCATGGCGTTTATATGGCAGAAAGTCTTTGCAGATTTCAGCGCACAATTCCTCGCCATATTTAACTTGATGCTCCAAAGCTTTAACCAATTTCGGAAACTCGTTTGCGGCATGTGCTTCATAAGCCCTGTTTGCCTTAACCTGTTCACGGCTATTGGCAATGCGTCCAATAATTCCCGTTGGAACTTCCCAAGGTAACGGCGTAATTTCCTTCAACAATTCATCCAACTTTAGTGTCTTGCTCATAAATGTTTGGGGTTATTTCAATTTTTGGCAACATGGGCCGATGTTCTTTCCATCAATCTTTCTTGTGCATGAGCGGCAATTAACCGTTCCGCACTTTTCACATACAACCCCCATCTTGATGCGCTGGCCGCAATCACAGTTAGGCACATTGTTATATTTTAGCCGCCTCATTCATCAATCCATCATTTTAGGGTTGTGGTTAAAAGTGGC
>Ga0207667_10000719_pt1 | contig 42952 bp, 35 predicted proteins | sample KBSCornC52_FD_184301 | JGI IMG/M metagenome (GOLD analysis project Ga0207667, IMG submission 184301) | Corn rhizosphere microbial communities from Kellogg Biological Station, Michigan, USA - KBS Corn C5-2 (SPAdes) (version 2) | ecosystem: Host-associated > Plants > Roots > Rhizosphere > Soil ... | reverse complement strand
TCACATTGGTGTACGAATGGGCGGCAGGCTAGTGGTCCACTGTGCGAACCTGGCGCCACGGGAAATCGACGGTTACCTGCCCGCCCCCATCGGGAACGTTTCGGTAGGTTGTCACTCCCTGCAGGTCATGGCGGCTTAGATTCTCGATAAGGTCCAGGCCGGTGTTTGCCGATTCGCGCGGATCGAATCCCTCGGCGAATCCGGGGCCACTATCGGTCACGGTTAGTCTGGCGTGGTCGCGTTCGATAGCGAGACAGACTTCGATTTCGCCCTTGCCGTGCTTTACCGCGTTGCTCACGAGCTCGTTCACCAGTACTGCAAAAGAGGTCGATTGACGGACGGTGAGGGCGAAGTCATCCACCAGGAATCGGAGGGTTCTCTGGTTAACGATGGACCGCATCAGGGGCTCGAGCTTGCTCATTATGTCACTCGCGAGAACTTGCTCCGAGTCTCCGTTTGTCCGTGGGCTCCCGGTGAGTAGATCGTGGATTGCGGCAAGAGAACGGATGTGGCGTCCGATGCGCTGGAGTTCCGCTACAGGCACGGTGGACTCATCCGACATCGTCTGGAGGTCCACAAGCGCCGATACGACCTGCAAATTATTTTTTACGCGGTGGTGGGTCTCCCGCATCGCCTGACGCAATCGCGCGTTGAGGGCGTCGATCTCCGCCGTATGCGCCTGAAGCGCTTGCTCGGTCCGTTTCCTATCGGTCACGTCCAGAATCGACGCGACCCAGCCCGTAACTTCGCCGTCCGGGATACGCTCCGGCGAATACGTTACGTGCATGTAGCGAAGGCCCGCGGCGGCGTAGGGAACCTCGATTTCGTATTCCACCGTTTCGCCGAGGAGCGCGCGCTCCACGTAGGGCTTGATCGCGGCGAAGGCTGCCTCGCCCATGATGTCGGCTTGGGCGTCCCGATTATCTTCTCGCGCGGAGTTCGGAGGAACTCCGCGCAGGCTCGGTTGACGAACTGGTAGCGGAAGTCCCGACTGCAGCGGGCCAGCATCACAGTCGTAGAGTTGGTGATCTGCTCAAGCTCGGAGTCCTTGGCATTCAGCGCTTCCTTCCGCGTCTTCCGTTCGGTGATGTCCTGAAAGAAGGTAGATACTCCGCCATCCGAGGTCGGGAAATTCCGGATGGCGAACCAGCGCTTCCAGGGTGGCCAGAAGTTCTCGGTCTCGGTGGGAATCCTTTCTGTCAGCGCGCGATGAATGGATCGCATCCCATCGTTTTCGGGCGCGTCCGCAAAGACATCGTTGAACAGATCCCGGCCAACCAGGGATTCGGTATCCAATCCATTGGCGCCGAACATCCGCCTCGCCGCCTCGTTGAAGTAGGTGAACCGGCCCAGGGAATCGATGAGGTGGAATCCATCTGTGATGCTCCCGAGAATCTCGCCGACCCGTCTCTCGGAATCCTGGCGCATGCGCGCTAAGCTGAGGTGCGATTCCACGCGCGCAAGGAGCTCGCGGGCCGAGAAGGGCTTCACCAGATAGTCATCCGCTCCGGCCGCCAGCCCGCCCAGCCGCGATTCCTCGCCTGCCCGCGCCGAAAGAACAATGACGGGCGTCGCGCATGCCGCGTCGTCACCCCTCACCTGCCGCAGGAGCCCGATTCCGTCTAGCCCGGGCATCATCACATCCGTTAGAATCAGGTCCGGGCGGCGTTCGCGAACGACCGCCAGCGCCGCAATTCCTTCGGCAACAACCGTCACTTCGTAGCGCTCGGCAAGCAGCCGCGCGAGATACTGGCGCATGTCGGCATTGTCGTCTGCCACAAGGACGTGCGGGCGATCGTCCGTTTCGGCGCCAGCTGGAAACACCGCCGCGAGCGATGGGAGATCGCCATCCGCCTCCTCCACGCTTGTCGTCTCATCGCGCGGCAGCCATCGAAGCGCCTCGTCGACGTAGGGCGCCGCGCCCGTTGCGGTGGAGGGATGCAATCGCTTTGTGCCTACCCGCGCCGGGTCGAGGTGCGCGGAGCCGAGAGGGATGGAGACGAAGAACGTGGTGCCGCTGCCCTGGATACTTTCGACCCTCGCACTTCCGCCGTGTAATCGCGCCAGCTCCTGCACGAGGGCAAGGCCGATTCCGGTGCCTTCGTGGGTGCGGCTGCGCGAATTCTCTATGCGGTGGAACCGTTCGAACAACTTCCCTATTTCCGCCGCCGGAACTCCCACTCCCGTATCCCGCACCTGCAGCTCCGCGAAGCCCGCGTCTGCTCGGAGCCTGACTTCTATCTCGCCCTCGAAGGTGAACTTGAAAGCATTGGTGAGCAGGTTCAGGACGATCCTTTCCCACATTTCGCGGTCCACAAAAACCGGTTCCGGCAGAGCCGGGCAGTCCACTTCCAGCCGCAGGCCGGCTCGCTCGATGGCCGCGCGAAAGACGGCCGCAAGGTCCGTCGTAAAGGCCGCCAGATCGGTCGGCTCGAAGGCCGCCTCCACCCGGCCCGCCTCGACGCGGGAGAAATCGAGGAGAGTATTGACGAGGCGCAGCAGGCGGAATCCGTTGCGGTTGACCATTTCGAGCTGGTTCTTGGTGGACGGCGACAAATCCGTGTGGCTTCGGGAGAGAAGTTCCTCCAACGGCGCCAGCATGAGCGTGAGGGGTGTTCTGAATTCGTGGCTGACGTTGTTGAAGAAGGCAATTTTAGCCCGGTCCAGCTCGGCCAGCGCTTCCGCGCGGCGGCGCTCCTCCTCGTGGGAACGGGCGCCGGCGATTGCGGTGCCGATCTGCGAGGTAAGAAGCTCATAGAAGCCGCGGTACGCGTCGTCGAATCGCAGGCGAGCGCTGATTCCGCCGATGAGGAATCCGGCTACTTCCGCGGAGCCTTGACCCGCGATAGGAAGGACTGCCGCTTGAGACGGAGGATCGGTCCACGGACCGTCGGGAATGTCGCGGAAGAGGTGGTCGGTAACCTCGATGAGCGCCGGGCCGCGGGATTCTTTCACTTCCCGAAACGGCCAACCGCCGCTCTGATCGAGGTCGATTGGCGGCAAAGCTATCGGTTCATGTGACGGGATGCTGCTTGCGGCAGCCAGCCGCGCGGCACGGCCATCCTTGTCCAGCAGGTAGATCATTGCGAACGGGACGTCCAGGGGGTGAGCATCCAGGATTCGGGCAGCCGATTCGCACGCCTTTTCGACCGTTCGCGATTCCGACGAGTGGGTGGCGATCTCGCGAAGGATGACCGTACGGCGCTCTCCCAGCACCTTGTCGGTGATTTCGTGGACCGTGGCGAGCACGCCACCGATGCCGTTCGGCGCGGAATCGTCGGGGACCGGGCTGTAGGCGATGGTGAAGTGGGTCTCTTCGACGAATCCGTGCCGGTTCATCTCAAGCGCGATGTCGTCGTCCCACGTAGCGGCGCCGCCATTGTACGGGGTGTCGATGAGCGGTCCAATGACGTTCCAGATCTCGGCCCAGCACGCGCTTCCCGGCTGACCCAGCGCCTGTGGATGCTTGCAGCCGGGAATCGGGATATAGGGGTCGTTGTAGAACTGAACGTAATCCGGGCCCCACCAGAGGATGTGCGGAAATCGGCTCGCCAGGATGATTCGCACCGTGGTGCGCAGCGCGTCGGACCACCTGCCGGGCGTGCCGATCGGAGACCCGGACCAGTCGAACCCGCGGATGCCCGCGCCCATCTCGCCGCCGCCGGGGAGCCAGTCGAATTGGTTGGGATCGTTCATTCGGGTCACATCCGAGCGGAAGCTCTGCGATTTGGGACCTGGAGTCGGTTGACAGGAGAATTGCCGGACGATTCGCCCGCCGGACCTTCGATTCCTTCATTCAAGTTTGCGCGTTTCGCAACCTACACGGCGACATGTGACATGCGGTTGCGTGTGTTCATCGTACCGGTTTCGTCGCGATCGCCAACAGGATACTGAAGCTTGGGGGTTCGGGTTCGCGGTCTACGTTGGCGATGTCGACTTCCTCGAATCCAGCACCGCTTAGGAGGGTCAGGAGCTCAGCCTGTGAGAAGCCTAGCCAGACATCGGCGTAGAGGTCGCGCGCGCCCTCGAAGTCGTGCTTCAGGAGGTCCATGATGACGACGCGGCCGCCGGGGCGGAGGATGCGGAACGCCTCGCAGAGCGCGCGGTCGGGGTGGAGAGCGTGGTGGAGCGACTGGTGGAGGAGGGCCAGGTCCACGTCTGAATCGGCGACGGGCAGCTCCTCCAGGTCGCCGAGGCGGTACTCGAGATTCTCGATGCCGTGGCTCGCGGCGACGCCGGCGCCGTATTCGACCATCTTGCATGAGCTATCGACCGCGATAACTCGCTTTGCGCGTTCCGCGAGCATGAGGGAGAGCGTGCCTTCGCCCGCGCCGAGGTCGGCGATGACGAGGGGAGGGAGGAGGCGCATGAGCATCTCGGAGAGCGCCTTCCAGCTCCGGCCGGGAACGTAGCTGCGGCCGAATTTGCCTGCAAGGTTGTCGAAGTAGCTTCGGAGCTGGTCCTTGCGGCGGTCCAGCACGAGGGTGAGCGCGCGGTCGTCCGCGGCGGATTCGGGGAGCTCGGCGCCGCCGCGGTCGAGGACCTGTGTGAGGAGGGGGTCCGAGGCCGCGGCGGCCGACAATCGGTAGAGGGAGCGCTGGCCGGAGCGGCGAAGCTCGACGAGGCCGGCCTGTTTGAGCTGCGAGAGCTGCATGGAGATGCGGCTCTGGCCCATGCCGAGGATCTCCTGAAGCTCCGCGACCGAGAGCTCTTCCTTCGCGAGGAGTCGAAGGGAGCGGACGCGGCCGGGGTCGCCGAGGATGCGGAGCCATTTCATGGTTTCCATGGGGACATTATATCCCGAAAAGAATCTGTCATCAACATATCATGATTCGATGGTGGACGTGATATAATGGGTGCAGGAGGAAAACAGCATGACCGCTCTCTTGAACGATGTCGAGACTTTGCCCAATCTCGCATATAAGGTGGCCGACCTTTCGCTGGCCGAGTGGGGCCGCAAGGAGATCCAGATCGCCGAGCACGAGATGCCCGGCCTCATGTCGATTCGCCGCAAGTACGCCGCGGAGAAGCCGCTGCTGGGCGTGCGAATCATGGGTTCGCTGCACATGACGATCCAGACGGCGGTACTCATCGAGACGCTGGTGGAGCTGGGCGCGGACGTGCGGTGGTGCAGCTGCAACATCTTTTCGACGCAGGACCATGCGGCGGCGGCCATTGCGAAGGCGGGGGTGCCTGTGTTCGCGTGGAAGGGCGAGTCGCTGGAGGAGTACTGGTGGTGTACCGACCAGGCGCTGAGCTTTCCCGGCGGCAAAGGCCCGCAGCTTATCGTGGACGACGGCGGGGACGCGACGCTGCTCATCCACAAGGGGTATGAGCTGGAGAATGGGAACGACGCGTGGGTGAACAGCGCGTCCGAGAGCCACGAGGAGAAGGTGATCAAGGACCTTCTGAAGAGCGGGCACGCGGCGAATCCGCGGCGGTGGCACGACGTGGTTGCCGACTGGCGCGGGGTGAGCGAGGAGACCACGACGGGGGTCCATCGCCTCTACAAGATGCAGGAGGCGGGGACGCTGCTGGTTCCGGCCATCAATGTGAACGATTCCGTGACGAAGTCGAAGTTCGACAATTTGTACGGGTGCCGCGAGTCGCTGGTGGATGGAATCAAGCGGGCGACGGACGTGATGCTTTCGGGCAAGGTGGCGTGCGTTTGCGGCTACGGCGACGTGGGCAAGGGGTCGGCGCAGTCGCTGAGCCACAACGGCGCGCGGTGCATTGTGACGGAGGTGGACCCGATCAACGCGCTTCAGGCGGCGATGGCGGGCTACCAGGTGGCGCCGATTGAGGATACGCTGGGGACGGCGGACCTCTACGTGACGTGTACGGGGAATGTGGACATCATCACGCTGGAGCACATGGCGAAGATGAAGGACCAGGCCATCGTGTGCAACATCGGCCACTTCGACAACGAGATTCAGGTGGACCGGCTGAACAACGCGCCGGGCGTTGTGAAGACGAACATCAAGCCGCAGGTGGACAAGTACACGTTCCCGGACGGGCATGAGATCTTCATGCTGGCGGAGGGGCGGCTGGTGAATCTGGGCTGCGCGACGGGCCACCCGAGCTTCGTGATGTCGAACAGCTTCTCGAACCAGACGCTGGCGCAACTTGACTTGTGGAAGAACCGGGACCGCTACGAGGTGGGCGTTTACACGCTGCCGAAGCACCTGGACGAGGAAGTGGCGCGGCTGCACCTGGAGAAGATCGGCGCGAAGCTGACGACGCTGAGCAAGAAGCAGGCGGACTACATCGGGGTACCGGTGGAGGGTCCGTATAAGCCCGATTCGTACCGGTATTGATGAAGGGCACCTCCCCCAACCCCCTCCTTCGCAAGGAGGGGGCTACTCCGTGCTGTAGGCGAATCGCGTTGTTCCGATTGGTTTGACTTGGCGCAGCTGTGCTGGCCCCGCGATCATTGTTTTGGTCGCAGGGCCGACTCTTGAATCGCTCCGGAGATTTTCGCAGTGGCGGAATCGGCGTCCGATTGAGCCCGGAATCGGGTGAACCGAGTAGCGATTTGCCGGCGAAATGTTGTCAAGGTCCGTGGAATCACTGCACGGCTACTGTCCACATATGGGACGGATAGTCTTCACCGCGCGGCCACTTTATCGCTGTGTGTGCGAACGCCGTACCGGGTTGTCGAGAGGCGGAAACGGCAAGGATGAAGGATGAAGGATGAAGGATGAATCCCTGCTCCAGCACGCTTATCTGCCATTCTGGTTGGGCACGCTTGGAAGCTATCTTGGATGAATCGAGGATGCCTCTCTCCAGGACTCCTCTTGCAGCTTATCTTCTTGGCTGCTTCCCTCTCTTAGGCCGCTGACGAGAGATTGCTTCGTCGACTTAGGGACCTTGGCCCCTTACCCGACCCATCTATTACCTTTCTGACGGGCTTTTACGGGCGTACCTGCTTTACCTGTGTCCTCGCGAAGGGACGAAAGTTGTCCAGATCGTCTTTCACCCCGTGCTTGGAGACCTTCGCGGACCACCAGACTCTCTTCTTTAGGAGAGCCAGCCTGCGTGGGCGTTACGGCGTATCGGTTGAGTTTCCTCTCCCCTCGACCTACCCTTCCCTCGTCTGTTTATAGAATCTAGAATCCAGAGTTAGGAGCTTTCCCCAGGTGGCGAGTATCGCTTCTTGGCGACAGTTCGGTTTGCCTTTGCCCTTGAGCCGGCGCGAACCGGTTATGTGCGGCTGATTGCCGCGTAAATCACCTCCTGTTATGACTGGTTTTTTGGTTACTCGCGGTGGGCGGGGAAATGCGGAAATGGGCACAACGATTATTTCGTGAGGGACGGATCTCTCGACCACTTCTTGAGTAACCGACTGACCACAGCCAAGCGGGAAGCGGTCCACGCCGATGTACCGCCTGGTAGTGCGCTGTTGGTCCTTTCAACTTCCGTGGTGGTGTTTCTCAGAGCGAGGATATGCGAGGAGAATTGCGATCGATGGACTGGAGGATCATCAGGTCGATGCGCATTCGGCAACCTCGCAAGGGATCGGGATCGATCTCTAAGTCGGGCCAGTTGGACGGAAAACGTCGCACGTGTTTCTGCGTTGCCGCTTCTCCGATAACTCCGAGTTATCAGCAGGTCGCGAAATCCTTCCTCTCTGGTTGCCGCCAACTGGAGACCATCAAAAAAGATGGCGGTTCCTCCTCCAACAAGGTCGTATAGGAGGTCACCAGTTGCTTTGTCGAGCTGCTCGACCGCGTGGTGCAGGCGAGTTACTCGTTGACGATATCCTGTTGGCAATGCCTGAACGCGCCTGGCATTGTCCTTGGATGCTACTTCATAATAGTAGGACGGCGGTTCTCGGTATATGCCGTGGTACCGCTTCTCGAATATGGCAAGGCCCATTCCCAATACGGATTTTGGCGTGAATACATGGCCATCTCGGTCCGCAATGCTCTCCGAATCCTCGCTTTTCTGTCGTGTCTCGGCTATCGATCCTGGTTTGCAAGGGTTTGACAGCAGCAAAGCGAGCGCGATAACCAGTAGATGGATCATCGGCGATTCTTTCAGATCCTGGGAGATTTGATAGCGTTTCTGCGGGATTCAATCGGTGAATCAGATGGAGTTTGGACAATTGGCCCAGTGCTTCGCAAGTACTGACGAACTCGTCTGGAGAGCTCACCTTACGGCAAGCCGTGGAGCCCGTTGCGGCTTATGCGAAGGAACCCGATATGCAATGCCTGAACTCCTTTGCCGTGTTCGTCAACTCCGTCTATGGCCTGCTGTCGGCCGAAACTCCAATCTCCTATCGGCGAGAATTGGATGAGAACGTTCCTCGAGTTTGTTCCTGAAGGCAAATTTGCCCATACCCACAGCACGAGTAACAACCCAGCGGAAAGCAAAACCGACGTAACCAAGGACATCGGGCTCTTTCTGCAACGCCATAGATTCCGATGTCTAACGATGCCGGCCCGTGGATTCATTTGTCCGACATCTGCCGAAGTAAGGTAAGGACGTCTGGCCGGTTGTCTGCCCACAGCCATTCGCAATCGATGGCGAATCCATCCACGGTGCTGCTAGCCAGTGTGCCGTCCATTACCATCGTCTCTGAATAGCCTACATCACCCTTGGTGAGGACACGCACTCGTCTTTTCTTTGGGTCTATGAACCAGAGTTCGGGAATGCCGATTGTGCGGTATTCGGCTTCGAGGGCAGTGATGTCGGACGGACGGTCGCCGGGGGAGAGGATTTCGATGATGAGGTCTGGCTCGGAGTAGATGCCGCGTTTCTTGATGATATCGGCTCGGTCGGTGCGGACGAAGACGATGTCGGGCAGCCGGCCGCCGAACTCTGTGATCCTGACAGCGGTCCGCGAACCCAGGACTTCCCCCTGGTTCCGAACTCCCACGTACACTCCGAGTAGCGGAAACAACCACGCAAACAGCCTCTCGTGTTCCAGGTGCGCTGCCATCATCTCCACCAATGAGCCGTTGACGAGCTCGTAAAGTTCTCTGCCGCCGCGATCTACCCATTGCTCAAACGTGATGGGGCGATCTGAAACTAGCACGCGTCTCTCTTCGACCGACAAGGTCGTGTCAACCGCCGTTCGCGTCGCGGGCAGGTTTGATGTTGCCCGCCGTTTCCGAGTACCTGTCCGCTTTCCCAACGTCGTTTGTGTCATCTTGCCTGCTCCTCAGATATTGGTTCGCTGACCGAAGGATACATTCCTGTTGATTTACGGGCGAGGCTTCCGGATGGGCACGAGATCGTCCTGTTGGCGGGGGGGCGGCTGGTGAATCCGGGCTGCGGGAGGGCTCATTCGAGTCATAGTGCGACGACGCGAGAATTAGAAGACGCGACGGTCCAGTTTGAAGGGCCGGCGGAACGTTCGGGTCAGCTGCTCGGACGGCAGCACAAAGTGGGGTGCAGCCGTGGAAAGCGCCGGCCGGGCGACCGGCAGGTGCGGCCGCAATCGAATCTACGTCGAGGCTGGGACAATGAGGTCATCGGACCCGAGTGTTCGCGCAAATCAGGGCCATGTTGCCGTGTCCGACATGCGCTGCCGTTCCGATGATGATATGTTTGACGGGCGAAATGCGAGATTGGGAATCACGAACGGACCTTTGGGGATGACGGCGATGCGGGCGCCAGGGCCGTGGCGCTTCATCGCTGCGGCGGCGCCCTCCTCGACGATCTCCGCGGCCATGACGAAGCAGCGGGCGAGGTCCTCGCGCCGAATCCCCGATACCACGCGTTAAATGACGTTGTCGCGCACCGGCTTCGCAAGCTCCTCCGCCTCCAGCCCGTCTCTGCCACAATCGCGCCGAACGTTTATCAACCACTTCTAACAGCCGGAAGCAGTCATTATGAACAAGATGAACTTAATAACGGCATGGAACTTAACCACGAATGCACACGAATGAGCACGATTAACGGCCGGAGAGAGGGGTATCATTCGTATGAATCGGTGTGTATTCGTGGTTTCAAGGCCGTTTGCCCATTCCGTTCATAATGTCCATAATGGCTAATCACTCCGGCTATTCTTCGACCCGGCCAACGTAGCTTGGCGTGGAGAGGGCGGCGGCTTCGATGGCTTCCGGGAACGAGGGGTAGGCGTGCATCGTGTCGGCGATTGCTGAGACGTTCATGTGATGTTTCATGGCGATCGCTACCTCGGCAATGAGGGATGACGCCTGCGGGCCGACGATGTGGCCGCCGATGACCTCCTTCGTCGTCGCGTCGAGCACCAGCTTCACGATTCCCCGCGCGTCTCCGTGGAGGATGGCGCGGTCCATATCCGAGAACGAGAAGGTCTGGACGGCGATCTCGATTCCTGCCTCGATGGCAGCGGTGGGGGTGTATCCGATGCTGGCGACCTCGGGGTCCACGAAAGTCGCGCGCGGCACCACGCGCGGGTTGTAAGAGGTTGGGTCGTCCGCGAACGCGTTCTCCGCGGCAAGCCGGCCCTCATAGCTCGCGACGTGGGTAAAGAGGTATCCGCCCGACGCGTCGCCCGCCACGAGGACGTGCGGCTGGCTGGTGCGGAGGAACTCGTCGACCTCAATCGCCTTCTGCGTATACTGAACTCCCGCCGATTCGAGGTCGAGGTCGCCCACGGCCGCCGCGCGCCCCGTCGCAACGAGGATCTCGTCCGCCTCCAGCGTCTCCTCCATCTCTCCCACGCGGACATGGAGAGACTTCACGCCTCCGTTTGCGGCCGCCAGCAGAGCCTCCGCGTTCGTCAGCACCCGGATTCCCTCGTCCCGAAGATAACCCGTGACCAGCTCCGCAACCTGGCCATCCTCCTTCGGAAGAATCTGGGAGCCCACCTCCACGACCGTCACCTCGGAGCCGAATCGTCGAAACACCTGTGCGAACTCCAGCCCGATCGGCCCGCCGCCGAGCACGATCAGGCGCTCCGGAAGCTCCGTCAGCGAGACGGCCTCGCGGTTCGTGATGTATCCCGCCTCCTCGAGCCCATCCACGTACGGCACATGCGGAATCGTCCCGGTCGCGATGATAATCTTCGTTCCGCGGACGACATTCCGGCCGATTTGAAGGACATTGGGGTCGCAGAACGTGGCGCGCGAATGGAAGTACTTCACGCCGATCTTCCGAAGCCTCGCCTCATCCGATTCGGTCGCGGCGCCGCCCACTTCCCGAACCGCGCGGTCCTTGTATGCCATCGCTTCCGCGAAGCATGCGCGCTGGACCGGCGCGTGGATCCCGAACTTGCCGGAATTCTGCACGAGATACCAGACCTCGGCGGCGCGGACCATCGCCTTGGTCGGCACGCAGCCGGCCCAGAAGCACTCGCCACCCAGCTCGCGCTCCTCCGCAAGAGCCACCTGTTTGCCCATGCGTGCCGCCGTCCGCGCGGCCTTCATGCCCGCCGATCCGCCGCCAATTACGATGAGATCGAATTCCTGCATATGAGCACAATACGGTCATGTCGCCCGCTCAGTTGCGGCGACTCTTGAGGAGATTATATCCCGACAGGCCGGACACGCCAAAGCGGCCCGGAAGGAATACCCTCCGGGCCGCCATAATGCCGAGCCGTTTACCGGTGCCGGCGATAGTAGCTTGAATGGTGGCGGTGTCTTGCGCGATATGCGCGAAGCCGCCGCTCCCGGGCATGGCGCGCCCGAATCGAGTCGTCGTACCGCTTATATGCATAGGCCGTGCCCGCCGCCCCGATGAACGCCGGGACCTTGCTCCCGCCGCGCGTGAACAGGTATCCGGTCAGTGCGCCGAGACCCAGTGTGGTATTGCGGCGGCCCTCTTCGCTTGCGCTTGCGGCAATCGGCGTGAGCGTCGCGCCGCCCATGAACAGGGCGGCCATTGCCGCGCCGAAGAGCCTCGATGTTCGCTGCATGGTTATCGTCCTTCCTGTTCGGCGGGGAGCGGGATCATGCCCGCTCCCTCCACACTGCCAATAGCCGTCAGATTATCGCCGGTGACCGCTGCGATGGTCGTCATCGTTATTGCGCCGGTTGTCGTTGCGGCTGTAGTACCGGTCATCGCGATCGTTTCGGTTGTCACGGTTGTAGCGGTCGTCACGGTCGCGGTCGTTCCGGCCATTGTAGCGGTCGCCGTACCGGTCATTCCCGTAGCGGCCATACCAGTAGTCGTCGCGGTCGCGGCGGTCACGGGCCGAGTCGTTGTAGCGGGAGTAGGCGTAGAGCGCACCCGCTCCGGCGATGATTCCCGCGGTCTTGTTACGCTGGGTCAGCAGGAGCGCCGCGGCGGCCGCGCCGAGCCCCAGAGCCGTATTCCGTCGTCCCTCTTCGCTGGCGCTTGCCGCAACCGGGGCCGCCGCGATGGCCACGCCCATCGTCAGGGCCAGCGCTCCGGCAGTCAGGCGATGCATATGTTTCATTTTCGTCGTTCCTTTCAGGCTGTCTTCGCGCGCTGCGAAGAGTGTTACATAGCCCATGAAACGACCACCGAATGGCTGCGTGACATATCCATTGCCGCCAGGAAAGACGCGCTGAAGAGCCCGCCTGTTCCACGTACGCACCGGAATCCGTCAGGACGGTTCATCGGACGGTTGATTCTCCGCGCTGCTTTCGGGGACCAGGTACATCCTGCCCGGCTCGCGGAGCATTCGGATTCATTGAGTCGACACGTCATGCTCGATCTGGTTGGCGGGCTCGTACACGTCACCGAGCAATCCGCGAAGCCGCTGATTTACGGAACCCTCGTTCGCAGCGCCGATCCGGTCACCGTTTCCAGCTGATATCCAAATATCGTTCACACTGCCCATACCACCAAACAGCCCTATAAGGCGCGCAGTCCCGCGCGATTCGCCGTTCTCGATATCGGCTAAAGACTCTTCAAACCGGTCGGCCCAAGAGTTGCGATCGTAGGTGCGAAGAAACTCAATCGCCAGATGAACGGCCGCAATCAATTCGCTCGTTCTGTCTTCCGCGCCAGTTCCCATTCGAGCCCTTCCTGATCCTCCCGCGCCGCTAGGCTAATCCGGCTCGCTCCACGAACCGAGGAACCATTCGGCACATGAGTATCCTCATCCTCGTCGGACGCAGCGACATGGACATGGCCCGCCTCGGTTGAGGCGGGCCGTCAATCCGATTTGCCGCCGGCTACACGTCTGGGCGGGTGAGCTTGAGGGTGATGGAGCCAGACTCGCGACCCGTCGAGGTCCTGGTGTAGACGCGGAAGAGCGCGGTGGCGCCGGGTGCGGCGAGGCCCGCGTCCGTGGAGAAGGTGAGGATGTCCGGGCCTACGGAAGTGACCGGTCAAACATGGGCTAACAGCTATCTTACCCATCCAGTAATCACGGTGAATACCTGCATGACAAAGAGCATGATCATCCACATGAACCCACCGATGGCTATAATGCCGTTTAGGAGTCCTCGGCACGGCGGGGGACTAACAAGACGCCAAACGAAAAAGCCGACTACCGGCACGAGGAGTGACAAGCCGCGGTTCACGCCAAAGTACACTACTGAAGTCAATACAACGGAGCCTAACAGGACGGATAGCCAGATGCCGAGCGTTCCAATGCCAATAGCGAATTCCAACAAACCTTGTAAGAATCCGCTCCCGGTTTGAATCTCGCCATGATCGCCGTTTCTCATACCCTGTACTCAACTACCGCAATTCAGGATTAATGCTGCTCCTTCGCGACGCGGGTGTACAACTCCTCCAATTACTGGTTGTTATTGCCGTCGTAATGCAACGGATCGACCCGCCTCAACCGAGGCGGGCCGTCGTCGCGATTCGTGCGCTGTCTACACTTCTGGCCTTGTTGAGCGTGAGGGTGATGGAGCCTGCCTCGCGGCCCGTGGTGGTCCTGGTGTAGACGCGGAAGAGGGCGGTGGCGCCGGGTGCGGCGAGGCCCGCATCCGTGGAGAACGTGAGGACGTCCGGGCCGACGGAGGTGACCGTCGATTCGTCCTTCGTCTTGTAGGTGGGGCCGGGCGCGGTGCGGAGCGCGTACTCGCTGACATCGGTGGAGGCCGAGGCCGCGAAGGTGATGACCGCCTTCTCGGCGACCGCGTCCCACACAATGGAGGGATTCACGGGCTGGCGAAGGTGTCGTCGCGCTTTTCAGAGTAACGGTCATCGTAGGGCCAACGATCTTCGTCACTCTTGGTGCACGTAACGAAACACCGATTCACGAGCAGTTCAACCCGCTCATTCTCAGTAAGATCGTCTAGATCGTCGTCATGAGAATTGGGCGATAACCCATTATCGTCGCTCACGGCGCGTTTTGCATCGACGTTGTAGTGAAACCATCCGTCTGCCAGGTAATCCCGGCGGAACTCCGTTCTCCATTGCGAGTTATGGCCCCACCCATGTGCTAGATCCGCTACCTTTCTGCGATTACGCCAGTATGTGAAATACAGGACCGAATCTTCTGCGATCGATTTCGTCAAGAGGCCGGGTTTGCAGCGAACACGCACACCCGCGCGGGCGAAGAGCATGTCCCCAAACATAAACCCCGGCCAATAAACGTGATCAACTTGAATCGAATTCGTTACCGCTTCGTCCACTTCGACCTCTACGATCTCGTAGAAAAATGGGGAGTATGCATCACGACCAAAAGGCGTGAAGCCGAGATTCGTGAAGAAGTCCAGGTGTTGTTCCGATGAAACCGTATTCACAATGCCGTTAACCAGAAAGTATGCCCCACCCCCTGCCATCCATCCGCGCCATTCATCGCCTTGAGCTGGGGTTGCCGGATAAAAGCTGTCCGCAATTTGGTAGCTCACGAGAAAGTAGTCATTGATGCGGCTGAGCGCGTACAACGCCCATAGGTCCTCCCATAATCTTTGGTCAGGATTATCTTCTACTTCATAGCCGCGGGGCATACCTAGGAGAGTGCCGTAAGGTTGCAGTCTGCCAACCCTCGCCTTCGCGCGGGCCGTGGACGGCAGGACAACCTCATCGTACACTGATTTACCATCGTAATCGCGCAGGCGGTCGTATAACACCCGCAAGGAGAACGTCTCATCGGTCATGCATGGGTCCTCGAACGGGGGCCGAATCTCGTAAGGATCTCCTTACCCGGCTTCGCAACATGCTCTTTGAAATGAAGCCTCGCTCGTCTCAATAATCCAAAGATTCAAGCTGAGACTGTCAATCGCGAGCCCCATTTACTGTCGAATGGTTTGATAGTCCAATGGGTGAGCGAGAGCAACCTCAAGACGAATCATTAGAATAGCAGCTCTTCTGAGGTCCCGTAGCTACGGTAGATTCTATTGCGAAATCCGCATCTCCTTTGCGGACCTGCGGCCCGCCTCCATTGGAAGCGGGCCATTCGCCAGCGGCCTAGACGTCCGGTCGGGTGAGCTTGAGGGTGATAGAGCCTGCCTCGCGGCCTGTCGTGGTCCGGGTGTAGACACGGAAGAGGGCGGCGGCGCCGGGAGCAGCGAGGCCCGCATCTGTGGAGAACGTGAGGACGTCCGGGCCGACGGAGGTGACCGTCGATTCGTCCTTCGTCTTGTAGGTGGGGCCGGGCGCGGTGCGGAGCGCGTACTCGCTGACATCCGTGGAGGCCGAGGCGGCGAAGGTGATGACCGCCTTCTCGGCGACGGGGTCCCACACGATGGAGGGATTCACGGGCTGGGCGGCGGGGCCGGTGTTGGACGAGAGTGTGGGAATGGTGGCGAGCTGCGCGCTGCCGGCCGGGAGGATGCCCTTTGCTGCCAGGCGATACTGGACCATGCGCTGCCTGGCGGGCGCGAGCAGGATGTCGCGGTCGGCGCGGGTCCCGGAGGCATTGTTCAGCGCGACCGTGTAGGCGATCCAGGCGGCGCGAAGAGCGGTGAGGTCGGTGTTGAACGTCGCGAGCGTGTAGCCCCCGGCGAGCAGCAGCGGTCCGGTGAAGCCCGGAATCGTGTCGGTGTCGATCTGCTGCCAGATGTTGGCCGCATCGGTAAAGGGCTTGGTGTAGGCGCCCTCCGCGGCCGTGGCAACCGGCAGGGTGGGCAGCATGGCGGTGTAGCGGGTGGACGAGAGCTGCGCGCGGACCATGGCGCGGAACTGCGAAAGGCGCGCCCGAATCGCGCTCTTCTGCGTGTCGAGATCGGCCTTGGCGGCCTGCCGGCCGTTGTCCGAGACTATGACCGCGTCGAGCGAGTCCGAGATTCCGGTGCGGTCCGCGGTGAAGTCGGCGAGCGCATAGCCGCCCTTCAGCGTGAGGACCGTTGGCGAGATGGCGGTGTTGACGGCCGTCCAGTGGTCGATGAACGACTGCATGACGGGCGGATAGGTGTCCGGCGTCGTGATGGGCATATTGCTTCTCCTGGGCTCGATTGTGAGCCCGTCGTCCGCGCCGGCGCCCGGCGTGGGGGAGGGAGGCGAATCGTAGCGCGGGAACGGGGCCAGCCCCTGCAACCAGAGGAAGTTCACACGCTTCATTCCCCGTCCGCCTCTCTGTGTGGGAACACGTCGAATGTCACCAGGAACCGCTCGATTCGCGCATGGAACTCCTCGATTCTCACACTTAGCGCCTTGATCGGAGCAATTGGCAGCACGATCGGAGCAATTGGTGGTTTGATCGGCACTATGCAAGGCTCGATCGGAGCATTTGACCGCTGAATCGTCGCCTCGAACGGCTCGATCAGAGCATGCAGCGCCAGAATCATCGCAATGAATCACTGAATCGAAGCAAAGGGACGGTGAATCAGCGCAATGATCTTCTGAATCGGCGCATAGAACGACCGGATCGGAGGAAGGGAAGGCTAAATCGGGGCAAGGGGCCGAAGGGATGGAGCATATTGCGGTTCGGACACCCGCCTGATCGCCATCCATAGAGCCTGGAATCGTCGATCCGGATCAGCTGGAACCTGAATCCTCACGATTCAGCGGTTCCGGGTTTGAGTTCATCTTCGGATAGCAGGGGAAATATCGTTAGGGGCGTCGGACGAGGACGTAAACGAAACTCGCTTTGTGGCCCATGCGCAATCACCCGCTCGGGCAATCGAAGGGAATGTCTGAGAGTTGGCGAATGAAAGTGCAATTACGAGGTAAAGGTACGCGCGGTGCGATCTCAGCGAACTAGACCCAACAAGCCTTGCCGCTATATTCTTAAGTGCGGTGACGATGAGGTCGGTAGTATCGATTTCGACGACTTTGAGAATTGGCATTGTTATGGCAAGCTGCTTCCCGGCGCCTCCTACTCGATGTATCGTGAACGACTCGAGATGCTGGCATCTGCGATTTTACGCGAGGATGAGGTTCTCGACACCGCAAGTGATGCGGAAGTTGATAAACTGGCGGAGGCTCGCACCATGGCTCAAGACAGCATTGATGCGTTGGGGTTCTACCTGCAAGACGAGCTGACCGGCTCAACCCATAAGATTCATGACTTCAAGCTTGTCGACCACGGTGGTCGAGTCTATTGGAGGTTTGACACTTAGTGCAAGGTCTGAAACTCAAGATTCTAGCAATTGTTGAACGTAATGATGGGCAATGTTCCTGGTACCAGATGGACAGAGCCTTGACAATGGATGGCCTATCGACGTCAAGAATGATGGCTGATATTCGAAGCCTCAAGGACGCTGGGTGGATTGAGGAATGGAGCTCTGAGGAGGGACGTATCGGTCGGTATTTCATTACGGATTTGGGACGCGAGGTACTTAAGAGTCCTGATATGTTTGAAGTTACCGAAACTTAGCGGGTTACGACATTTTGTGGCACGACGACAGCACCTTCGACGAAAGCGCCCACCTTGCCCTATGACTGCTTCGGACGAGGCTAGCAAGCACGGCACGCGATCTGTCGGCCGTGGTCGAGCAAGCGTTTCACATCTACGATTCACTCCGTGGCCCGCTCCCAAATGACACTACGACCACCCGCCGTTTACAGCGATTCGGGGTCTGCGCTACACTGAACCAGTTTGCTGGAAGACGGAGATTCCATGGCTGTTCCACCTGCCGAGATTCGCACCATCCTCGCTACCGACTGCGGTTCCACCACCACCAAAGCCATCCTCCTGAGGTCGTCACGCGAAACGGCATCACGTCCGCATGGAGGTCGCGGGCGTCCGTGCGGCAGGGCGGTCGACGCAAGGCGTGAAGCTGATCAACCTGGGGTCCGGCGATACGATAGGCTCCATCGAGCGCCTGGGAAAGATTGAGGATGCGGAGGAGGCCGGTAATACGGGCGTCCAGCTCCCAAATGACACGGCGAGCTCCCGCCGTTTACAGCGATTCTGGGTCTGTGCTACACTGAACCAGTTTGCTGGAAGACGGAGATTCCATGGCTGCGCCACCTACCGAGATTCGCACCATCCTCGCTACCGATTGCGGTTCCACCACCACCAAAGCTATCCTCATCGAGAAGCAGGGCGACGTCTACCGCCAGACCATCCGCGGCGAAGCGCCGACCACCGTCGAGGCGCCGTTCGACGATGTGACGGTCGGTGTGCTCAACGCCTCGCCCGAATCGAGGACGCCGAGGATGCTGGGAAGACCCCCACTTCGGTGGCCCCGCCCGTCGCCGTTGAATCGGTTGAATCACCCGAAGCGGAGCAGTAGATCCCCAGGTCGCTAGAATCACGGTTGAATCAAGGCCCGGTGACCGTTTGGTTGCCGGGTCTTTTTCTCGTCCTGCCCACGAATCAAGGGAATCTAGGATTGGATACCGAATCAATTCGCGGGGGATTCTCAATGGCGTACGTCTTGCAGGCGGTCGTAGCAAACCATCAAACATTGGTCCCTGAACCGAAGTGGATCGGCGATTCCAAGGTCGTCTCGTTGCACGAGGGCATCGCCATGGTTCCAATAACCGCCGCTCTTTACGACCAATTCATCGCTGCCACACCTGTTGGAGAGGGACAATTGCTCCAGCAATTCACCTACCTGAGCGAAGCCATTGCGGAAGAATTGCGACTACTGTCCGTACGCGGGGGCGTTGCATACGTCGAAGCGGATTTCTTCGGCGGTACAGGGGTACAGCAAGCGGTTGTATGGAATTCAGGAGCTATGGTTCTTCGTCCGATTCTCACACACGGCCACGGAGCAATCAATCAGGCATTGCATCTGTTAGGCGTTGACCGACGGGGTCGCGTGGACGAGTTCGATGTGGTTGACCTAGGAAGATACCGTTCCAACCGCGACTGGTTGGAACTTGCAAGAACCTAAGCCACCGAAATGAGATTGGCAACAACGTGATGGTCATCACGTAGAATGGAATCACGATTCGGATGGAGGTCGCGGGCATCCGTGCGGCGGGCCGGTCAACGCAGGGTGTGAGGCTGATCAACGGCGCATGGAACGACCGGATCGGAGGAAGGGAAGGCTGAATCGGGTCGATGGGCCGAAGGGATGGAGCGTATTGCGGTTCGGACACCCGCCTGATCGCCATGCATAGAGCCTGGAACCGTCGATCCGGGTCAGTTGGAACCTGAATCCTCACGATTCAGCGGTTCCGGGTTTGAGATCATCATCGGACAGCGAGGTGAATGTCTTTAGGGGGGAGGATTGAGAGACATTGCGAGCTGGATGGGGAGCGTTGAGCGGATGTCTCGGGGGCATTCGGGGAACATGCATGTAAAATGCATGTCTCAGGGTCCTTCGGCCAGCCGTCCTGCCGGACGGAGAGAAATTACGGCCCGCGTGTGAGAATCAATTGGCATCTTGATCCAACTTTACGTAGAATGTAATCCAGGTATGGCCGTTTGCGCAACGGATGCGTTTTTCTCCGTCGTAGTATTCAAGTCGGGCGCTGCATTCTCGGCACGGTACCTCCTCGCCCCGGTGTACCCTTGTTATCCGCTCCTCGTCATCTCTTAATATCTGCTCTACCTCTTCCGGGGTAAGAGCTTTGTGATGTTTTCGCTTCATGCGCCTCGGCTTTCTTCGCACCCAGACATTCTCGCGGCCGTACATGTATAATCAGCGCCTCGCGCATCCGCGGCTGACCGACTTGCCGGACGGAGAGCGATTACGGCCGGTCTATGTCTCCACCCAGATGAACTCCCGTGATGGCCATCCAGTATCGAAATAGTGCTTTGCCGCCGTCAGTGCGCCGTCCAAATCCAGCAAGAAACGAGTGCCACTCCAAATCCCTTGACCTCCAGAAACGATGCCCTCCTGCTCGTCTGGGGCTGATTCGTCGTAGGGTTGCAGGCTCACTTCGTCCTTGGTCCAGATGAATACAAAGTATCGACCACTTCCCCCGCTGATGCTCATGTACTCCTCGTCGTTGAGAGTAAGCGTTGTTTCAGTGTGGGCGGACTGGTCCAATAGTCGAATGGCGGCTTCGACGTGTTCCCATTGCGGGTCCTTTATCCGAAGGAATGTGCCGTAATCGCCAAACCGAAAGTCGGCGCTAAGCTCAACGATCATCGTCCAACTCCCGCCCTCTTCGATTACTACGCCATTCGACGAATCGGCCAAGCATGAGCATCACGCCGTATGTAACAGGCAGGACGGCGATCCCAACAGCCAGCGGCGAAACGTGTTGGCAAACCAGGACAACTGTGACGCAAGCGGCGACCACGAGAAAGAAGGCAAAGAAGAACAGGTCTATCAAACCCATGTACTACGCCAAAAAACGAAGCATACCCGCGCTACGCTTCCGTTCACTGTCTGACGTGGAGAGTCCTTTCTAGCCGCCCGGGCAAATCCAACCCGAAGGCTCGCCGTTTACAGCGATTCTGGGTCTGTGCTACACTGAACCAGTTTGCTGGAAGACGGAGATTCCATGGCTGCGCCACCTACCGAGATTCGCACCATCCTCGCTACCGATTGCGGTTCCACTACCACCAAAGCCATCCTCATCGAGAAGCAGGGCGACGTCTACCGACAGACCATCCGCGGCGAGGCGCCCACTACCGTCGAGGCGCCGTTCGACGACGTTACGGTGGGCGTGCTGAACGCCGTGCGCGAGGTCGAGGAGCTCTCCGGCCGCACCATCATTGGGCCGGACGGCAGGTTCATCACGCCGCAGCGGGACGAAAAGACCGGCGTCGACCTCTACCTCTCCACTTCCAGCGCGGGCGGCGGCCTCCAGATCTCCGTGGCGGGCCTCGTGAAGCGGATGTCTGCCGAATCGGCCCAGCGCGCCGCCCTCACCGCCGGCGCCATCGTCATAGACACCATTGCGGTGGACGATGGCCGCAAGGAGTGGCAGAAGGTCGAGCGTCTCCGCCAGCTCCGCCCGGACATGATTCTGGTGTCCGGCGGCACCGATGGCGGCGACACGGTCAAGCACCTCGCCGAGATGGCTGAGATGATCCTCTCCGCCGACCCCCATCCGCGCCTCGGAATCGGCATGAACCTGCCGGTCATATTCGCCGGTAACACGGACGCCTGGCCCGCCGTCGAGCAGCTTCTGAAAGACAAGGTCGCCCTCACCCATGTGCCGAACCTCCGCCCGACCATGGAGCGCGAGAACCTCCTCCCGGCGCGCGAGGCGATCCACGAGCTCTTCCTCGAGCACGTGATGCAGCAGGCGCCCGGCTACTCCAAGCTGTCAAGCTGGACCTCCGCCGGAATCATGTCCACGCCCAATGCCGTCGGCACGATTATGGAGACCATCGCGCGCCAGCGGAACATCACGGTGCTCGGCGTAGACATCGGCGGCGCGACCACGGACGTCTTCAGCGTCTTCAGGAACGAGGCCGGCGACCCCATCTTCAACCGCACGGTCAGCGCCAACCTCGGCATGAGCTACTCCATCTGCAACGTGCTCACCGAGGCGAAGGTCGAGAACATCAAGCGTTGGATTCCCTTCGAGGTGAGCGACGCGGAGCTTCGCAACCAGCTCCGCAACAAGATGATTCGCCCGACCACGATTCCCCAGCGCCTCGCGGACCTCCAGATCGAGCAGGCGGTCGCGCGGGAAGCCCTCCGCCTCGCCTTCGACCACCACAAGTCGCTGGCCCGTGGACTGGAGGGCGTGCAGACCAGCGGCGGCCTGAGCGATGCGTTCGGCGACAAGCGCACCGGCGCGACCCTCGTCAACATGATGAAGCTCGACATGATTGTCGGGTCGGGCGGCGTCCTCTCCCACGCGCCGCGCCGAGCGCAGTCGGCCCTCATGATGATGGACGCCTACCAGCCGGAGGGCGCGACCCTGCTTACCGTCGATTCCATCTTCATGATGCCCCAGCTCGGCATCCTCTCGACCATCCACCCCGAGGCCGCCACGCAGGTCTTCGAGCGGGATTGCCTCGTCTACCTCGGCACCTGCATCGCCCCCGTCGGGCAGGCCAAAGAGGGCGAGCCCTGCGTCACGGTGACGGTGGGCGGCAAAACCGAATCGATTCCGTACGGCCAGATCCGCGTCTTCCCGCTCGGATTCAGGAGTGGTAACGACGGCGAGCCGGAGCAAACGGAGGTCCGCGTCGAGCCCGCGCGAAATTTCGACGTCGGCGAGGGGAAGGGACGCCCACGGACCCTCACCGCTACCGGCGGAGTCGTCGGCCTCATCATCGATGCTCGCGGCCGCCCTCTTTCCCTCCCGAAGGACGATGTGGGCCGCATCGCAGCTCTCCGTGCGTGGCTCACCGCCATGGGGATTCCGACCGGATAATGCGGGCGATAATGGAAAGCTCGGCGCGTGATCGATCACCCCTTGCCCCGACGATGGACCTGCCGGTTCTCGTCGCCGAGTGGGCATCGAAGGGTGAGGGTGATTACAAGGCGGCCGTGGTGCTGAATCGGCCTCGCAAGTCTCCCGTTCCTCATAGCGTCTGTTTCCATTGCCATGAGAGCGCTGCGAAGTATCTGACGGCTGTGCTCGTTAGCCATGACATCCGGCCGCCAAATACCCACGATCTCCTCGATCCGGTTTCGGCTTGTATCGTTCCTGATATCGACGCAGCCCACTGGCGGCGATACGCCGCCGTCCTGAATCCCTTTGACGAAACAGTAGGTTATCCTGGCAGATGCGTGTCAGCCGCGGACGTGGACATGGCCGTCGATTCGATTCGCTGGCTGCGCCGACTGGTGAGAAAGAAGCTCGGGCTATGATTCGGTGGGGTATCGGCGCGTGCGTACTACTTCCATTCTGGCTTGGCATAGCGGTCGTCGGGACAGCCAGCGCCTCCGAACATAAGCTCCCGCTAACAGCCTCCATGCTCATCAATGAGACGGCGGTAGGAGACGCGTCCGGGCTCGTCGATGAGCAGGACGCGGTAGGGGACCCGGCGACGAAGCACGGCAACGCGCCAAAGAATCCGTTCTTTCCCGGCTGGGCGAAGTGGCCGTATCCGGTTCACGTCGCCATCGACCTCGGCGCGAAGCACCACCTGACCCGCGCGTTCTTCTACAACGAGACCGGCCAGAACTATATTTTACTGTCGTACGGCAGGCCGTTCGCGTGGACGGACAAGTCCATCGTCGTCGGAGCCTACAAGGACTGGGTGGCGATTCCGCTTAATATCGAGACGCGATGGCTACGAATCACGCTGACGCACCCGATCAGCATTCCGGAGATGGTGCTCTATGGCGAGCCGCTGGAGAAACCGACGCCCGCCGCGCGTCCGAATCCACCCATCCGCCGCATCCACCCGACGATGGACGCGTTCATCGGCGCGAACGTCTTCATCGACGATCCCATCGACACCATCGCGCCTGTCTGCGGATTCGCGCGCGAGTACCACTCCTGGAGCTGGGATGTCGAGAACCCCGACCACAAGCGCCGATTCCAGCCGAGCGCGGCCGGAGGCGGCAGCGCCTGGTTCTTCGACGACTACTACCGCAAGCTCAAAGCCCGTGGAGTCACCGTCTCACCCGCGATTCAGAACTCGGTTCCGGACTTCTTCGGCGGAGCGAAACCGGAATACAAGCCCGTGGCGGACGGGGCGAACGCGGAGGACCCTGCGGCCTACGCGCTCCACTCGGCGCATCTCTTCCAGTACGCGGCGCGTTACGGCGGCCATCCCGTGTCTGACCCGTTGCTGGACCTCGCGCCAGGGCAGCCGCGAAAGAGCGGCCTCGGTCTCCTCAATTACATCGAGGACTGGAACGAGCCGGATCGCACCTGGAACGACCGGCAGGGCAGATTTCAGCCTTATGAGCTGGCCGCGATGTCGAGCGCGGATCGAGATGGACACCTTGGGAAGATGGGTGCGGCTCACGGCGTGCGGACGGCCGATCCGTCCATGAAGCTTGTTCTCGGCGGGTTGGCGGGACTCGACCTGAACTACCTCCGCGCGATGAAGTTTTGGGCGGACTGGAACCGGGGCGGGAGCTTTCCCGCCGACGTGATCAACCTTCACCACTACTCAAGTAATGGCAACGAGCAGGGATGGGCGCCGAACGGCCACGGAATCAGCCCGGAGGATGACCACCTGCGTGAGAAGATGACCGCCATTGCTACATGGCGTGATGCCAGCGTGCCCGCCGCCGAGCTGTGGCTCACGGAGTTCGGCTACGACACGAATCACGCATCGCCGCTCCACGCGCCCTCCATCGGGACGATGAGCGCCGAACAGGTGCAGGCGGCCTGGCTGGTGCGTTCGTATCTCGCTTTGGCCGCGGCCGGCGTGGACCGCGCGGCCATGTTCATGCTCCGGGACGTCAACTCGAAGGGCGGCGGTGTCTTCGAGACCTGCGGCCTGGTCACCGAGAAGGGGCAGTGGAAACCGAAGCCTTCCTGGTTCTACGTGGCAACCCTCCGCTCCCGCCTCGCCGGTTATCGATTCACGGGCGATGTCGCCTCCGGCCGCGATGATGTGCGTATCTATCGATTCGACAATGCAGGTACCGGCGCGCGCTGCTATGCCGTCTGGTGCCCAACCAGCTCGGACCTCCACGTAAAGGGATTCGCTCTGCCTGTACGGGGGAGCACGGCCAGGACCGTTGAGCTTGTGGCTGGAAGCCCGACCGGGCGAGAGAGAAACACGCAGGTAACAGGCGGCCGTGCTTCCATCGACGTATCCGAGACGCCCATCCTGGTATTCGAAGGTCCCGTGGCGGGCGCGCGATGACACGTGGCGGCCTCGACCTCCTCTCCTGTCCCGACGGCTGTTGTTCCGCCATCGAGGTTGCAGAGGGCCGATGGGAGCGTGACAATCTTGACAAGGGGGTTCTCGCCTGCGGTCAGTGCGGCCGGCGGTTCGCGGTCGAGGAGGGAATCGCCCGCATGCTCCCGGCGGACCTCGCCAGCGCCAGCCCGGCATCCACTTCGACCGAATCCGAGAAGAAGCGCACGGAGATGCAGGCAAGGGACGCACAGGTCGGCGACTACGACCGCATGTGGCATCTCAACCTCTTCGGGCTGATCGAAATTCCGGCGATGCTCGCGAATCTCTCGCTCCGTCGGGACCACCTTCTGCTCGAAGCCGGCTGCGGCACCGGACGGATGACCCCGAAGTTCGCAGCGCGATCCCGTCACCTCGTCTGCATCGACTTCAGCTGGGAATCGCTGCGGGCGTGCCGGATCAAGCTGCGTCGCAAAGGCATCACGAACGTCGATCTCGTGCAGGCGGACATCTGCCGGCTGCCGCTCCGGTCCGGCGCGTTCGACCGCGTGGTGAGTGGTCAGGTGCTGGAGCACATACCCACGGAAGAGGCGCGTGAGGCGGCGGTCGCCGATCTTGCAAGAGTATTGAAGCCGGGCGGGAACCTTGTCATCTCCGCTTACCAGTATTCCTCGTTGACTCGCCTCTTCTGCGAGAAGGAAGGGGAGCACGCGGGAGGCATCCCCTTCTTCCGATTTACACGGGAAGAGCTTCGCGGGCTGCTCTCGCGCCACTTCCGCGTCGAATCCGTGACCGGCGCGCTGGTCTATCACTACATCGCCCGATGCGGAAGAGAGGACAACCTCATGGCTCAATCACAACCGAGGAAGGCGACGTGGCGGATGGGGGTGCGCGAGCGAATGCGCATCCAGGCCGTCGTCATCGGCCTTATCTGCATCCTGCTCTTCTTCGCGTTCCGGCCCTACTTCATTATGCTCGTTCAGCGCCGCGACTTCCAGACCTGCCAGTCGAACGTTCTCGCCATCGCGCGTGCCATCACCACCTACTCCTCCGACTATGACGGCACGCTGCCGACCGGCGCGGGATGGATGGACGCGGCGCTCGGCAACATGACCGCCCGCTCGAACACGGGATTCAGGAAAGAGGACTACTTCCATTGCCCGCTCGACAAGGCCGGCTCGCCGTCGAGCTATGCCTACAACGACCTGCTGGCCGGCCTGTCGCCGGACATTAGGTCCAACCATCCCGAGGACGAATCGCGGCGAAAGGCGATCGGCCACATGGACCGGGCGGTTCTCATACTGGAGAAGCACGGCAGCGCAATGAACGCGCACCAGACCTTCAGCGACTGGGACGCGGTCGCAGCCGCAATGACGACCGTACACGACGTCGGCGGCCCGACCGGTTCGCTGGTCTACGGCAACGGCTCGCCCGGCTCGAAGAACCGCGAGCAATTGGAGAACTTGCAGGGCAGGAAATTCTAAAAGGCGATGCGTAACGCGTGATTCGTGATGCGTGAACGGTGCAGGCGGGATCGTTGATCGTCCGATAGACCGTTCGCGTTCGATCTGTTTGGTAAGTTCCACGAATCGTTCTGGACAGCTCAGGCATCACGCGTCACGCATCACGAGTCCGCATCACGATTCACGCATCACGGTATTTGGGGGGTACATGGGAAGCGCTTATACGCCGGGGCTCAAGGTAAGCGGGCGGACCAAAATCGAAAAGACGCGCCGGCTCCCGTTGAAGGGGTCGGTTCTCGTCAAAGAGGGCGATGCGGTCCGGCCGGACACGGTCGTCGCGCGAACCGAGCTGCCGGGATTGCTGCAAACCGTGAAGATGTCCGAGCTGATGGGAATCGAGCCCGGCGACGTGAAGGGCGCTCTGCTCGTGAGCGTCGGTGATTCGATCGAGAAGGGGACCCTGCTCGCAATGAGCAAGGGGCTCTTCGGGCTCTTCAAGAGCGAATTCAAATCGCCCGCGGCGGGAAAGCTCGAGCTCGTCTCGGAACAGACCGGCAACCTCGGAATCCGGCTTCCGCCCACGCCCATTGAGAAGGACGCCTACGTGACCGGCCGGGTTAGCCGCGTGATTCCTGGCGAGGGCGTGGTCGTAGAGTGCGAGGGCGCACTCGTGCAGGGCATCTTCGGCGTCGGAGGGGAGCGGCAGGGAATTGTGACGGCGGCTACGGCGTCCAGCGACGAGCCGCTCACCGACGCGCATATCAAGCCGGAGCACAAGGGAACGATTCTGGTTGGCGGGTCGAACGTGTCCCTCGCCGCGCTGCGCAGGGCCGGGGAGACGGGGGTCGCCGGAATCTTGGTCGGCGGCGTCGTGGACCGGGAGCTCATCGACTACCTGCGAGGCGCGCTGAACGATCCGGCCTACGACATCGGCGTCGCCATTACGGGACAGGAACCCATCCCATTTACGCTCGTGGTCACGGAGGGATTTGGAGTTATCCGCATGGCCGAGCGGACTTTCAACCTGCTCCGCTCGCTGGAGGGGAAGACGGCCTCCATCAATGGGGCGACCCAGATTCGTGCCGGCGTGATAAGGCCGGAAGTGGTGGTTCCGCTCGATGGCGGCGGCATGGATTCGCCTGAGCACGAGAGCGGCCAACTCCTCGTCGGAACGCCCATCCGCGTCATTCGCGAGCCCTACTTTGGCCTTCTCGGGAGTGTAACTGATCTTCCGTCCGAGCTTCAGGAAGTCGAATCGGAGACGATGGTGCGGGTCCTCAGGGCGAAGCTCGAAGACGGCCGCGAGGTCACGGTCCCGCGAGCGAACGTGGAAATCATCGAAACGGCGTAGAAGTGATGCGGACTCGTGATGCGTGACGCGTGAGCTGTACAGAACGATTTGTGGAACTTACCAAACAGATCGAACGCGAACGGTCTATCGGACGATCAACCATCCCGCCTGCACCGTTCACGCATCACGAATCACGCGTCATGATTCACGATATGTCCTCCGCCCGCTGAAGTTGCTCCGCCAATCTCCGGGACGGCCACGCTGTCATGCCGCCAATTCGAGCGCGGGCGCTGCCTGAATGGACACAGCCTCGGCCATCCGGACGACGCGTGCCATCTCTTCCAATGAAATCGCGCCCCGGCGAGCGAGCTGCAACGCGCTCGATCGGATGGAGCACATCCCACTGCGCTCAGCGGCGAGCTGGAGCTCGGCGTCGGATGCATTGGCGCGAATAAGCCGCTGCATCGAGTCGTCGATGACGAGCACCTCGAACACGCCGACCCGGCCGGAATAGCCCCGATAGTGGCAGGACTTGCAGCCACGCGCCGCGCGGAATCGCGCGCCTTCCGCCTCCTCCACGCTCACTCCAACCGCGCGCAGCAGCTCGGCGTCGACGTCGCGGTCTTCTGCGCACCGCTCGCAGAGGCGCGCTACGAGCCGCTGCGAGACGACGCCGGAGAGCGCCTGCCCGATGAGAAACGGGTCGAGGCCAAGATTCATGAGGCGCGCAATGGTTCCGACCGCACTGTTCGTATGCAGCGTGGAGAGGAGCAGATGGCCCGTGAGCGACGCCTGGATGGCGATCTCGGCGGTCTCGCTGTCTCGCACCTCACCCACGAAGATGACGTCCGGGTCCTGGCGGACGAACGTGCGGAGACCGCTGGCGAAGGTGAGCCCGATCCGCGAATTGACCTGCACCTGGTTCAGACCGTCCACGTCATACTCGATCGGGTCCTCCAGCGTCATGATGTTGCGAGTCGAATCGTTCAGCATGTTGAGGCACGCGTAGAGTGTTGTGGACTTGCCGCTGCCGGTCGGCCCGACTACCATGATCATGCCGTGCGGCTGGTGGATCAGCGCCTCGACGCGCTGCTGCTCTTCGGGCTGAAACCCGAGCCTTGTGAGCGGAACGAGCACTGCCGCCTTGTTCAGGAGGCGCATTACCAGCTTCTCGCCGTAAGGGGTCGGAACACTGGAGACGCGGACGTCGGTCGCCTTCCCGTGATCCTCGAACTGGAGGCGGCCATCCTGCGGGCGGCGAGTCTCCGTGATGTCCATCTGGCAGAGAACCTTGATTCGGGCGATGAGGGCGGCTCGCTGGCCGGCAGGTACTTCGGTGAATTCGGTCAGGCTTCCGTCCACGCGATACCGGACGCGGACGCCGCGCGCATTGGGCTCCAGGTGGATGTCGCTCGCGCCCATTCCGCCAGCGGTCTGGAGGATGGACTGGACGAGCTTTACAATGGGCGCTTCGCTCGCCGCCGCGAGATCGGTGCGGCCGTTGCGCGTCGGCTTTCGGCCGTCATCTTCCGCTTCGAGGGCCTCCAGCGCCTCGACCGTGCGCGAGGTGCCGGAATAGATGGTGTTCGCCGCGCGCTGGAACTCGTTGGCCATCGCAAGCAACGGATTGACGCGCTTGCCCGTGACCTGGTAGATGCGGTCGATTGCGGCGACGTCGAGTGGGTCGACCATGGCGACGTCGAGGACGTCTCCACGCACGCGGACCGGCAGCGCCTGCGTGGAGCGGACCAGGTCCTCGTCCACGAGCGCGAGGATTTCGGGGTCCGGTTGTACGTCGGCGAGATTCACGTAGGTGAGGCCGAAATCCTCGGCGAGCACGACCCCAATGGCGCTGCTCGTGACAATGCCGTGGTCGATGAGGATCTGGCCGAGAAATCCGTTATGACGGCGCTGCATCTCGAGCGCCTGCTTGAGTTGTGCCTCCGTGATGACGCCGCGGTGCAGCAGGCGCTCGCCAAGCCGCTGCATGATGCGGTGGCTGTGCGACTCTGGAACGTTGAGCTGGGCCGTGGTCGCTTGTTTCAATTGTCAATTCTCCGTCTGCATCACGTTGAGGCGCTCGCCGGGCGCGCAGGGCATGGCATTCCGCGGAAGTAGGGCGTGCAGGAGCGCCGACCGCGCGGTCTTCCCTGTTCTTCCATTCCGCGGCCAGGGAATCACAGTATTCTCGGTGAATGTGCGAGGACGATTAACCGGAGTTGCAATACAGTGAGATGGGGAACGGCTGGAGAAGGAGAAGGGCGGCGCGGCATACGACGTCGTGCGGCGGAGGAATGTTACTCGTCGAGAAACGTTACGATGCCCTCGGCCTGACCGAGAGTGAGGAACTCCTGGGCCGAAAGCGGTCGCGGCACCGAGCGGCCGGTCGCGCTGTTATAGCGGCTGACCACCTCCTGGCCGAACTGGGTGGGCGACATGCCGAGGACGAATGGCTTCATCAGGAAGTTCAGCTTCGACGCCACCGTCTGCTGCATCTGCCTGACAATGGCGTCGGCCGACTCGCCGCTGAATTCCTCGTTCACGCTCATCTGCGGAGCGTCATATTTCACCCGGACCTTCATGAATCACCTCTACTCTCTCTGCTATCCGTCCAGATTCCGCCACCGACCGCCGCTCCATACTTCGATGACGTGAATGGGGTGAATCTCCCACAGGGTTCCGCGCGACTTGCCGACCTCTTCCGTATGCTCCTGGTCCCACATCAGCCATCCGCTGATTCGCACCTTTGCACGATCCTGCGCGAGCCGGCTGAGGATCCGGAGCCGCCAGTTGGAGTGGGCGGGCAGCAGCCGTGGCGAAACTTCGCAAACCACCGACTGCGACCGATCCGCGTCCGGCGAATCGCCGACCCAAAGGTGGTAGTCCCGCTTCGTCTCATCGCGGCAATTGCACGATTCAGGTCCCTGCTGGCGCACCTTCAGCAGGTACCCCTCCATCGAAACGCCGCGCGCCTCCCATTGAATCGCCTCCGCAAGCGCGGTGCGCGGCCAATTCTCCCGGTTCGACTTCCCCGCGTCCAGCAGCGGCGCGGGCTGACTCGACAGGAGCTCCGAGATGGCAATCGGGTCATACGATGGCGGTGGGATGTCACGATTCTTGAGCCGGTTCAGGTCACGGTCGCCGCCGCTCCCCTCCGGCGGGCACCCGTCGAAGTCCCCGGTCGTGAACTTACTCAGGTCCGTGATTGCGGCCCGCGGCCGTCCGCCAGGCCCGGCGACCGTGCCGGGCGCACCGGGTCCGGTCTGCCGCGGACATCCCGCGACAACTACCACCGCCACAAGAAGAACACAACGGCGCGCAAGCATAGAGGCACCTCGACCTAACACGCGCTCAACCCAACCAACAAACGAATCCATCTGGAGCCTCTGTCGGAGCGCCAAACCGACCAACCGTTCGCAGGACGCATACCTGGTAACAAAGTCTGGGACATCTGTCCCTGGCCGTACGCGTCGCCCAAACGTGAAAAAGGGCGCGCCGGCAGCGGCGCGCCCGACACCATTCATACGAAGAATCCGCGCCTACTTCTTCGCGACCACAAGAGCTTTCATCGCCCTGGCCGCGTCGCCAATCTGCTTCGCGGCCTCGACCCGCATCAGACTCGCCTCTTCGTCCTCCGAGGTGTTCTCGGTCTCCAGATAGTCGAGGTACTTCTCCGCGGTCTGTCCAATCAGGGTCGCGCCCTGTTCGTACAGCGCCTGCACGCGATTGAATCCCACGTCGGGAAGCTGATCGAGGAAGCCGGCAATCTCTTCCGCCTTCTTCCGCAGCGCCGTCACGTCGTTGTGCGTTGTCTCCCGATTCTTCGTGCCGCTGACAAACGACCTCTTCGCCGCCGCCAGACGGGCCAGCACCTCGTTGAGAATCGATTCGATGCCGGTGAGGAGCGCGGCCTGGTCCTCGCGGAAGCTGCTCAGGTCATCCGTCGGTGTCAAGCTCTTCGCAGTATTGATGGCGGCAATGCAGTCCGCGTAACGACCATTCAAGCCGTAGAGTCGCGCGAGCCGCCGCGCCGGCGCGGCGCTCTTCGGATCGGCTTTCGCGGCGTCTTCGTACGCCCTGAGCGATTCATCCGGCTTGCCGAGACTGGCATAAGCGTCGCCAAGCGAAACATAGCTCGCCGAATCCTTCGGAGCCAGCTGAACGGCAGCCTTGAACTCTTTGAGAGCTGCGTCGGCCTCGCCCGTCGACATCAGCGCGTCGCCGAGCAATCGGTGGATGCCGGGGTCGGTGGGGGCGAGTGAGACCGCGCGGGACGCCTCTTCTCGCGCGAGGTCGCTCCATCCCCGATCCGCATACGCCTTGATGAGGTCGCGGCGCAGGCGAATGTCGTGAGGCTTCTCGGTCACCGCGCGCCGGAGTCCAATCAGAAGGTTCGCCGTGTCCCCGTTTCGCCTCGCCTTATCGATAAGCAGCTCGTAGGTCGAGGGGCCGTTAGCCGGCTTCGGCGGGGCCGCCGTGACCACGGGATTCGGCGTGCCACGGACTGGCACCGTAGATGTGGCGCCCTCGTTCGCCGCGCGAGAGGGTCCGCCGGTCGAACTGGTGGTTCCGGTGGTACCGTGCCCCTGCCCGGAACCAGTCGGTTTGGCTGTCGCCCGCTCCTTCAGGGTGACATCGTCGGAGACTCGCGGCACACCGGGCCTTGAGCCCAGCGGCATCGGCCCGCGCGCTATCGCTCCCTGCACCTTCTCGACGAGCCCGGAGACGAGCGCGTGAACCGATTCCAGAAGGCTGAGCTGCCTGCCCTTCATCTTGCCGGGCACCATCCGGTCGTTCGAAAGCGTGGTCCACTGGTCCAGCGTAAGGTTTGCCTCGGTCTCCGCGTTCGCGGATATTCCTTCCTTTGTCGCACTGGCGGACACGGTAACAATGTAGCGCGCGCCAAGCGCCTGCGCGATCTTGTGCGCGGCCGTCCGGGAAAGCGGCAGCTTGAGGTCCGACTCGCTCAACGTCTTCGCATCCACCAGCGCCCGGAGAGCGGGAAGGTCCGCCCGGAACACCAGCGGATCGAGCTTGCCGGCTTCGCGCATCGCCGGCTCGATGTGCGGCCCCAGGTTGATGAACGATCCTTTGGGCGTGCCGTCGGCGCGATGCGAAACGATGAGGATTGGCGCGCGGTCCTGGCTGAGGGCGGAGAGGGGAGCGATCAGCGCGGCGACGGCAACACAGACCGCGGCGCGTCCCGTGCTCACGCGGAGTTGCGGGAGGATTTTCATTGACACGCTTTGATTCCCGCCTGCGCCGCGCGAATGCCGCGCGCCGCGGCATCGGTGTTCTGGCCCGCCGCCAGCTGCTCTTTCCAGGCCGCCACGGCCGCCGAGTATTGCGCGACCGCGTTCTCGCGCTCGTCCAGCCGCTGGTAGCAGAGCCCAATCTGATAGTGAATGGAAGCGGCGTCATCGCCCGCGCCGTCCAGCGCCTTGATGTAATTGGTTATGGCGAGCTTGTACTGGCCCTTGATCTGGTAGTCCAGCGCGACTCTCTTCGCGCTCCGGGAATCCATGCTGGAGGACGATGCGTCCGTATTGCGCTGCGTGCTGCTTCCCGTCTGCGCTCCGGGTCCCGTGGGATTGTTCGAGACGATGATCTCAATCTTTCCGCGATTCGGGTTCGGCGCCGGATTGGAGGCAGGCTGCTGTGGCTGCGCCTGTGCTCCCTGAGTAAACGGATTGGCCTGTCCGCCCGGCGCGGGGCCCACTTCGCTCGGCGCGAGCCCGTTGTCGGGAAGGTGGACGGTGTTCCCCGTGTTGCCGAGCCGCCCGGAATTGGCATACTGCGACGCGTATCCGTTGTCGCCGACGGGCCCCTGGATTCTTGCCGGCGGAATGGGGCGAACCGGATCGTTGTCTTCAGATTGCGCGAAGAGCGGCGACTGCCGGCGATCCCCCGTTGCCGGAGAACCCACCCTGGGCGCGGAATTGGTTATGGGAGCCTGGAAGTTCGCGCGCGGCGCAATCGGATTGACCGGCGCCTGCTGGTTTGTCGGAGCTTGTGCGGGCTGCTGGAGCGGAAGGGAAGCGAAATTCGAACGCTGGCTCTGCGCCTGAACCGCCGCGGGCTTTGAGCGCGCAACAAGCACCGCCGCGAGCCCGGCCACCATTACAAAGAGCGTAACGGCCACAGCCGCAATCGCCGCGCCCGCCCGGCTCTCCAGGACGGAGCCGTGCACAGCCCGTGAAGTCGTGATCTTGCGGGGCGTGATGATGAGGGCCGTGTCGCGGAGCTGCTCCAGCTTCTCGCGATCCGCAATCGATCCGGGGTTGAGCTGAAGAACGATCTCGCGCTCGGCAATCGCCTTCTCGCGCTCGCCCTGTTTCTCGTAAAGCGTGCTCAGAAGCGAGTGCGCGTCGGTGCTGTCCGGCTGCACGCCAATAGCCTTCATGCAGCTCTCGACCGCGCCGGCGAGGTCGCCCGATTCGTACCGAATGTATGCCCGCACCAGATAGGCGCGGACCTGCTCGTCGGGACTGCCGGCCTCCGCGAACGCCTCTTCGGAGATCCTGAGCGACGCTGTCCGCTCGATTCGACGCCCGCACTGCTTGCAGTAGTTGGCGTCAATGGTGTTTTTGGTGCCGCAAGCCGTACAGTACATAGACGAATCACCCCGCGCGGGTCTGTCGTCGCGCGCGCCACTCTTCCCGTTGGACACGGCCTCGATCTCGGTCGTCTTGTCGTCAAGCGGAGCGGCGCTCCCAGGTCGGTCCTGCTGGTCTTGCTTGTATTGCGATTCGTGCATAGGGCTATAGTCTCGGGTGCGGGCTCGCAGGCTGGCGGAAAACGAAGGTTCAGGTCAGAGACGCGAAATCGAGGGAACAACCGCAGCCGCGTTCGCGTTAAACTCTATTCTATCTCCTTCGGACCCGGAACGCAAGCAGTTTGTTGCTCACGGCTACTGTCGTCCCGTTCCGTGTTACCCCATTATTCCGCCGACAACAGCTCGGTCGCCTCGCGCCACAGGCGGCGGACCATCTCGCCCGCGCGGGGCAGGTCCTGAATACTCCAGACGCCCGTGCCGGCATAAAGCGCCATTGCCTCCGCATTTACCGCCATGCCTTCGCGCGGAGCCGTGTCCTCGTAGCGGTATACTCCGCTCCCTCCCGCCGTAGTGCCCAAACGGTCGCCTTCTCCGGGTCGCCTGCCCGGTGGCGGGCAGCCCGCGGATTCCCATGCATCCAGCGTCGAGTTGCGGAGCACGCGGTGCGGCGCGTGCGGCCATCCGCCGTCGAAGCATATGGTTAGCCCGGTTGCACTGTCTCCCGCTTCGACGAGCAGCCGCTTATAGTCCGGATGCGCGCGGCTCTCGCGGGTGGCGACGAATCGTGTCCCGAGCATGACGCCGTCCGCGCCGGCCCTTAGCGCCTCCGCGATTCCGCGAGCATCGCAGATTCCGCCGGCCGCGACGACAGGGGCGGCCCCATTCGCCGCGGCAAGCACCTGTGACAGCGCGTGCGTTAGAGGATGGGTAGATTGCACGTGCCCGCCAGCCTCGATTCCCTGGCAGATCAGGAAGTCCGCGCCCGATTCGAGCGCAGTCCGCGCTCCCGTAGCGGTTGAGACCTGCACGCCGGTCTTCGCGCCATAACCGTGCACAAGCGATAACAGCTCTCCTGGCTGGCCCCACGAAAAGCTCACGACCGGAGTGCCGGCTTCCAGCGCCGCACAAAGAGTAACGGGCTCGAAAGAGAGGGCGTAGTTTAGCATGAATGGCCTGGCGGTGGCCAGGCGAATCGTCCGTATGTGTGCGATCGTCTCCGCTTCGGCGGTCCACGTCACGCCGAGCGATCCCAGCCCGCCCGCCCCGGACACCGCCGCCGCCAGCTCCGGTCCCGCGACGCTCCCGGTGGGCGCCTGATGGATCGGAATGTCAATTCCCAGCAGCGAACAGAGAGGGGAGTGCACGGCCTACGCCCTCTCGCAGGCGGCGACCGCCATCCCAAAGTAGGTTGGCGCCTCGTACGACAGCAGCTCTGCCCGCATCCGCGTGTGAAGCATGGCCCCGTGCAGCATCAGCGTCTGCCAGAAGCTGTCGGTCATCGCGCATCCGATCCACGCGTCTTCCCACTCCAGCAGGCGGTCGAGTTGGTTCGCGCGGACCGCATCGATGTAGGCGGCATCGTATTCGGCCGAGTCCGTGGCGAACCCGTACGGCCCGGACTCGTCGTGGCCGTGTCCCTGGTCGGCGCTGCAAATCAGGGCAACGCGCCTCTCGGATTCGGCGCATACCTCCGCGATCACCCGTCCCGAGTCTATCAGCACGGTACGCGGAAGCGCCCTTGACGGACACAGCACGACAATCTCGGGCCGCTTCTCCCATTTGGCGCCCATGAACCAGAGGGGAATGAACGCGCCCCAGTCGAGCTGAAAGGGAAGGGGATTACGGTCCTCGTCGGCGAATGCGAGCGGGAGTATCGGCACGTCGCGCTCGGCGGCGCGGTTCAACAGCGCCTCGACCAGTCCGAGGTCCACCGGAAAGTCCGCGGAGACTCGCGCCCCGTCTTCCGAATCGAGTGATCCGGCGGCAAGCTCGTTCGCCCCGACGGTGACGCACCCCGCCACCTGCGTTCCGTGCGGAGTCAGGACGACGATGGTGTCCGGCTTCGCGGCAAGGAAGCGGCGGCCGAGCTCCTCCATGGAAGCTCGCGTGACCGCCATCCGTTCGAGATTACCCTGCGCCAGCGCGGGAATGAGCTCCCCGCCATGCGGCGCGATGCAGGCAGTTACGAGCATAAAGAAAAACTCCCCTTCTCCCGGCCGGTTCGATTCGGCGGAGAGCAGGGGAGTTCCTTCGTAAGCGCGTCGGCACGGACGCGCCGGCCCCAAACGAGTATTTCCTTACAGGCCGGCAACGCCCGGTCCGAAACAGGCCCAACGACATGGTCCTGCGAGTCCTACTGGCTGTCGATGCCCGGAGCGAACACTCCGTGGCCCGTCGCCGAGCAGGAGATGACGATGCCGCCGCTCGGAACCGTGCCGCCGTTGCTGGCGGTGCTGGAACCAGTGGAGATCACCACCGCGTAGGTGCCGCCGCTCGGGCAGACCGGAGTCGCGCCGAGATTCGTGTTCAGGTTGCTCAGAGTCGTGGTGTACAGATGCGCGCTGTCGGAGGTCTTGTACGCGGCCTCCGCGTTGGCGATGGTCTGCATGTTTGCGCGGCAGGTCTTCACCTGCGAATCCGACACGGCTGCCAGATAGAGCGGCAGCGCGACGGCCATGAGGATCGCCAGCACGAGGATGACGATCAGGAGCTCGATCAGTGTAAAGGCGCGGCGTTTCGGGTCGCGGCTAAAGATGCGCATTCTTGTAATCATTGTTCCTTGTCCTTCTAAGGCGATGTAGCCAGGGACAGTTAACCACTGTGGGAGCAGTGACCCCGTGATCCAACAAAGTTGGCCAACTTCCTTACGTTATCGGTTATGCTGCCTTCGGACTTTAGCGGGCCGCGCCGGCAGTAAACGCGGTCTGCTTCCTGGCCTGCCGTCCCTCTCCTATCGATGGATAACCTTCGACAGGTTGAAGATCGGCATGTAGAGGGCCAACAACACGAACCCTACGATGACTCCGAGAACGACAGTCATCAGCGGCTCCATCATTCGCGTCAGCCGCTGGACCGCGTACTCGATGTCACGGTCATAAAACGTTGTCACCTGCCGCAGCATGTCATCCATGTTCCCGGATTCCTCGCCCGCCGCGATCATGTGCACGACCATGGTGGGGAACTGCCCGGATTGCTCCAGCGGCACCGAGAGCCGCACGCCTTCGTTCACCTTGGCGATGGCATCAGTGATTACTTCCATAAAAATCATGTTTCCGGTAACGCGTGCCGCGGTCTGGAGCCCGGAAAGGATCGGCACGCCCGCGGAGACCATCGCGCTGAAGGTCCTGGTCATGCGCGAGATGGCTACTTTGCGGTTCAGCGGACCGAAGAGCGGCACCCGGAGCTTGACCATGTCGCAAATCCGGCGGCCCTTATCCGTCGCGGACCACTTCTTGAACATCTTCATGCAGCCGTAGACGATGGCCGCGACCATCCACCAGTAGTGCGTGATCACTTTGCTCAGCGCGACAAGCAGCTTCGTGGGAGCGGGCAGCTCCGCGTGGAACTGCTCATACACGTTCGCGAAAACCGGCACGACGAAGATGAGCAGAAACGTCACAACGCCTGCCGCCGTGATCACCACTGCCATCGGATAGACGAACGCGGACTTGATGGTCTCCTTGAGCTGCTGCTCCTTGTCGAGCTGCTCGGCCGCCACGTGGAGCGTCTCGTCGAGCGCACCGGCGACTTCTCCGGCATTCGCCAGCGCCTGATAGAGATCGGAGAAGATGGCCGGATGCTTCCCGACCGCCTGCGTGAAGGTCGACCCCGCGAGCACGTCCGCCCGCACGTCCACCAGGGTCTGTTTCAGCGTCGCATTTTCGGTCTGCGAGGCGAGAACCTGAATCGATTCGACCAGCGGAAGGCCCGCGCGGACCAGGGTGGCGAGCTGACGGCTCATGATCACCATGTCGCCCAGCTTGACCTTCTTCTTGCGCCCAAACAGCCCGGATTTCCCCGACTGCGACTGCTTCTGGACGGCAATCGTCGTTACGAACAGGTCCTTGCGGCGGAGCTGCTCGCGAATCGCGCGCTCGTCCATTCCGGCCAGGTTGCCGGTAACCTTCTTGCCCGCCTTGTCGCGAGCCACATATTGAAACGTCGGCATGCCTCTGCTCCCCTAATAGTCCGTGAAGCGTGATGCGTGATGCGTGACCTGCACCCACACGCTCGAGAATTGCGATGGACGAATCGATTCCAACACCGTTCATAACGGTTCCGCGACACGTCCTGCGCCGCTCACGCATCACGCATCACGCGTCACGAATTGTCTTCAGGCCGCTTCCTTCATCTGCACGGCGCCGTCGCCGCACTCCTCGCTCATGAGGACGCGGGCAACCTCCTCCAGCGTCGTGTCGCCCTCCAGCACCTTCCGAACTCCCGATTCGCGCATTGTGACCATGCCGTCCGCCTTTGCGATGTCCTTCAGCGTCGCGCCTCCCGCGTTGCTGAGCACCGCCTCCCGCATCCGGTCCGTCATGCGCATCACTTCGTAGGCGGCGGCCCGTCCCTTATAGCCGCGGCCTCCGCACTTGGGACATCCTTTTCCCTTTCGGAAGGTAGCTCCGGCTGCCATCTCGGGCGTTATTCCCAGTGTGTAGAGCAGGCCCGGATCGGCATCCACAGGCTCCGCGCAGGAAACGCACACCTTCCGCAGGAGCCGCTGTCCGACCACGCCGACAACCGCGGATGTTATCAGGAACGGCTCGACGCCCATATTGTTGAGCCGGACCAGCGCGCCCGGCGCGTCGTTGGTATGCAGCGTGCTGAACACCAGGTGGCCCGTCAGCGCCGCCTGCACCGATATCTCGGCGGTCTCGGTGTCCCGGATCTCGCCGACCATGATGACATCCGGGTCCTGCCGTACAATGGTCTTCAGCCCGACCGCGAACGTTAGCCCAATCTTGGGGTTGGCCTGCATCTGGCTGATTCCCGCAAGCTGGTACTCCACCGGATCCTCGACAGTGATAATGTTCCGTGAAATGTCGTTGATCTTGTTAAGTGATGCGTAAAGCGTGGTAGATTTACCGGAGCCGGTCGGTCCCGTGACCAGGATGATGCCGTGCGGCCGCTGGAGGAACATGTTCCAGAGCGCCATCTGGTCCGGAAAGAATCCGAGCCGCTCGAGCGGCACGGTGATCCCGGATTTGTCGAGGATTCGCATCACGATCTTCTCTCCGAAGACCGTCGGCATGGTCGAGACGCGCAGGTCGAAGTTCAGCCCCTCCGAGTTGAACACGATGCGTCCGTCCTGCGGCCGCCTCCGCTCCGCGATGTTCAGGTGCGACATGATCTTCAGGCGCGACACCACGGCGGCGTGGTGATGCGGCGGGATGTGCATCTGCTCGTACAGCAGTCCGTCCATCCGGTAGCGGACCCGGACGGTTTTCTCCTGGGGCTCGATGTGGATGTCGGAAGCGCTCCCGTTCACCCCTCCCGCGATGATCGAGTTGACGAGCCGGATGATCGGCGCATCTTCCGCCAGGTCCACGAGCTGATCGACCGAGAGCTCCGATTCGGCGGTCTGCTGCTCCGCGTTCTCTATCTCCCGCAGCACGCTCTCGGCGGCGTTCTTCACCGTGTAGGCACGGTTGAAGGCATCGTTCAGCTCCGAGTTGAGCGCCAGCGTGGGCATCACCTTCAGACCCGTCATCATGTTCAGGTCGTCGATGATCATCACGTTGAGCGGGTCACTCATCGCTACATAGAGGCGCTTCTCCTCGATCTTGAAGGGAATAATGCGGTGGCGGCGCTGATACTGCTCGGCGACGAGACCCAGCACCTGCTGATCGATGGGCACTTCGGAGAGGTCGACGTAGGGGACGCTGATCAGCTCTTCGAGGACCTTGCCGACGATTCGGGGGGTGGCCAGACCCATCTCGATGAGCACTTCGCCCAGGAATTCGCCGGTCTCGCGTTTTCGCTCCAGCGCCGCCTCGAGCTGGGAATCGCAAAGGAGTCCCGCCTCGATCAGCTTCTGGCCCATCTGCCCCATAATCGCCGCTGATGAGGTAAACGCGTTCTTCAACCAGGGTCCTCCGCAATAGATGCCGTCCACAAGCCATGCCACGGGCGCGCGTCCGGCCCGCGCCGGCCTGTTCGGACTGGTAAATCATTCCGTAAACGCGCTCCGATTTCAGGTGATTTCTGCGGGACGGGGTCGACGTGCATACGTCCGATGGAATTCGAGGGTCGTGCGGAATGCTCGAAAAAGTTAGGTTGACATATGATCCCACACGTGCTATCATGCGAACAGTTCAGGCGAGGAGGATTGCATGAGGCGAAGTTGGTGGATAACGTTTGCGGTGTTGCTTGCGGGGTGCGGGACGGGGACCCTCACCCCCCAACCCCCTCTCCCAAAAATAGGAGAGGGGGAGCAAGGCACCCTCACCCCCCGGCCCCCTCTCCCAAGAACGGGAGAGGTGGAGCAACGACGCCTCACCCCACAGCCTCTCCCAAAAACGAGAGTGGGGGAGCAAGGACGCCTCACCCCTCAACTCCTCGTGCCTGCGCTCGCTCGGCCCGCGCTCCGCTTACCCACAAAAACAGGAGAGGGGGAGCTATGGCGGGGGCGAGTGCGCTCTACGCCGGGATTCGCGGAGGGGGAGCAAAGCGGCCAGCGGATGGGCTCGACTGGGCTGTCGGCGAGGAGGGCGGATTGCGGGCCCCGGGCGCTGGCGGTTGTGTTGGAGGCGCGGGGGCGGCAGGTGGAGGTTTCGTGGCTGGCGCGGGCGGCGGGGACGAATCGATTCGGGACGACGCTGGCGGGGTTGGAGCGGGCGGCGGAGGCGGCGGGCCTGCGGGCGGAGGCGGTTCAGATGGATTTGCCGGCTCTCCGGACGATGGAGGGGATGGGGATTGCGTGGGTGGACGGGGACCACTATGCGGCGGTGATGTCCATTCGCGGCGACGAGGCGCGGATCCACGATCCGAACCAGCCGGCAGAGGAGACGATTTCGACGGCGCGGCTGCTGAGGCGAAGCGGCGGCATTGTGCTGACGCTGGAGCGATGACGCTTTAGTTATGTGGTTTGAATGGTCGCCGCCCAATTCCTGTTTCCGTGGCAGGAGGGAATCGAGCGGCGGATGACACTCTCCCGGAGGGGAGCGCGCTCTATTGTACCGCAATAGGCGTCTCCTGTCCGGGGCTTCGAAGCCAGGAAAGGAGACTGGAATGTACCTGGCAAAGCAGTTGACCAAGCAGTTGGCGGAGCGGCAGCGGCGACGCTGGTCGCGGAGGGCGGCACCGTTCATGGCTGCGTTGTTCGGATGGTCGTTTACGGCGGGACCGGTGCTTGGGGCATTTGCGGAGGCGCCCCGGCCCTCAATACCGGCGGAGCAGGAGAGGGGGCATGTGCGTCGGCTGTCGGCGGCGGAGTGCGAACGAATCGCCGGATCGGCGGCCTCGACGATGGGGGTGGCCGACACATACCCGTGGGAAGGGTCGGCGCTGGGGACGAACACCTGGACCGGGGCCAAGTCGTTCGCGTTCCCGCTGACAGGGTGGACCGCGCGCGGCGGACTGCCGGTCGGATTCACGATGTATTACGGCTCCAGGACTTCGGCGACCGCCGAGCTGGGGCCAAAGTGGCGACACACCTACAACATCAGCCTGCTGGAGACGCAGGACCCGGACTCGGGCGCGATTACGGCAACGGTGACGTGGGGTAACTTCAACGAGGAAAGCTATGTGAATTCCGGGTCGGGCTTCGCACCCGCGGCGGGATTCCACGGCGCGCTGGTTTACAACTCGGGATCGAGCTCGTATGACCTGACGACGCCGGACCAGGTGATCTGGCACTTCGCGAGGAAGACGGCCCACGGGTTCATCGGGTACGACTACTTCTGCACGTCCATCACGGACCGCAACGGCAATTCGGCGACCATCGGCTACGCGACGGGCACGAACCGGCCCAACAGCGTGACCGATCCGACGAGCCGCGCCCTCTCGATTGCGTTCGACGGGAGCAACCGCGTCTCGACGGTCACGGACCCTCTATCGCGCGTCTGGACTGTGACCTATACCGCGGGCGGCGAGGTCTACCGGATTACCTGGCCGGCGCTGTCGGGGACGAGCTACTATGACCAGTTCGCCTATGACGCGGGCGCCAACCACCGCATTCTGACACATACGGACAAGCGGGGGAATGCGGAGACGTTCACATACAACTCCGACAGCTCGGTGGCGAGCGAAACGGACGCGTGCTCAAACACCACCACATTCACGTACAACGCGCTTTCGACCGTCATCATCGACGCCAACAGTCACTCGGTGACGCACGGATACGATTCCGCGGGCAACCTGACAAGCGTCACGGACCAGGCGAGCAGCACGGAGAGCCGCTCGTATGATTCCGCGCACAACATGACGGGTTTGACGGACCGGAGGGGGCACAGCTACTCCTTCACGTTCGACAGCAACGGCAGCATGCTGACGAAGACCGACCCGCTCAGCCATGTCTGGACATGGACGTGGAACACGAAGAACGAGGTCACGTCGGTTGTGGACCCGCTCGGAAACGAGGTCGATTCGGGCTATGACACACCAGGCAACCTCACCTCCGTCACGGAGAAGAACAGCGGCGGGCGGAACTTGTCAATATAGATGAGACAGTTTGTTGTAGGTATTTTCCGGCTTGCTTTCCGTAACGCGCCGCTTGTCAGCGGTCGCGCCGTCGCTCGGCCATTCTTCGCGTGGCGTGG
>Ga0207667_10000718_pt1 | contig 42977 bp, 49 predicted proteins | sample KBSCornC52_FD_184301 | JGI IMG/M metagenome (GOLD analysis project Ga0207667, IMG submission 184301) | Corn rhizosphere microbial communities from Kellogg Biological Station, Michigan, USA - KBS Corn C5-2 (SPAdes) (version 2) | ecosystem: Host-associated > Plants > Roots > Rhizosphere > Soil ... | reverse complement strand
GTATTGTTGGTGGTGGGACTCCAGTTGAGGTGGTAACACCATATCTAGCAGCTGACCTTGACTTACTGTATGTGGCTCAATCTGTTGATCAGCTATTCATTGCCCATCCTGACTATGCTCCTCGCGTATTAACGAGGACAGATAATACCACTTGGTCCCTGGACACATATGTCACTGACGATGGTCCATACTTGGACATTGATACCACTGGGAATAAGGCTCAATTCACTCTCACGTCTGACATCACCACCCTAAATTCCAATATCACAGCGGGGGCTGGAACAATCACCGTCACAGCCACCACGGCTCGATTCACATCCGGTAGTGTTGGCCAATACTTGACCAATTCCAGTCATGGCAACTTGTTTAAGATCGAAGCTTACTCGTCAACGACTGTGGTGAGTGGGGAGTGGATAGCTAGTAGTCAGATCATTAAGTATTCTGGCACCATGACTTTTGCAACATCCACATTAACGTCGAGTTATGCTACGTTTACCGCGTCTAGTGTTGGTAAGTATGTATACATTCCACTGACGACATCCTGGTATATTGTCACAGCTTATGTGAATTCTACCCATGCGACTGCCACGCTATTAACCACAAACTACTATAGCAATCTCACGTATTCGGGATCATCTGTTGGAACGTTTGTCTCAACTGATGTTGATCGTTATGTCGAGTATGTTCAAGGTGGTGTATATTATTTGGCAAAAATTCTCACAGTTGTGTCTGAGCAGCAAGTAACTGTCAAGGTGTTACCACAAATCTTTCTAAATGACGGGACTGTGGACATTAACATCACTGGAACTTCTCCCACTGTGGCTACGTCAAGTTTCACGTCTGTATTCGTTCAAAATGACATCGGCAAGTATATTCGTGACACCAATGCCCAGAAGTGGGTTCTTGCCACATCCTTTGTCAACTCAAGTAAGATGCAGGGAACTCTGCTTGATGTGATACCTTACGCATACCCAGCTACCACGATGACCCTGGCTGATGATCGCGTGATCACAGGCACATTGCAGTTTAATACTGCCACTCTGCAATTAACAGATGTTGGCAGTCATGTTCGGTTGGCATTTGGAAGTCAGTGGCGTTCTGCCACCATCACAGCTGTGATCTCACCATCACAAGCAACTGCGACATTGAATGACTACATGCCGTATGATACCATCAGTCCTCAGAATCTGTATAATAACGGATATGCTGACAATTTCAGATTGGGCTCATGGTCAGATACTAATGGATATCCATCGATCGTAGCATTCCATGATCAGCGGCTAATTTGGGCAAATACCCCACTTCAGCCATCCACGCTGTGGTTTACCCAACCAGCTGATTTCTATAACATGGCTCCAACATCCCTTGATGGTGAAGTCACAGCATCAAATGCGATCTATGCTACGATTGCATCTGGTAATGTTGACCCCATCACGTGGATTCGCTCAGGTCAAGTTCTACTCATTGGCACACTCAGTGGTGAGTATCAGATCAATCAACCTGGGCCTGGTGCTATCGCCCCAACCAATATCTCAATTGAGCAGCAGAGCTCGTATGGATCATTGACCCAGACTTCTGCGTTCCGCATTGGTGTTGCCACCATGTTCCTACAGCGCGGTGGTAGCAAGGTTCGTGAGATGCTCTACCAATTCCAGTTCAACTCATTCAATTCGAAGGACATCACGATCGTGAGTGAGCACATCTTAAGAAACAGGGATGGTGCCAAGGTCATGGCATACCAGGTAGACCCTGTCTCGCTATTCTGGATTGTTTGCAACAATGGTGACTTGGTGAGCTGCACGTATGATCGTGATCAGGACATCATTGCTTTCGCACCCCACACAATTGCTGGGGGCACTGTGGAATCAGTAGCTGTGGTCCCAAACACTGATCGGGACGATGTATACTTGGTTGTGAATCGCACAATCTCTGGTGGCACTGTTCGATACATTGAGATGCTATCATCACTGTTTGACACAGATTCTGGTGACACAAAAGCCACGATGAATTTCCTTGATAGCAGTGACACATACTCAGGATCAGCTGCCACAGTCATATCTGGCCTGTCATACCTTGAGGGGCAAACAGTATATGCGATTGCTGATGGTGTGCTACGTGGTCCATTCACTGTCACAAGTGGCTCAATCACCCTGCCAGTTTCAGCCACATACGTGACTGTTGGATTATCTTACACCTCAACTATTGAAACGCTCAGTCCTGACGGAGCGTCACAGATGGGGACGTCACAAGGTAAGCGCAAGACTGTCAAGGAGATTACTGCCAGAGTTAAGGACACCCTGCCATTCAAGCATGGTCCAGATTTAACGAATCTAACGTTAATTGATTCGGCTAACTTTGGCGCAGATCTATTGCCAGTAGCCAGCCAGAATTTGCTGACTAGTGGTGATGTTCGGTTCAGTCCTAATTTGGCCTGGGACCAACAGGCCACGTATTGCATTGTTCAAGATCAACCGTATCCAATGACCATCGAGGCATTGATGCCAACACTTATCTCAAATGAGTAATCCAATCGTCATGGAGAGTCGCGACTTCGAGTATCTCAATACGCTGTTGAGTGATAAGAAGATCGCTGATGCTGTGTCTGATGACGCATCACCAAAGCCTGGAACATTTGACATCCACATCTTTGATGTTGTTGGGGCTCACCTATTCATGGTGACTATTGACCAGGAGCAAGTTGGTATGTTTTACTTCTATCCAGTTACTCCTGGAGTGTGGGACATGCACACGTTGATGACAGAGAAGTGCCGTGGTAAGAGTGCACTGATTGCTGGAAGAACTGCTATTGCGATGATGTTTACTACCTATAATGCGGTGAACATCACTGGCCGATGCCCACACACGAATTTACCATCAATTGTATTTGCTGCCCACCTTGGATTTAAGCATGTTAAGACTGCTCAAGATTGGGTGAAGCGCGGATTTACTTACATGAGCACTTATTATGAAATAACCCGTAACCACTGGGAGGAATTATGCCACTCTTAGCCATTGCTGCTGTCGCCTTAGTTGCTTCTGCTGGGGTGAGCGCTTATGGTGCTTACTCATCTGGACAAGCCCAGTCAGACGCAGCTAACTTCAATGCGAAGGTTGCTGCGAATAATGCTGGGGCAGCTGCACAACAGGCCAAATTCGATGCGAATCAAATCTCTGATGAGACCAAGAGGAATGTCGCAATGCAACGCGCTGCGATGGCCGCCTCAGGATTTGACGCGAACTCAGGGACATTTACGGATGTCACAACCAACACCAAGCGATCTGGCGAGTTGAATCGCTTAGCCAGAATCTATATGGGGAGGCTTGGCATCAATCAACAGCGATCACAGTCTCAGTTGTATTCAGCTGAGTCTGGATACGCCTCAAAAGCCGGGTATGTTGGCGCCACATCCTCCATCCTCGGTGGAGTGTCTGGTGCCGCATCGCTAGCATCAAACCCCTCATTCCAATCATAATATGGGAAAAGAAGTAATAGGTAGTTATCCGTCAACCGCGATACTGCCAGTAACAGCTGATACTGGCGGACATGCGAGTGGCGAGGATTTTGGCGCCCAAGTTGGTGCGAGACTGGAGCAGCTTGGGAGCAGGCTGTCTCAAGCCTCTGCCACTGCCGCAGATATCGCCGAGATGCACTCACACATTGAGGCCCAGCAGTGGGTGTCCAAGACCATGGCTGACCATCGTGTGGAAGTTGACAAGTATATGTCTGATCCGAATAATTATTCGGACCCCAAGTTCGCTGAGAATGTGCAGAAATTGCAGGCTGACTCACTGCCTAAGTTGGAGAAGGACGCACCATCTGCTCTCGCACGAAATGCTCTTCGCAATGAGTATAATCAGTTCACCGCATCTCGCACGTCAGCGGCATACAAGACTCAGTCAGATGTCATGATGCAGAAAGGATTTAACGACTATGCGAACATGCCTGACACCATGTTGGACAACTATCGCACTAATCTTAAGAATCCTAACGTTGATGCCAGCGCTGATACGTTCCAGCAAACTGACAAGTTACTCAAGCGCATCGATCAAACATTTGGGGTGATTGCACCCACCATGGCACGTGAGCTGAAGGATCGCATCACCACTGACATGGTGTATGGCACTGTTAACACCAACCCAGATCTAGCTGAGAAATTACTTGATCGTGGAACGGTTGAGGGCAGAACTCGGCACACTCTGGAGAACACCATCTCGAATGCGCGTGAAGCCCAAACCATGGGATTCAAGCAAGAGGCCGCTGACGCAGTCAAGGGACTACTCACAAAAGCGGAGATGTTTCCTGACCAAGTTCAGAGGGGATTTCCAGCAGAATACTTTGAGGCCCATGGGTATAAGCCCAAGCAAGCAGCTGAGATGGCAACTAAGCTGCAATATCAACTCGATGTCAATAAGGACTTTGCCACCATTCGTGATCAAATCACTGGCTCTGATGAGGGAACTCTTGTCAAGAAGCAAAACGAACTCTACAACAACTTAAAGTCCCTGGATGCGAACTCTGACAAGTTCAACCATGATGCACAGGTTCTGCAACGCGTTCAGAAGTTTGTGAGTGAATCAACCCAGGTCATGCATGAGGACCCGGTTAAGTATCTGTCAAACTATAACAAGGAGATCACGTCCGCCACACAGGCGTATCGTGATGACCCATCACCTGAGCGCTTCAACACATTGGCAGGTAACATCTTGAAGTATCAGGGAGCCGCGCCTGTTGGTGACACGTCTGGCAAGTATCTTAACCTGGCCATGCACGAGATGCACCTGCTTGATAAGCAGCAAGCCCAAGATCTAGCCCAGCAAATCCTTGGTTCAGGACCGAGTGAAGCGGGGAAAATTTTGCATAATACCCTTCAACAATACAATCCCGATAATCAAGGGATTGTCCTGAGTGACCTAGTGAATCACGGTAAATTACCTATTGAGGTCTATGCAATGGAGAGGACCTATGGTGCTCCATTCAATAGTAAGCTCACTGGCGCCATCATGAAGAGCAAGTCTCTGCATGAGACGATTGGCAGAGTGGCTGGTTCACGCCCAGAGGACCTAAACAAGTTGATGGATTCCAACAATGAGTGGTTGCAGTGGAGTAAGGTCACAGCATCTGATAATTTTCAGCGTCAGGACGTGGTATCTGGCTTTCGTGAGGCCATCCAAACATACGCATTGGGGATGATTCAGGATGGTAAACCAGCCGCTGAGGCGGTCAAGTCTGCCATTAGTGATCTCACACAGTGGGGACACACCACTGCCAATGTGAATGGCAGGTCAGTTCAATTCACCACTGGGACATACAAGGGAGACCCAGAGATGTTCACGGAGGCGGTTAAGCACGCTTTGGGGCAATTGGATATAAACAGGATAAAATTAACTGATGATTCACATAGACCAATTTTCCCCGTTTTATCAATGGCTGGCCATGCTGAGACCGCTGATGCAGCACTGCGCTATCAGATCCAACACAGGGTTGTTCCAAACATCAATCCTGATGGAAAGAGTTTCTCACTATATTACGAGGATTCAGGTAACCACTTTCAGTTGCGTGATCGTGACAATAAGCCGTTCAACATGCAGATCAGTGATTTGCCCACATACCACTGGAACTCTGGAAGCAAGACGTGGAAAGGTAACCTTGTTGAGGATAACTTACCGTGGCCAGTTGACTTGAATGGAACGCACTGGCCAGTTCATGGACAAACACAGGATGATCGTGATCGGGAGGGAATCAAATGAGTGACGTGCTCCCACAAATCGAACCAGAGACAAGCGGTCGAGTAACTAAGCTCGACGTGCCAATCGCCAAGTATTTGTCTGAATCATTCAAGGCCGGACAAGATGAATCGATGTTTCGTGCAGTGAGTAACATCACTGAGGACAAGATCAATGGACATCCTGCCAACAGTCCAACACTTTCTGCTGATGATGCTAACCAAAAATACGGTATTGGGAACTTAAAATTCACTGAGCCAGTCAATGAGTCCCTGGCGTCCATGATGCATTCACGTGAGCAAGATCGCATGGACAGAGAGATGTATCTATATTCAGGTGCAACTAAGGCTCGGTTCTTGCCGGGAATGGCAGCAAGTATATTGGGTGCTTCTGCTAATCCACTGGACTTTGGTTCGATGTTCATACCATTTGTTGGTGCTGGTGAGAAAGTCGCACAAGCTGGAAGAGTGGCCAAGATACTTGAGCGTGGATTGATTCCATTTGAAGCCATTGAAAAGACTGGAATTCCAGCACCAAAGTTAATTGCTTCCATGGCACAGGGAACTGCTTGGATGGGTATGGCAGAAGTTCCAAAGGTAATTGAGTCAAGAATGGAGAATCAACCATTACCAAGTATTGGATCTGATCTTATTGGTCAAGCTGCTCTTGCTGCCATGTTTCACGGTGTTGGTGTTGGATTACGTTACCTTGGTGCCAAGACGCATGAAGCCATGAGTAAGCAGGCAATGAATGATTTTTTACAGGATAAGGATTTCACGGCACATGAATATATTCCACTGGATGAGCATGTTATTGCATTCCAAGCAATGGAACGTGAGATTCAACTCAGGCACGAGGGCGAACAGACTATCAGCCTGAGCAAGATCGCAGAAGAATATAAGGATAAGAATCTTGAATACTCCGTAGCAGCAGCCCTTCGTGAACCAATAAATGCTGAGGGTCAGCAACCAATTCACACTGGCCCAACTCACTGGTCGATACCAGGAGCTGAGAAAATGCCAGAAGGAACTGAGCGTGGAATGTGGACCAATAAGGGTAGATTTGTTAGCATGGAAGAAGCGCAAAAGCTACACGGTCTTCCTGAATCAGATTATCCAACATCTGAGCATATCTTATATGGTGCCGAGACCCCAGATGAGATGAGTCCAGCAGAACGAAATGTATATGCGGATATGTTGGAACGTGGATTCACTGATCGCGAGGCCTTAAACACTGTCCGCTCACAGCAGAAAGAGCGGATGGAAAACAATTTCTTCTCCAAACCTGAAGTCAAGGCCGACATTGAGAGACTTCGTAAGGAAGCGATTGATAAATTCGTTGAGGCACGTAAGGCCGAACTTGCTGACCCAGTTCCCAAGGAAGTTCGTCAAACTGCAACAACACCATTGGTTGAGCAGGAACATGTTGAGAAATACAACGGCGATGAAGCACACATCAACAAGTCCCTGGATGACGACATCCAAAGTATGACTGGTGAACCAAGTGGCTTAGATCTTGATAAGCCAAATCCTGACCACGAGGAATATCAGAAACTTGTGGATAGTATGAAGACTGCAGATGACAAGTTTGCAATTGCTGGACAGATCGAAAAACTTAAAAATAAATACGGTGGAATGGTTCCACCAGAAAAACTACCAGTGGTAAACGCCATTAACACGGCAATTGACTGCATACTCAAGAAACTACTATGAGTTCACCTTGTAATCCAGCTGTCAGGAATGCCGGGCAATTGTCTGAGCAAGATGCTGAGGCACTGCTACAACAGTTATCTAATCGTGCCAAATTACGATCAGAGCAAACTGGCAAATCAATTCAGGAATCGCTAAAAGAGATTGCTGGGGAAATCAAAGCAACTCAGGAGACCATGGGTAAGATCTGGGAACGTAATCGACTATTGGATACACAAGCAAAGAACGGCATCAAAGATGTGGCACGTCGATTTACCACCTTCGGAGAGGGTCTTCGGGCATTCCTGTCTGGTAGCAACAAGCTCAAGCAAGGAGGTCGATTGTCTGTTGACTACCAGTCAAAATTTCTGAATGGTAAGTATTTCGACAAATTGATTTCTGGTCTGGAATCTGAGGGAGTTTTACGAGACTTTAAGAAGTCCACTCCAGAGTTTGTCCAAGATGTTTATCGCGAGATGGGAGGCATGCACCCAGGACAACCCGCTAAGCAGATCACCAAGAATGAGGCTGCGTTCAAGACTGCCAAGGTGATTGATGGCATCTATGCTGAGATGATCGCCCGGCAAAATCGTGCAGGGGCATTCATCACTCGTATGCCTGGTTACATTATTCGCCAAACCCACGACATGGCGGCAATTCGAGCAGTTGGAAGTCTCGGTAATAATGCTGACTCAATGCGTGAATCATATAAGAATTGGTCAGAGTTCGTGAAACCACTGCTTGACTATGAGAAGACTTTTCAGGGGACTGACCCCGAGAAGATGCTCCGTAACATACATGAGGGTCTTTATACTGGTAAACATGGTCCATCTCATGGTGAAGACGACACTGGTTACCTTGGCAAATTCTCAGATCTTGGGGCTAAGATCTCTCGCAGTCGTATCCTGCACTTCAAGGATGCTGATTCAGCATTCAAGTATAATCAAGCGTTTGGAATCAAGAATTTCAAGGAGGCGATACTATCTGACGTCCATTCTCGCGCACGTCAGATCACCTTGTTGGAGAATCTTGGACCTCACTTTGAGCGCAATCTCGAGGAGGTCCTAAACGAACTGAAAGAGGAAGCTCGCACTCACGATGATGCGGTCAAGCACCTTAAGTCCCTGGATGACTGGCGCATTCGTGCTGAGCTCAATGAAGTGACTGGCAAGAACGAATTTTCCGCCAATCCAACTCTTTCGAAGTATTCTGGATTTGTGAAGGTGAATACCCAGCTCAGTAAGATGGGTGCTGTGGTCCTATCATCTGTCACTGATCTAGCATCAACTGCCAGTGAGATGTCTTTTCAAGGTATGAGCGCACTGCATGCCGTCACTGGTGGAATCAAGCGAATGGTTCACACCTCTGGAGATGATGCTGCGTTTGCTCGTAAACTTGGTGTGGGAATGGAAGCATTGATTGGTAATGCTCTGTCTCGTTTTCAGGAGCACTCATCTGTGTATGGTTGGTCGCATACTGCACAGAAGTTTTTCTATGATTTATCACTGCTTCCACGGTGGAATGACGCTGTGAAGTCATCTGCTGCAGTCACAATGGCCAATGAACTTGGTGAGCACAGTCACTTACCTCATGGTGAATTACCGGAAAATATCAGGAATGTATTGACTATGTATGACATTGGCCCGTCACAGTGGGATGCATTGCGTGGCACGGCGTATGACCATAATGGCTCTAAATTCATCAGCCCAGACAAGGTTGCTGATATTCCAGAATATATCATAGCTGATATGGTGTCCAAATCAGGTAAGACACCTACTGCCACTAACATTGCTCGCATGCGTGATCGTCTTGAGACGAGTCTGGGAACTTATTTCCATGATCGTGCTGATATCGCTGTTCCCACGCCTGGAGCTGCAGAACGCAAATATGCGACATGGAACACTCAGGCGGGAACACCACATGGTGAGGCGTTGCGACTCATGATGATGTTCAAGAGCTTTCCAATCACCACGATGCGCAAGGTGATCGGTCGTGACGTGTATGGCCATGGTTCTGACACTGTGAAGCAGTGGATTATGAATGATAAGCGCGGCATGTTCAATGTAGCAATGACTATCGCAATGATGACTGCGGCAGGATATGTTGCTCAAACTCTACATGATCTTGCCCATGGAAAGACACCGAGGGACATCGTGTCTGATGGTAAGGTGAACTGGGATGTCGTGAGAGATTCAGCCGTCCAAGGTGGGTCCCTGGGTCTCGTTGGCGACACCCTGATGGGTGACTTTGGTAAGAATTACCGCACATATCTACAGTATGCGGCTGGTCCAGTATTTGGGCAACTGGACACCTTATTTGATATTAAGCAGCAAGCTCAACAAGGTAAAAACGTTGAATGGCCAGCGACAAAATTACTCCTGAATAATGCACCGTTTGCTAATTTATTTTACTTACGTCCTGTTTTAGATTATTTTGTCTTATGGAATTTACAAGCGATGATGAGTCCAGGATCGCTTGAACGCAGTGAATCCAGGACTGAGACTCAGAACCACCAACAATACTTGGTTAAGCCAAGTGACCACGTAACCAAATAGTATGAAAGCTATAACTCTTGCTGCGGCAACACCAAAAAAGATTTCCAATGCTGGGAATCGTAACTTCATTAACATCCAAAACAACGATGCAGCAGACGTGTATGCCTGCTACGATGGTGGACAAGGTGATGCTGGCGTGAATTTGGATGATACTACTGGTTGGGTAATTCCAGCAAATGGTGGGACACTGTTCATCTCCAATGATGGTAATCGTAACGTTTACACCAATGAGGTCTGGTTGTATTCGGTTGCTGGTGCTGCTGGAACAGTGCGTGTCCAGGGGTCTGATCTTGCCGATGAAGCTTAACCTATTATGAAAAAACTACTTATACTGGTGCCAATCTTATTGGCATTGTCAATTATCAAGTCTCCAGCACCGAGTTCTGGTGGTGGAGGTAGCACTGGTGGAACCACAGGTGGATCTGCCACAAATGCCATTGCTTTGCTTGGTGGTAAGGGAACAAATACTTCATTTTTTGGAACCACTTTCTTAGTGGCATCAAACATGTCAGTCAGCGCATCAGGAAGCACATTGAATGGATTGTTGATTCCGAACATGACAAGTGCTACAACTCCATCTGGTGTTGTTACTTCTAGTTCGCAAAGTGCCACGGCGTATCAGGCGTTCACCAACGGGACATGGACCAGCGATGCCGAGTTGACACCATATTTGGAATATCAGTTTCCGAATCTTGTAACAGTCACGGGTTACGTGATGACCACCAGCGGGACAACGACCAACAAGCTGGAAGTTTCCAGTGACGGCTCGACGTGGACCACGATTACGCTTACCAATAACAACAATAACGGTCTGCCAATGGCGTCGCAGAGTGCCGGCACTGGAACATATTTCCGGTTATCATGGCCAGACTCTACTCCTATCACTGCTGGTATCTCTGCAGTTAACTTGCTTGGTTATGGCTATCCATCTACTACCGTTTCTAACTTGGGAGCGCTGACGATCACGGCGCCGAGCGTTTCGATACCTAACTTGAATATTTCCCCCCAACTCTCAAGCGCGGGGGTGGTGACGACCAACAAAGTTTTCTATCCGCTTTCGCTGAACACCTATTCCGATTCGCAACGTGCCAGCAGTTTTGGCGCGATGGTCGGTTCGATGAAATATCCGGCCATCGGACTCTATTTCGCACCATACCCCCGCCACACCACAGGCGTTCCCGACGACAAGCAAAGCAACGTGCTTTCAGCCTTAGACTATTTAGTGACGAACGGCTATACCGCTGTCTGGAAAGCTCAGGGACAGGAAGTGGATTTTGTCATTGATGTTGGCTGGGATGCTCGCCGCAATTTCAATTCATCCTTCGTGATGACCAACGGCGGGACTCTGATGTGGGACACTAACTATTTTCCCAACGGGATGCCGTGGCTGGTGCAGAAATGCGCAACGAATGGCATTGGTGTCATTCTTGGCATTTATGGCAGTGCGGCACTTGGCTCGATGCCGAATGGTGTGTCAGGACAATGTTGTCCGGTTTCTGGTGGGGGAACTATTTATTATTATACCAACGGGGTGGATGGAACCGGAACTGGCTATGTCTATACCAATCTAAGCAGCTTCAAAGCAGTGGAAGTCACCAGCCCTGAATTTTTCAGTGCCGATGTTTCGACAATGCGCTGGTGGGGCGTGCGCGGACTCATTATCAATGACCTGAGTGCTGATGCGGGATTCTTTGACAACTTTCTCCGTCGCGACCAAGCGGTTGCTTCCGAAATTCAGAATTTCACGATGATTAAAGGCTTTCAGCAGCCTGCTGGTGCGACTTATTTCACTGCAAACTTTGGCGCGATTGACTGGACTCAAACCAACAGTTGGACGGCTACGAATTGCTGGTTGCATCAAGCCAGGACAATGGTTGACCAAACCAGCTTCTTTACAAACCGATTCGCTTATTTGCCATACACTCGCAGAGCCAATAGCGACACCAGAGTTTTCGGTGACGAACTGCGCACGTTCAAGACCGGCGTGAACTATGAGAATTGGGCGGCACCGCTCAATATAAATCAGTTTCTGACCAACTATCTTTCTGACTATCCCAGCAAAATGTCGCCACAGTATGGCGGTCGTGCATTAAGTCAGATTGCCGAAAATTCGGGAACCTATGCGCTCGACGCCATCATGTCTTCTGTGATTGTGTCAGATACCTATGGGGGAAGCACTCGTATGGATCAAACTATGCCCACGTTGACCAACTTGGTTCTGCTGACGACGCTGAAAGATGACGTGCAAGAGTGCCCGCAATTTGCTTTTTCGAGTAGCGACAATCAGCTTTACGCCCTGAGGCGGAATCTGGATAACGGGGATTTACTCGCGATGTTTGAATATCGCGGCGCGACGAATGCCTACCAGCCCAGCGTTTCAGTGACAAACTTTGGCCTCGACCCCAATCAAACCTATGAGCTGAACAATGTCGTTTCATATCAAGAGTTTTCGACTTGGCCAAAAACCAACATTGGCGTCATTCCGATGTATATGAATGTTGGTGGAACGCTGTGCGTGCGCGTTCATCAAGTGTTGCCGGTTTCTCAACCAGCTATTGACACCAACACGGTAACATGGTCTGTGAATCTTCATGCCATCGGCGGGCAAAGCGTCAGCACGTCACAGGCCAATAACAATTTTTGGGGCGCTCCAAAACTAGGTCAGAACGATGTGACTGCTTACTCAGTTCAAACCGAAGTTCCTAATTTTATTACTCAAGCGGTAAGCACCGTTACGGTTTTCTATGTTGGTGCGGTCGGTCAAATTACAAATCGTTCTTATCGTAGTTACTATCCAAACGGATCATCGAGTGTGGATACGTTCAACAGCGTGACGGTCCTTCCATCGTCCGGGAATTACATGAACACGTTTTCATTTACCAACAACTGGCCGGATACCAATCTAATCAAGTCGGTGAACTTCTACTGCATCGGTGCTTCCAATGGAACTTTTGCCTATTTGGAAAAGTGGAACATTACTGCGACTGGACCGAACCGGGGAACGAACTACTAGAATGACCCGCCACCTTCCAACGCTATTGCTGATTCTGCTCTGCGGCTGCACCGTGAACAAGCCGGTTGTCAGCCAAGGTCCGCCCGTGCCGGTTGCCTCGGTTCAGCGCAAGGCGATGGTGAGTGCGACGATGGTCTCGGTTTCGCCATCCGCTCCGACGTTGCACATCACCTGCACGCCCGCTGCGATGGTTCAAGATTCGACCGACCTGCTGACATGGCAAAACATCGGCGTGATTTCCAACCTTGACGTGCTGGCGACGGGAATTTGCTTTTACCGCGCCGAAGCGCAACCGACCTTCGTTCTCGCTTGGGACGCTAGTCCGGGCGTGACCGGCTACAAGATTTACTGGGGAGCGGCCAGTCACAATTACGCCAACTCGGTTGAAGTCGGCAACGTCACCACCGCGCCGGTCATCGTCACCGAACCGTCGCTCGTGGTTTATTTCGCCGCAACTTCCGTGGACGCCAGCGGCATTGAATCCGATTTCAGCAACGAGGTTGCGTTTACGACGCCGCAGCCGGTGTTGACGATTACGAGATGATTATGCTTGCACAAACATTTGCTGAAGTTACTGGACTAGACCCAACTGCTCTTGGGGCATTTGGTGTGTTTCTTACCATTATCGGTAAGTTACTTTCTGACGCCCGTAAGGATAAGCGTGACTTATTACTTGAACAACAAAAACAAAACTACTTGCAAAGAATTGCTGAATCAAACGAACAATCCGTTGTTGCACAAACACAAGTTAAAGCTGCTCTTGAAGCCACTGACCGCTTAAACAAGGAGCGCCACGACACTCTGCTCTTGGCCATAAAGGACATGAGTAGTTCCTGCAAACAAATAAACCAAAGTAAACAAATACCACCTATATGAAATTCAAATCAACAATCGTTCTCGCGGCCATGTTGGTCGTTAGTGTATTCATGATCGGCTGTGCTGGTCAAAACGTCACGCCTACTCATCAAGACCCTGGAACTGGTCAGATGGTTCCAGCAGTTACCAATTACGTGCCCAATTCTATCGCAAATCAAATTGGTCAAGGAACAACGGTGGTTGCCCCTTTTCTGCCACCTCCGTGGGGGATGATCCTGTCAGCCATTGGAGTGCTAGTTACCACCGGAGCTGGAGCAATCGCAACATATCAAAACAGTAAATTGCGTGATCATCAAACTATGCTGAACTCAGTGATTGCCGGTGTCGAGGCCGGTAACAATGATGCCACGAAGACTGCCATCAGCAACATTGCGGCGGCCACAGGACTTGGAGCCAAGTTGGACAGCATTGTCCAGAAGGTCTCCTCGTCAGTTACTCCCACCACGCCGAAGAGCTGATATGTTCAAATCGCTATTCATAGCGTTGTTACTGGGCACTCCATTCGTGGGGTGCTCAGTTCAACTTGATTGGGGAAACCCATCAACCAATCACATACCAATACGGTGGAATGCTTGGACCAATGGTAATGCCTTACGATACACCCTATTTTGGATTCCATCATATGTCAGCAACATCGTGGTATCTGGTGGAACTGCTGGTGATGGAACATACTCCCCAGCTGGAACAACCAATGGCAAGGCATTCTATACCACGGGCTCTCAGATAGTCTATTGGCAAACAAACCCTGCGAGTTGGGTGATCGACTACCCATCTCTATTCCCTAGAGGATATGCTGGGTATGGGGATGTTCCACTGCCAAACCTTGCCACTAATTGGACTCACCTTGGTGATGATCTTGGAACACCAGCTGTCACTGCCACCTACACCAACAATTGGCAATCTACCAACTGGCAATCATTCATCGATGTGAACAGCTCCACCACCAATGGATTCATTGGAACTAACGTGGCATTCACTAGCTGGATAACCTATGTCATCACAGTCCCTGGTGGCCTAAAGACCATCCCTATCACTCCAAAGCAATTCACTAATTGGTCTGGTATCACCATCACCAATCAGCCAACATCACCCTAGGTAGTCGCGGAACTTATCGAGGACCTGGAACGCCAGGTCCTCTTTTCGTTTCAAGGCCTTCAAGATCTTGGAATCAACGGTGTTGGGGACCACCATGTCGAAGTAAGTCACTTGGTTCGTTTGTCCCTTACGATGGTTACGATCCTCGGATTGCCATCTGTCTTCAGCCGAGTCCGAGTTGCTGTAGTAAATAGTCGTAGTTGCTTGTATGAGGGTAAGACCTTTTCCACCTGTTGCCGAAGTGCCAACAAAGTCCGTAGCATCTCCGTGACAGAATCGTTGCAACGCTTCTGCCCTATCCTCTGTCGACGTGTCGCCATAATAGTGAACTGGTTTTCTTTTTACTTTAGTTAGTGCCTCAACAATTAACTGAACGTCCCGCTGAAAAGCGCACCAGATCAATACCTTCCCGGGAATCTTCTCGATGAGTTCCAACAGCATTGGTATGCGATTATTTGGAATATCGATGCATGTCCCATCATCCAACTTAACATGACCGCAGTTTATCTGGTGAAGCTTATTGATCGTGGTGATTGCAGAGGTGGATGTCAGCAACCCCTGCTCAAACTGACTCATCGCATAAGTCTTCAGATCATCATACAGCTTACGCTGCTCTGCGGTCTGCTCCACATACACAGTCTCATACACCTTATCTGGCAAGTCCAAGCAATCCTTCTTGAGGACTCGAGAGCTGAACGGCTCAATCTTCTTGGTGAGCTTATCAAGATTACGATAACCAACAATCTGCTGAAAGCTTCGACTACCAAAGCACATGGTTCTCATCTCAGCATACTCATTACGGAATCCCACAAAGGTCCTGTGCCCCAGCAATCCTGGCTGGAGGAATTCGCATTGGCTGAATAGGTCCAGGGGACTCAGAGTGATGGGAGTGCCAGTCAAGATGCGACGATAGTCACACAGTCTTCCGAGACTGATTAGGTTCTTAGTTCGCTCGGATTTGATGTTCTTGATGCTTGTCGCCTCATCAACAGCGATCAGGCAGTAGTGCGACTCAGTGAATCTGATGGCATGCTCAAGTGCACGCTCACTACTGAAGGCCTCGACATTCATGACTAGGATGTCTAGCATGTCGTCCTGACCAATGAGATCTGGGCACTTCTTGCCAGAGTTCCACACTGATATTCTATGAGGGATTTCCTTCATTTGATGGGCTGGAATCTCAGTGATGGGCCAGTTGAGGTAAGCTCCCTTGTCTGAGATGATAATCACACCATCAATTTCCCGCTTCAGGAATAGCCATGAGTAGGTGTCAATCAGGGTCTTAGATTTGCCAGTTCCCATCTCCCACCATATCGCATAGTAAGGCATATCCTTACTCACTTCCAGTGTTGACTTCTGGTGATGCATCGGCTCCATCACATGCTTGTGATCAGCCGTTGATAACGGGATATTTTTAATCATGTGTTTATATTAGTTATTTAATCCTGTTTATTACAGAATTGCCTAAAATTAAACGTGGATTGCCTCTAAATGTCATAACTCAGATTAGTCTGTGGTGATACAATCACCAACCTATGCTTAGCTCGGGTTACGGCCACATACCACACCCGATGCTCATCATCAGGAGATAACTCCATCTCCTTGTAGGTGCGATACGCCATGTCAGTCTGGATTACGACGTTCTGTGCCTCACCACCCTTGGCACCATGTATGGTGGAAATCTTAATGCGAGGTTCAGCGTCAAACTTCTCGCCCTTGCGGATCGCCTCAACGAAGTATGCCCGCTCCATGTCAGGCATCTTATCGAGCGCCTCATTCCATGGCTTCGTGGTGCAGAGTCCGAACTGCTCACGCAACTCAGTCATGGTCATTAGACGACGATCTGGCAAGGTGTCCACCTTGCCCTTGAATCCATACGTGATACCGACACGAACAGAGATCAGATCATATATCAACTTCACGGATGAGGCGAAGATCTCCTGACCATTGCGCAACTTTTCCCAATCACGAATCGCAATGAACGACTCACGCTTCACCGTGGTGTCTCGTGGGCAATCAAACACGTAACCACTGCGCATGCAATGGTCGATATACTTATCCAATAGGAAGTTATTCCTGCCAAGTAACAGCCACGTTCCATGGCTCATGTCGATCTGACTAACATCTGTGACACGCTCAACCACCCCATCCTCGTCCCTGGCATCCCACTCCTTCTCAACGCGATACTTGATGCGCTTAGTGATGGTGTTGGCAACCTCCTGCACCTTCTTGGGAACTCGGAAGCTCTTGCCTAGGACTGTCTGCTGGCCAGGGAGCTTAATGAGATGGTCCACATCAGCACCAGCCCAACGAAAGATTGCCTGATCATCATCACCTGCGACATATGACTCTGGTATGAGTTCACGTAACCGCTCGACCATCCTCCATTGTAGTGGGCTGAGATCTTGTGCTTCATCCACGATCAGGACTTGGCATCCAGGTGCTTGGCCAGACTCGATGAACATGTGGATGATGTCCGTGAAATCCACCTTATTATGAGCGATCTTATACTGCTCAAGGGCAGCCGCAAGACGCTCAAGTTCATGCCACAGTATGTCCTCATTTGGTAATGATTCCCAATACTCCTTCAGTGGAATCATGCGCGCACGTGCCATGTTCTCAGCGAAGAATAGTCGATCACCCAACGTCTGCCCAGCGAATGTTCCATCATCTGACAGCGTCTTGTATGTGATCGTGAGATTCAAAATTTGCGACAACTTAATCCAGTCGCCCAGACCCATCACGCTATTCTTGTTCATTCCCATTTGTTGGAATGCCAAGCTGTGCAGAGTCCTGAACCATGGGAGCTGCTCATCTGTGAGCTTGAACCGCTCCATGGCGCGCCACTTCGCCTCATTGGCTGCCTTGCGAGTGAATGAGATGAAGCAGATCTGATCTGGTGGAATACCGTCCTTGATCTTCATGTTCACCACGGACAGGAGGGTGGTCGTCTTCCCCGTTCCAGGTGGCCCAAATAGTATGTTAGCTTCGTTCATTGTTGTAATCTCCATTCATTGATCCAGTCAGTTATCTGCACTGCGAATGCTGCCAAATCAAGCATCGTGTAACCACGAGCGTTGGGATGGTGGCAACAAAAGTAAGGTATTAGTTCCGCATAAAATGAATTATCCAATGCTTTTTCTGCGAGCTTTCCAAAAGCCAATATGATGTCTGGCTTATAGTCGCAAATCAACTTGTCCACATGCTGCATGTCGATGTCAGTCACTCCAGCTGCCTCAACTGCCGCCTTGGGGGCGACATTATCCCACCAGATCTCCATGAACATCGTGGGTCCGAACGCAGTTAATAGTCGTTGACCGCTCATTGTTCTCGCGAGTAGTCGCCTGTGGAATTCCTGATCTGTCTTATAGCGGTCAATGATCTCCGGGCGAGTGCCAGGCTCAAACCATGGGTTCTGCATGAATGCTAGTATTCTTGGCTGTTTCATGACAGTGCCTTCTCAGGGGATGGTATTGCGGGAACATCCATCTTACCTGCGATCTTATTGAACTTATCATCGCCCACGACATAGGTGTTAATTCCCTTGCCCTTAACATTCCAGAACTTCTTCTCAAATCCCCACTCATTGAAGTATACAGCAATCGAGTGTGGTGGACAACCACGCCACTTCTTACGATCAAGATAGTCCAGGAAGTCCCTGTGCCGAAAGTAATAGAACCCATTATGGTAGTATGGCTTACCGAAGGCTAAGTCATCGACGACCTTGGCTTGGACTCGACCAGTCAGGAAATCTTCCAGATTGTGCCACACTTGGCCCTTGACAGTGGCTTCAAACGGTATTGGAACTTCTGTCACTTCCTTAAGCAGGTTGTGAATAATCTCCTGCCAGTCCTGTGGCTTGGGAATGATTGGCATCACATTCAGTAGGGCCATGCAACGATTCTGAAAGTTTCTCGCTGATTGCAAGTCATCGGTAGACAACTCCAATCGACCACCACTCTCGACCTCCAGGAACCACACTGGTGGGTCTGATAAGATCTTCGTGAGGCTGCCGAACTTAGGCATGCCCATGTCACTGCCACCAATACCGTGCTTGCATTGGCGGCACTTCGGCATGTTACAGTAGTTGGAGACAGGGACTTGCTTGCAAGTGTAGCTGAACTCCTTCTTCTTCAGTGACTTGATGACGCCCATGACCTCGCTGGTATCGAGCGGAGGATTCATGAACTCGAGGTTATACTTGTGAAGATACTGCTCCCAATGTTCAGCATGCACCTTCTGGGCGTATACCCCGATATTGAATAACCCGTTATTGCGTGTGCCAGCTGGAAATCCCATCGAGCACAGATGATTCAGGCATGGTGGCCCACCTGGTAGTAACTCAGCTGTGGAAGCCTTGTTGTTTGCAAGCTCATTAGGTGTGCATATCTTAGATCTCGCATACACCATGAACTCAGTGAAATTAAGGGGCTTTCCAGTATCATCCAAGGCATACCGGTCTGTATTAGCTGAGTTAAAATATGGCATGTTAATCCAAGACCCCACATCGCCCCGCTCAGCTATCAACTTGGTCTGCTTTGGGAAGATCTCAGCATTGCCATAACCAAGTGTCGCGGCTATGTCGCGCATCTTCTTGGTTACAACTGCAGCATCGTGAAACGTCTCAAGAAACACATACAGGTGTGCACCACCAGACTTAGTCCTGCATAGGACTAGTGGTAACTTCAGACGTTGGATATCAGCATTCAGCTTCTGCAGATCAAGTGGATATTCATCGATGTCTATGGCTGCAAACTTCACTCTAGATGTCTCATCGATCGGTATAATCCCGAGGGCTTGCTTACCAACAAGGTGCTTGGTCCACAGCTCAACTGTGACCTCGCCCTTAACCGTTGACGCAATGCCCTTCATCTTTCCTCCACCTTGATCTACCAGATCTGTGCTGTAGGTTCCGTAAGTGGAACGGTAACCATCGAACAATAACATTAAATCAGGAACAAGCTCTCTCACGAATATCCTCTCATATCGGGAAAGTTGCGGTTGGCCGATCTCTCTCGGAAGTCACACCACTCGAAGCAGGTGTCGCTCTTGGTGCAACTAGGCGAGATGGTCGTCAGCCGAGTCAGTGGGCAGGACAGTGCGAGCCGCAGCAGCGGAGTCCTTAGCCATCTGGATAGCTTTCTCGATCAGCGTCTTATCATTCAGCTGACCGGCGAGTTCCACCTTCCAACCAAACCAGCTGCCGTCCTGATTGCTCTCGGCGACAGTGCTGATGTTGTAGATGTGGGAGAACATGGGAGGAGTGAATTGACCACCAGGCCCAGTGAGCTTGATAGCCATCATCATGTTCAACCAACCGCGGGCCTTCTTCAACTGCGTTGAGGACAGCCCGATGATTGCGGGACGCGGCTCGTCACCGCCGAGGACGATCACATAGAAGTAAGCGGTCGTGACGATGATGTTGCCATTGGGAAGAACGTCCTGATTCTTCTCATTGCGCTTGCACTCATTGATGATCGCCGCATTGGTGTGCATCTTCACGATGCCGCCACCAGAGTTGCGAGGTTTCCACTCAACGAACCGGCGCTCGTGATAGCACGGAATCACCTTGATGGGGTCACGACCCTGCGTGTAGATGACTGAGTTCGACAGCGTGTTGATGATGTCGCCCTCACCGGCGCCCTCGATCTTCTTGAGCGCATAGTTGGGGTCAGTCTTCTTGATCTGCGGAGACCCAGACTGGAGGATGCTGAGGAATGGAATCCCCAAATCCGCCTGTTGGGTTGCTTCAAATCCGGTCACTCCAGTGGAGGAGTAATCGAACGTTGTGAGTTCTTGCTTGGGCACCACTGCAGGTGCTCCTGGTGTTTTTGTTTCTTTTGCCATAGTGTTATTTCGGCTGCTTGATTACTGTCTTGTTCCCCACATAGACACCAAACATGTCTAGTGGAAGCTCTTGTGCTGACTCGATGCGCTCCTTCACGAAGGACTTCAGAGTCATGGGATGCACGAAAATTTTCTGCTCAGGTGTGAGCCCCTGTTTACGCAGGTCCTCAGCGAGCTTATTCGCCCGCTCGTCCTCGCCCTTGCCAAACTGTAGGCTCACGGTATTCTTGATGATGTCATCGTTGCCAGTCTTACGAAGCCATGCGATAGCTTCAAACAACTTATCAGCTGGGATGCTGGCAGAGTAATACTTCTTGATGGTTACAGATTCACCAGATGCGAGTTTCAACTCACTCAAGCCGATGGCAAGCATGGCCTCAGGGATGAGTTGCTCAGACAGGGTCTTCAAGCGATCTGACATCGTCTGAAGTTCCTCCTGCTTGAGGGCGATTTCTCGCTCTAGTTTTGCTTGATTCGCCACCATCTGGGAGATTGGGTTCAACTGTTCGAGGGTTATCTCCTCGCCTGTGAGCACGTTTGTTAGCATAAGATTTTCTCCACGTTGTAGACGTAGTGATCGCGATCCCACACGAGGACCTGCAAGACATCACCATCGTCGAGCATGAGTGCGGCATAGATGCATGCCATCGCAATGAAAGTGGGTTTGCCAATCAGCAAGATGTAGTCCTTGCTGGTGAACTCACCAAGATGGGCTTGAAGTTTCTCTGCACCCTCACCGTTGGTTTCCTTACCGGTGAGCATGATGGTGAGATCACCATACGCCTTGGCGGGTTCCAAGTTCTTGCCTGGGGAGTCTTGAATTACATACACACGTGATTTCATATTCTAAATTCTGTATAATTATAGGGCAGAAAGTCTGTCAAGTAAACAGGAAATTAACTAATTGTTTGCCATCAGTGGTTCTAAACGATTCAGAAAATATATCCATGGCAAGATACTTACCTCTTGGCGTTACTGAGTAGCATGGAAATTTCCACACTAGATAGTTATTACCGCATTGAGCAAGAATAAAGCATCGGCCACCGGCTCTAGCACGCCGATTTATCCAAGCATATTGATCGGGGCGAATTAAGACATATTCTCCTACAGCTACTTTTAATTCAAGCCATGTGTCAGTGCCTAAGTAACACACGTTGATGTCTGGCATTCCGCCCATGGTTGAGGTCTCGATGCGCACACAGTCCGCACCAGCGGGCAATTGCTTGCGAAACCACTGATAGAATTTTTGCTCTGGTGTCATAATCACTTGTCTCTTTTCATGGCGGCGTCAATGGCGGTGCGGAGTTGTAAATGCCAAAATGCAATGGCTGGAATACGTTTAACAAACTCTTCGTAATGCGGTTTACTGCTTAACCAATCCAGCCTCTCCTTATCCTTCGTCGCTTCGGCTAGTTTCGCCAAGGCTTCGTTGAGGCGGATTTCGAGGGAGTTGGACTTTTCAAAGTAGAACTGACTATTTTCCTTATAGTCAGTTGCCAATTGGCGTAAGCGTTTTATGTCCGTTTCTTTACTGATAGAAAGAATTTTAGATTGGTCTATCACCATTGGAGTATCCGTCAACGGCGTCTTTGATTCGGGTGGGGTGGTCATATTATCTTGGTTTTAGAAATTTAAGTTGATTGCCGGACTTATAGTGCTGGTCTTTCATGTGCTGTCGCATTGCAAGTTTACTGCTACGGCAACGCCAAGCACAGATTGGACAGATTTGATAAACGGATTGCTTAATTGAGATTTTCACATCAGTCCTTTTTGTTGAGGAGGTTGAGGATGATATTATGGATGAACAAATTTTGGTCACATCTTTCACAGGTGCATTTGCCATATTTTGCAATACAACTCTTTGGCACTTCCGCCGCCTCCCTCACCCCGCGTTCGTAGCCGGTTTGTTCTGCGGTGGAGAGTCTCTCAAACAGCTTCGAGATATTGTTATTCAATCCTTCTTCGCGCGATTCGCCATCCAGAATTTCGTAATTCTCACCAAACATTTTCTTCCAATGCTGCGCGATTGAGTCTAGCCACTCATCATCCACTTTAGCCTCGGCGGTGGCGAGTTGGGTGCGGAGTTGGTCGCGTTCTTGCAACGCCAAGTCAATAGTCACTGCAACATGTTCGACACAGTCAGCAGGAAACTTTTCTTTGCTTGTGCGTTGCATCAACCCAGAAAGTATCACGAAATACTTAGTGCGGTCATTCTCCAACCTCTCAACCTCTGCGACGAGCGAGGCGTTGTATTCGAGGATGGCAGCTTTTGCTTCATGCGTATCAAGCAACCCATAAGCCCCGCGATGCTTGTCAATCACCTCATCCAGCGAAGGGGTTGAGGTGGGTGGTTGCGGGAAGTGTTTAGAGAGGATTTTTACAATGTCCTCATCAGTAAAATCTTTATCATGGCGAACGTATTCGGTAAATCCGTTTCCAATCTCCTCCGCGCATTGTTCGTGTGGTGTTTTCACAGTCTTCCCTCCCTGATGGCAATTTCCTGCTCGACTGACGGGAGTAGGCCCAGCTCTCGTTGCTTCTTCTTGGGCAACACACATCGCGGAGTGCCAATCCTCTTGGCTTTCCATGCCTCGACATTCTTGATATACTCGACGATGTTCTCGGCTGCGATATCGAGCTGATCACTCCACAATTGGCGATAGTTCTTGTCCTTGGCGAACTGTGGCCACTGGGACATGTAGAACTTGAGCAGCGGCTGACAGTCAGCGAGACTCTGCATCGTGGTCATGTTGTCACGCAGATTTTGTGCCCATTGGCAACGTTGGAGGTCTAGTCGGGCCTCGCGCAATGAGCGATCAGCCTCTTGAATGGTTCGAATTTTCATATTAAGTCCAATGGTCCTTTATCGTCATGTTCGACAGGATGGGAACATTCATATCGACACACGTCTCAATCACTTTGTGTAGTTTATTAGCGTGCTCCTGATCATACACACCATGATTCAACTCATCATGAACCTGCATGTATGGGAGTTCACTGTGCTGCTCCCAATTCGCAACCATGGCAGCCTTAGCCATGTCAGCCCCTGAGCCCTGAATTATCGAGTTGAGCGCCTTGTGAGTATTGGCACGCTGCAACTTTAGCCCATGCCACTTATCGGCGGCATCCTTCAGCCTGACAGGTGTGCAATCAATTCCCTGCTGGCGTAACTTGAAGCTCAGAACTGGCTCCCACAACTCAAAGTGTCGACGTCGGCCCAACAGGGTCTTGACGTAACCTCGTCGTTGGGCTGTTGCCATGGCAGAGTCGGCGATTTGCTTCACGAATGGGACGCCCGCGTCAAACTTATTGAGGATTTCCTGCGCCTCCTCCTTGGACTTGTTGAACTTGTAGGCGAGCTTATTGATTCCCATTCCGTAGCATCGCCCGAGGTAGCAGTCCTTTGCTGGGCGCTTGTCCAGTCCGCTGATCTCCATCATGAACGGGTAAATCTTAAAGTCTCTGGATTCCTGATACTTGCGTTGGACTTCAGCAGCACCATCGAAGCCGCACAGCGCGGCAAAGTGCGTGAGAATGCGAGGCTCCTGCTCAGAGTAGTCAGCCTTCATCCACCGCATATTCTTGTCATGTGGAATGAAGCATGCCCTGATCTCAGCTCCAATGCTATTTGGCTTGCCAGTCTTACGATACTTACCAGCTGGTATCTGCTGTGGGTTGGGATTCGCCGCAGCCATGCGACCAGTTCGCGTCCCACCCTCATCAGTGGCAATCTGCCTCCACTGTGGGTGGATGTAATCACCAACAGCATTGTCAAGAATCCAGCCATCAACGAAAGTCTTGCGAAGCTTACTCAACTCACGAAGATCTGACACATCATCCAGGAATGGGTGAATAGTTCCCTCGATGAAGTCAGCAGTGAAGCTGGGATTCCCCGCCTCAGTCCGCGGATAGCGAATACCCAACTTATCGCATTGCATGGCGAGTTGTCCGCCAGACCACTCGTCAATCTTGCAACCATACTTAGAGTTCATCTCCGAGCGCAGCGTATTCTCTTCTAGAGCTAACTTTTTGGATAAACTTTTTGCGCGCTCCAGGTCCATCCTTATACCCCGGCGGCGCATCTGAAAGAGTAACGGAAGTAACTTGCTCTCCAATGTGAATATGGACTCTAACCCTTCTGCCCGCAGTGTCTCTAATTGTGCCTTGAAGATGAGTAAAGGAGCCTGGGCGTCGTATTCCGCATAAGGCCCCACGTATTTCGAGTGTAGCTTCCATAAGTTTCCTTTCACATCTTTGCCAAAGCCATGTGCCTCAGCGGCATTGTTCATCAGGGACTCATCCTTGCCGCCCTTCAGGTATTTCTGGCAGAGTGCCTCTAGCCGAGTGGATTCGGACTCCTCGTCGATGAGGGCTTCAGCGATTTGGACATCAAGTAACTTACTCTTGATCGCAATTTTGATAGAGTCGAGGCCCTCAAGCTCGTATTGAAGGTTTGCCCCGCAAACAGCTCGATCTTGCACCGATAACACATCTTCAAGGAATCGACACACTGCTCCACGGTCCATGTTTCCTCCTCCCAGATGCCCAATGGGGAAATACCAAGCAGCATCAGTTGTCGCCAGTGAGACTCCAACAACATTAGCATCTCCGCGTATAAAACCAGGTCCTTTCGTGATGAGATTAGGATCCCTTGATTCGATGTCCAAGCCGATGATCTTCTCACCACTAAGGTCAGGAAAGCTCGTGGGTGGTCGCCAGTCTGAGGCTGGCATGAACAATCCTCCTTGGAGTCCATCAGCTTTTGCGAAGTCTATGCGTTTTCTTGCCATGATTCTTAATTCTTATGGAAGATTTTAGTTTGCGAAGTTCACGCTGTAAACTGCGATTTTCATTCAGTAGACAGGCAAAACAAATACCCCGCTTGAGGCGATTTCCATCAACCAACTCATGTGGGAGATATTGATTATGGCACGCGCGACACACGTGCGCTGGATTGGTTATTGAAGGCATAGTTGTGACCTTAAGGTGTCAACATAGTTATGTGCTAGGGCTCTCCTAGATATGTCTAGCGCAAGTAGGAGTGAATCAGGATTATTTATCTTAGTATAGTCTAAGACTAATTTTTCCCCGTGGTCACTGGAGTGGTGCCAAGTTGCGCTCAGATCTTGAGAGACCTCCACGTGGCGATTGTAGAGGTGTCTTGAGCCAGCAGTGATGTTGATGAAGCCAAGCGTGTATTTTGGATGCATCTCCTCAAGGTGACTGTTTATTCTGGCACGAATCATTGCGGTCATCATCGTGAAGGTAAACAGATCATAAGGCAATCCCAGCCACACGTCCTGGCTTCGCATCCAGACATTGGTGTGGATGCGGCCATTGCGCAATAGGAATTGCATGCCCACCGTGCATGGGATATCCTTGCTGTTATCAGGATTGGGGCGCCAGATGCTGATGACCGCCTGACGGGTGTCTGGGTCTGCCAACAGCTTAGACACCACGCCATCTACCTGAGCCACAAACGGCGGGCCATACGCGCCATACATTGTCTCGCCATCGTCCGAGTATTTGATCAGATTCTTCTTGACAAACTCGTCGAGATGTCGCTGGCCAGTGAGAATCCAATACGCCTCAGCGGCCATAAACTGGTAATCCAGACCACGCTCCTCAATGGTAATGATCGGACTCTCCATGTTGAAGGCCTCGTTGTTCTGAATGAGCTCATGACTCAGCTGCCCACGAGGACTAACCTCATCGCCACAGCTAATGCAGTCCCTGATCAGGCCCATGTAAATCTCATTTGTGTTCATGCGATCACTTTCTCAAGTAGTTCAAGTTGCCGCATACCGTTCTCCTCGATGGAGTAGACATGGTGCGGAATATCCATGAACAGGTGCAGGTAGTTCATGGCAATGTCCTTATACTGATCAAATGTGAGGTGGTGGAACAGGGACCTGTCGTGATCAGCGTGAGTCCGCTCATACCGCTCGAAGCACGTGTGGATGTCACCACAGCAGTGCACGTATCGAGGAGATAGCTTGCTGATGCGGTTGAAGATCTCACTCTTCTTATACCAAGCGAACTGCTCAGGGCGCAGAACACTGGCATATGCGATCTCGCTCATCCAGTGACGATCACAGACCACATCACGCCCCTGTTCGAGGTTCACCTCGATGTCGTGGAGCATGGACATGTGATGAGCAGTCATGGCGAAGTGCATGGTCTTGTGGCCAGACGCGTGAAAGTAGCAGGCATTCAGCTCCTTGGCGAATAGCTTGGCCAAGGATGACTTTCCTGTGGAGTCAACTCCCTCGAGGACAATGATCTTAGGCATGGTGACCTCCAAACAGATCGGAGTGATCCGGTGCGACCCACCCCTTGGGCTTCACGATGTCGATACCCACCTGACCATACTTACCAGGAAACTCAGGAGTGCTGAGCATCTTGGTCATGTTAGCCTTGTGAACTCTCGCCCACGCCTCTTGGAGCATGGCCGGCGTGAACCCATGGAGGTGGGCAGTGCCGAGCAGAATGTAGATCTGATCCACGATTGCATCGATTGCCTCCTCACGGGTGGTGGCATGATACAGTTCCTTGGATTCCTCCTCATTCCGCTGATGGCGGAAATACTTCTCATTTGGTGGGAGAAGGCGGGGAGGTCCATCATAGTGAATATTGAACTTCTTGTGGAAGTCAACGACGTCTTCGGCGATTCCTCTCATAGTATTAAAGTGCCATGTCATTCCAGAGTTGGCTGCTGGACCAGGGTTGTTGGATGGTTTCAATGGGAGCAAATTTACGGTGGTGTGGTTGTGCTTTATCAACCAATTGGTGATGAGATGGGTCTTTCCTCAACTCCCATAGGCAGTTGCGCGATTGTGCTGGGAACAGTGGTGCGAAGATGCATGACAGAAAGTTCGTATCATAGTATTCACGAAGCTGGTTAAACACTTCACGAATATCTGGTGTTCCTCTACCATCTTCACCTGATGGCCACATTCCATGTGCTCCTTTAAGGTGATGCTCATAGTCCCTGATCGATGCGAATGTCCCATAGACATTCTCCACGATGAATCCATGGCGCTCAAATGCGGCACCCAGGGACTCGTAGAGCATCTCGTTAACATGATTGGCCGCGCAGTCGACACGGTTCCAGCACGGCGTGGAGATGAAGAAGCGTGCATCGTCAGAGGTCAAGTGCTTCATATGCTCAAGCATGGCGAACATCATCTTGGGCTCGACGTGCTCGAGGACCTCGAAGCAGGTGATGAGGTTGGGTAGATCAAAAGCACCAGCTTCCATGTGAGATTTACCAGGTTCTGATGTTCCCATTTCGCGAAGAACTGCTACATCCTCCTGAGTCAGTTCCAGGAAGTTCGTATTCTCCCACAACTTGTGTGGGAACTTCTGGGTCTTGGCGATCTTGGCAACTTCCTCATCGAGGATAGGTCCGACATCAACTCCGAGGTAGATCGCCGGGGCGAGCTTGGAGGAATATAGGGTCTTTGCGAAAGGAAGTTCTCGCCCACACCCAATGTCAAGAATCCGCGCCGTCTGGTATAGCTTTCGCTCATACAGGCGCTTGATAACGTGCGTCCACCGCAAGCAATGAGCGATGTAATCACGATGAATGAAGCCACGATCTTCAGCGTTATCGATGCTGAGATATGTCTTGTCGACTGATTTGCCATTTGCGTTCATAATAAAGTTTAGCGCCGCAAGTCATCTTCCGCAAGACTTCTTGCGGCGCAGTGCTGTCCAGTGTCGCCGGACTCTTCGCGTTTGCCACGTTTCGCGGAGTGCAAATTATTGAGGCGGACCGACTTAAACGGTCATTCGATTGCCGTGGTAATTATTCACGGGTCGCAGCCAAGACATGCTTGGAGGCTTTATCAGTTAAGCTACATCTCAGAACATCATTAAATTCTCTCGCCGTTAATGGTGGCGGTAACCTTCGGTCCGAGCTGCATGGGCTTCAGCTTCGCGTGGCACTCGTCATTCATGGAGTGGACCATCTCCTTGGCGAGTTGCTCAGTGCACTTGTTCGCACGAGCAATCAATCCCATCGCGACGAGCACACCACAATAGAACGCCTGCTCAATGTCCTTGCGGTGCTGCTCAGACGCGGCGACAATCGAGCCCTTGCGCCACCATTCGTCGAAAAGCGGCTGGATTAGTGGCTTATTCACGCTCATATTGTCCTTGTATGTGGTTGTTGAAGTGACGGCCAATCGATGGTGAGGAGATGAGATCGGCATGAACTTCCTTAGGAACGTTCAGGAAGGTGTATACGCTACCTTGATGGAATTTGACCTCCATCTTGAGGGTCTCCGGGTCATATACGATGGACGCGATAGCAGAAGATTTAACAGGTTGTCGTGTCATAGTTGTATTCTTTATTCTGACTAACTATATCACCCGTTTGATCGGATGTAAACCACAAATTTATTCACGGAATCGTGATATTCGATCCACTCGTGTTGGTGCCGTTGATCACATTCGATATCAATCCATTGGTGTCCTTATACATGATATACACCCCGCCACTCAGAACTCCGTCACCAGCGGAACCGAATACTGCGGTCAACTGTGTGCTACTCACGAAGGTCAGATTCATGTAATAGCCATTGAAGTCGAATCCACCAGCCACATCCTCGATATGCAACTTACCAAGTGTTGCTTGATCGAAACCACTACCAATGATGGTCAGGGTGTCAGTGGCAATATCAAATGATGTGGGAGTAATTGACGTAATCACCAAGGGCGATACGGGAATGCTAATTACTCCAGCTGCAAGTTCTCCAGCGAGCGCACTATCGATCGCCGCGAGCACCGTCTGTGCCCGCACAGCCAATCCATTTGGGTCAACATATGTGACAGTTCCACCACCAACCATATTGAATGTGATCGTCTCGGTAGCGAGGGAGTAACTCACGATATTGGCGAGTTGTAACCTCACCCCATCAGGCAGGATGATTGCTTGTGTCGATCTTGAAGAAACCATATCTCATTTTACAGCGAATAAACCAATTGTAAACAGGAAAATCACATATCGATTGGCGACCTGATTCCCGCAAAGACTGGTATGCGAGGCGCCTCCTTCTCCCCATACGCCTGGTGCTTGAAAGTAACGATCTTGCCCACCATAGCGTCCCTGTTGAGCCAGAACTCCTCACGCATCTGATCGGTGAACCCAGTGCCAATCTTGAACTTGATCTCTCGATCAATCATCAGCTCAACCACGAACGCACCTAATCTATTCTTACCAACCATATTCTCCTGGTGGCTGCTCCGCTCCTGTTGGCCAAGCAAGCCGATGACAGGGACGTTATTGTTCTGCATCTCCTCCTCGAAGGCCACAACCACTGCCTCTGATGTGGCGAATAACTTCCACTTGATGAGCCACCCCTGCCTGAATGTCGATCTGCCATACTTGTATGGCGAGTGGAGCATATCCCTAAAGCATATGCCCTCGTGACCATCAGCGATGCACTTGGCCATGAATGCCTGCAACTCCTCAGGGCTGTCACACCGGGTTGGCAAGACCTTGACACAGAATGAAGGCAACTCAAGCTGCTCCAACATCTTCACTCGCTCCGTGTATTGCAGTAACAGTGGACTACTGTCTCGGTCGATATTGCAATCAAATACATGGAACTTGAAGTTGGGACGTCCGGCGTGGGCCATAACATCTGATTGTATGGCATGAAAGTCCCTGGGCCGACAGATGTTGTCTAGGAGGTCCCTCTCGCTATACGTCATGATCTCACCATCGATGTATGGGATGCAGGTGCTGATGCGATGGCGGATGTAATCATTAGGCACACGCTTCAATGACCGACACAGTGGCATGGATGTCGGCTGGGCGATTGCTGCCTGATTATGAGGAATCTGATTGTAGGCAATAAAGTGGTGGAACTCGATGGGAGATAGGACCTCAGCGCCTGGCGTAGTCACACACCTGATACCGTCCAGCTTCGGCGTCGCGAGAACAGGGTATCTTAGGGAGCGTAGTTGCTTATGAAGCATTTCATCGCTGTCCCTAGGACTGACTAGGGATGCAGCTAACATTGGTTTGAAGTCTCGGCTATACATAAATTCTGGATTCTAGTCTACCCTCACCACAATGACGTAGTGAGGGCAGGTGTGGAATCCAGCAACTTACTGAGCCGCGGGAGCTTCATCAGCCGGGGCGACCGGAGCCGCGCCCTTGACGATCACGATCATGCCGGCGTCAACCATGGGCTTCTGGTAGTAGCTCACGATACGACCAACCGGCTGGCGGGTCACGAGGCCAGCGGCCGGGAGCTTCTCACAGAGCTCCTTGCGCGTGCAGCCATCCGGGCCGATCGCTTCCAGGAGGTTCGCGATCACCTTGACCTGCGGGGTGTTGCAGGGGACGATCTCACCCTTGGCATTCTTGTGGGTCAGCGGGGACGCCTTGCCATCGACAAACACGCGCTTGAAGATGTCAGCGCCGTTCGGTTCCTTCGGACCCTTGCTCTTGGGAGCAACGGCCGGGGCGGTCGTGCCAGTGGTTTCGGCGGCCGGAGAGGGCGCCACAGCGGATTTGGTTACTTTTGCCATATGATTTGTTCTTTCGATTTGTTCTTGTTTGTTACTGACGTTTGTCACCGTCATTGAGACCACTGTATCATGTCATTGACTGCATGTATACAGGGAAATTATGCATAATCTTATCCGATATGCGCGGGTTTAGATTGTTGTAAACTTGGAAATGATTGTCCCGCTTTATGCTTTGCGATATGCCGGGCTGTGTCTATCGCATCCTGGCGATCATCAGTGAAGTAACCACTGATCTCGAATTCTTTAGTTTCAGGGTGCCATTTACATGGAACACCAAGTATCTTACAATGTTTCTTAATATCAGATATTGTTATCATGGAATTATCATATCACAATGTCATCACCAAGTAAACGATAATATGTCTAGCGTGCCTAGGTGTTAAACGGGGTGTAATAAGACATAATTACACTCATCTCAAAATATCCTGGTGGGTGCGGACCGACCTGGCGGCGGACACGGGCCATCGCCCGACCTGGCGGTCAATTTAAGTTTCTTGTCCGCGTCTGTGCGGACAACAAATGTCAGATATGCATCACGCGAGCGAAGCGAGCAACTAATTCGGGATTATGTGAACTAAAATAGCCTCGAGATTGCTCCCGAGGCTATGAGATTAGAATAAGCTGCGTTTGGTGAGAAGCATGATAATGATTAGAATCCAGAGTCCTCCCCAGATTGCCATGAGCTTCCAAAAGCAGATGCGCCTGATTCTGTCGCGTTCCTTGATTGGATCGTTCATGGATTGTATGCTTTCATTGTGGCTTGTAATAAGATCAAGGGTAAATTTGCTATCATGATGGCTCTGTATTGGTGCCATTGTCCTTGATTAGTTTGTAAGTATCCTGAATCCCAGAATTTTTCGTCTGCTTTGTCCCATGGGATTTCAGATGTGAGAATGCCATCACCGTCGGTATTTAGAATGTGGACTTGAATGACTTTTGGGTCTTCAGGCATTCGTTCGAAGAGCGGTGTGGCATATATGCTGAATGGATGTTGTGAGCAAGACCAGCAGATGCAACCTGATGGTTCAAGTTTATATGTCCATTCTTCAGTGATGTTGACTGGAGATGCGATTTGTGTGAATGGTGGCATAGTGTTATTTGTGTATGAGGTTGAACGAGATCATGCCACCAGTGAGATCGCGAATTAATTCTCGAATTGCTGGCGTGATTGTTGTTCTACCAGTGAGTTGTTGGATGATCTTGTATGGTCCAGGTGGTGTCTGACTCACGTATTCGTGAGTGACACCGTAGTGCTGTTGAACGTAGTAATCAATTATGATGCGATTGCGTTCAATGAAGTTGTCAGCGATGATGCAGGGAATCCATCCGCAAGTCCCTGTGTTGTGAATTCCTGAGAATCCCACAAATCCGTAGTGATCAACACCAGAGAATGGTGCAATCTTGGTAACTTCGACCTTGAAGTCTCCAGGGAGCACGATGGTATCTCGCTCTTTGTATTTGTGTGGCATAGTGTTAGTTCCTGGTGATGATGCCCTCGCTGATCAAGTTCGGGCGGTAGTATTGAAAGATGCGCCACGGGTCCTGCTTGGTGTGAAGTTCTCCGGCGTTGTCGATGACGTATTGTTTGAGGACTTCTTCGGTGACGAATTGGTCCTCCGTATCCGGGATGATGTTCTTCGCGAGACAGTCCTTGAGCAACTTGAGGCACGCCTTGGCCTGAGGCGTCTTGAGATTTTCGACATTGCCCTTGCCTGTGAGCCGATATTGACAGAGGCCGATGGTGGACTTTCGACCTGACGCGGAGACAGGGACTTGATTGGAGCGGCGATCTACTGCGAGGGAGATCATTTTCGCCCAAACGTATTGCGCAGTGACCGTGGGGTCTTGCTTTTTATCAGGAGACACTTTGAAGAAGTTCTCGTGATATGCGAGCATGGTTTGGATGCCAAGGTCAAGGAGATCTCCGATGCCGTTGAAGCGCTTTTGGATGGCTTCCTTGATGATGTGGACTGACTGTGCATTGTCGAAGATGTAGAAGAGGAAGTGAACGTCCTCGACGACGTAGCAGTTTTGGTTTTTGGTGATGTCCAGGCCCTGGTAGATGTCGGGAGTGGATTTGACTTGTTTTTGTTGTTTTGCCATATGGTTATTTAGTTGATGTTACGTTGTTATTTGTTAAGGATGGGGACAAAGTTGCGATTGAAGGCTCGCTTGATGAAGATTTGCCAGCGGCCCCAGAATTCTGCGCGTGCGACTGAGAGGTCGTTAGCATATACGATAAACTTGTCTTCGTCCTTGGTGAGTGGTTTACCGTTGATTGTGAGATCCTTGTAGCCGAATGCGTATTCAGTAGACGTGAGTCCCGAGTCATGGTCGTCACGTGACTGTGTGTCTGCGATGCGTTCGACATAGGGTGTTCCTGTGATGATGATCGTGTTGCGTTGATTTGTTTTCATGATTTCTTTTTACAGAATGGGAGCCAGTCCGGTCGCCCCTCCCTAATCTTTGGGCGATCATCGCTAGAAACTATGATGACAGGCGAAATGCACGCCTTCGCGTGCCACCGACTGGCGACATAGTTTGCTTTCTAGCGATGAAGGACTGGTGAGCAGGAAATCATGAAAACATAGCAATGCAATATGAGCATTGTAGCATGGAAAACTGATGTATGTAAACAGGAGAATAATATCCCGATATTAGTGAGAAAATTATATCTAAGTTGTTACTATAGAATAATATGTATAAAAGATTGTATTATGTTATTAGGTGTATTAACCAAGGGACATAAAAAGTTGTGATATTGAGTTTTTAATGAGTTTTTAGTTAATAACATAATAATATGGTGTATAAAAGTGAGCCTTTATATTGCTTTGTAATTATAATAAAAATCATATTGCTTCACTAATATCGGGATATAATATGGTATAATCTGCCCGCAAGTGCTGTAAAAACGGTGTAAGATTTGATCATAATTGGTAAAGAATGGCATTTCTACTTAATATCACTCTCGGGTGATGGTCTTGCATAGTGCGGCATATGTATTTATCGAAAGTGATATTAGGTAGATTACCATGGTTAAAATCTGATGCAAGATTTTGAATGGAGGTTGTTGGATGAGGGACGGGTGTCGTGAGTTTGGATAAAATGCTCATCACTCATCTTGCACGATCAGTATGTTCCTGACTCACGGCCCTCATCACACGGCTCACGCCAAGAGTGCCCCTATCCAGGACCACTGTGCCGTGAGGCATCAGTCAACTATCCGTGAGAATCGTATTGTCGAGCATGCCCAGGGGGCCCTTTTTGACGTGTCCGGACGAGGACACCATGCCCCAATCTCCAGTGCCCAATCCAGCATCATCGGGGAATCATTATCAATTATTCCCGTTTACAGCAACATCATCAGGGACTATATTGTAATCTCTGTGAGACGCATGGGCGTGGTGGTCAGTTTCTAACAGGTCTGGCTGCCACGTCCAGCGACACAGAATCTCCCATGCTAGAAAATCAAGTCCTAACCGTGGAGCAAATGCGCGCCGTCCTTGGAGGACAGAAGGTGCCGCCGACGCCCAAAGAGACAGCTGCCCTCGGGCAAAAGCTTGATGTTGTCCAGAAACAGATTGAGCAATTGCGCGCCGCCAAGGCCGCGAAGAAGATGACTCCATCGGAAATTCGCCAAGGGCTGGACTTGCTGATGCAGAAGTATAACTACTCTCCGCTCGAGAATCTCATCATAACTTCACAACAGACAGACAATGAGTCCCTGTCTACCAAGATCGACATGTTCTTGCTGGAATTCCTACTGCCGAAGTTGAAGAGTGTTGAGGTATCAGGACAGGTAGATCACACGCACACCGTGGTGATTAGACGATTTGGAAGTGATGGTCGCATCGAGGACACGCCGGTTAAGCGGCTTCCGGGGGCTCCCATCTCGGACCCGAGCACGCGGAAGATCATGACGGAAATAGACGCGGAGGTATCCCGTGGGTGAGATCGTTTTGCCATACAAGTGGGAGCCTCGTGCTTATCAGCACCAGGCCTGGGAGTATATGGAGGGGGACCAGGAGGGCAAGCGTGCCGCGTGTGTTTGGCACAGGCGTGCTGGCAAGGACTTGATGGCGATCAACATCATCAGCGTGAAGAGCCAGGAGCGTGTGGGATTATATTGGCACTTGCTACCCACATATAAGCAGGGGCGCGCGATTGTTTGGAATGGAGCGACGAGGAATGGTCGTGCTTTCCTCGACCACTTCCACCCGGACCTGGTGGACAGTAAGAACAGCACGGAAATGCGGATCACCTTCAAGAATGGAAGCCAATATCAAGTTGTTGGAACGGATGACATCAACTCACTCGTTGGCACAAATCCTATTGGGTGCGTCTTCTCTGAGTATTCGCTCCACGACCCTGGTGCATGGGACTACATCCGTCCGATTCTGCTGGAAAACGGGGGTTGGGCCCTCTTCATTTACACCGCTCGTGGGAGAAACCACGGTTACAACCTTATCGAGATGGCCAAGCGGCACAGAAAGTGGTTCTCTCAAATCCTGGTGGCTGGGAACAACGGCACAAAGAGGGAGGACGGGAAGCCGGTCTTCACTGATGAGATGATCCAGGAGGAGCGCGATACGGGAATGCCTGAGGAGATGATTCAACAGGAGTATTTTTGTAGTTTCGAGGCTCCCTTTGTGGGTGCCTATTACGGGCAGCAGATGCTCAAGGCGGAGAAGGATGGCCGAATCTTGGAAGATATTCCCTATGATCCGAAACTCCCAGTCCACACGTGGTGGGACCTTGGAATGGATGATAGCACCACGGTCGTATTTGTGCAGTTCTACGGAATGGAAATTCGCATCATTGACTACTACGAAAATTCAGGAGAAGGATTACAACATTATGCAAGAGCCCTTGCTGGACAAGTTGATGGGGGAGAACATCGTCGAGATTACTTTTACGGAAGTCATCTTGGACCCCACGATATCGAGGTTCGGGAGCTTGGTAGTGGTAAATCTCGACGGGAAACAGCCAAATCACTTGGAATTAAATTTACTGTTGGGAAGCAACATGAGGTTCAGGATGGCATAGAAGCCGTCAGGTCCCTGTTGTCCCGGTGCTATTTTAGCAAGAAGCATTGCGAACGTCTCATTGAGTCGTTGCGCCAGTATCGTAAGAAGTGGGATGAGAACAATAAGGTTTTCATGAACCATCCGCTCCATGATTGGACGTCTCATGGGGCGGATGCATTTCGCACAGGTGCCATGGGAATGAAGGATCGCCCCAAGTTTAACAAGAAGCCACAGGAGAGAGCTATCGATGAATTCAACTACGTGGGATATACTACGTAAGATGTATGAGAGATCAGAGCGCAATTTCGACACTGACTTGGCGTATTACCAAGAGCATGGCTACGTGTTTGATGGCGGTCATTATCTACTCATGGGTCGCGCAGTGGGTGATTATGGGTGGTTCATCCATCTGGCTATCGGCAAGAATGGTCTGCAAGAGTTTGTTAATCACATGCCATACTATTTGCCGCACATTGGGTTTTCTCGTGACCCCAGTGGAGTTGGCGAAGTTAAGTGGTATTCAACCGAAAAACTAGTGAGGAAAATATGCAAATCAAATTGAAGTATCGCAAAGAGTATATGCAGGGTGGATTTGGTGGCAGTGTTCCGGCTCCGCCGAAACCACCGGCTCCACCAACCAAGGACGTGGCGGCAACGAACCTGTTGACACAGGGTGCGAAGAAACCTGTCCTTGGATTCGACTCAACCAACAAGGGCAACAACAACTCGTCAAAGACTCAGGTCAAGACGCTACTTGGAGAATAGTATGACTGACCCAACTGCCAGTTTCGTGATGCAGCGCTTCGATAAGATGCGCAGCATTCGTGCTCCATTTGAGACAGATTGGCAGGACGTTCGGTATTTCGTCAGGCCAATCACTCAATACGCGTCATTCAGCCCGCAATTGCAGTTCTACACTGTGATGCCGGAAACAATGTATGATGGCACGGCGCCTAGTGCGCTTGGTGAGCTTGCCTCCGCACTGCACTCATATCTGAGCAATCCGGCCGAGCGTTGGTTTGACATTCAGCTCGAGGGTGATAATCCGTGGTCTCAGGACCCATCAGTCACTGAGTGGCTGCAGACAGTGAGTGATCTGATCTACACGCACTACCAGCGTGAGGGGTCCATGATCAACCTCGCCCTGCATGAGGCTTACATGGACATTGGCTCATTTGGCACTTGCGTGCTGAATCAAGAGTGGGACCAAGACACCAGGAGTATTGTGTTCGCAGCTCGCCCCCTACAGATGTGCTACTTCACTGAGAACAGTAAGGGGCGCATTGACTCAGTGTGCAGATATTTCGCATGGACCCTTCGCCAAATTCAACAGGAGTTTGGTGAAATTCCTGCGGGCGTCATGAAGTATTCTGACGACCCAGACAAGTTATTTGATGTGGTTCACTGGGTTGGGCCTCGTGAGGACCGCAATCCTCGCAAGTTGAATGCGAAGAATAAGCCCATCGCAAGTATTTGGGTGTGTGCTACCACACATGAAACACTCCTTGAGTCGGGGTATGATAGTTTTCCATACCATGTCGCCCGGTGGACTAAACTCGCTGGTGAGGTGTATGGTCGCAGTCCCGCTAAGCAGTGCTTGCCTGACATCAAGATGCTGAACACCATGGAGAAGACTGTCCTGAAGGCAGGGCAAAAGATCACTGACCCGCCTCTGGTGCTCACGCATGAGTCATTCATGCTTCCCATCAAGACGAGTCCAGGCAGTTTGATCTATCGCGAGAATGAGGAGGCAAAGATCGAACCTCTCATCACTGGCGCAAATTTACCGTGGGCTGAGGAGAAGTGCGAGCAAAAGCGCAAGTTCATCAAGCAGTGCTTCTACTCCGATTGGATTCGCATGGAGAAGGACAACGTGGAGATGACGGCGTATGAGGTGCAAGATCGTCGCGATGAGAAATTGCGCCTATTGGCACCAATCTTTGGACGCATAGCCTCTGAGCTCCTGGCTCCAATGATCTCTCGCAGTTACCACTTGCTTGACTCACATGGCCTGATTCCACCTGCCCCAATGCAGATCAGCAATGCCAAGCTCAAGGTTGGCTATCTGAGTCCGGCCGCTATCGCCCAATCTGGGGCTAAGGCTGTGACAATCAGTCGGTTCATCAATGATTTGGCGCCACTCGCCCAGATCAATCCCGATGTCTTGGATGCTGTTGATTTGGATGCGACCGCTCAGATGCTGGCAATCGCTCGTGGAGTGCCGAAGCGCATGCTTCGCAGTCCTGAGGACTTGGCGAATTTGCGCCAACAGAAACAACAGGCCGCCCAGATGCAGCAACTCGCACAAACTGCGGAGCCAATCAGTAAGGCTCTCAAGAATGTGTCTGACGCACAAGCCCAATAATCATGGACATCGTTGAAAAATTCGACAAGATGGTTGACATCCTGATGAGGAGACGTCGACGCCACCAGTCCTATGCCCAAGTATTTGGGACACCAGAGGGGCAACTTGTTCTTGAGGACATCCTCAAGAATGGGTTTGCCACTGAAACCACTTTTGTGAGGGGAGATCCCGAGCAAACCATCTTGAATGAGGGCAGTCGCCGGTTGGCGCTGTCAATCCTCAAGATGGCAAAAACAAACCATAGCGACAGAATAAGAGAGATCGAAAAACAACTACAAGAACAAGGAATCCAATTATGAACACATACCGCAGAATCCTACGCGACGCAGCACCACCTGAGGGTGGTAATGGTGGTGGTCAACCTCCGGCTGGTGGCACTCCGCCATTGAATGATTTCGTCAAGGGGTTGCCGGCTGATTTGCAGACTGAGAAGTGTCTGCACAACATGACTGATGCCGCGACATTGGCCAAGGGGTATGTGCATGCCCAGAAGATGATTGGCGCCAAGCGCGTTGAGGCACCGCTTCCCACGTGGGGTGACAATGAGTGGAATGGCTTCTATGAAGCTGCTGGCCGTCCGAAGACTCCTGACGCATACGTCCCACCGAAGATCGATGGACTTCCGGAGATTAAGACTGATGATCCCCGCTGGAAGAAGACTGCTGAAGTCCTCCACAAGGCGGGTCTCACCCAGCGTCAGGCGGAGCCCATCCTCAAGAGTTATCTCGAGGGTGAGATGGAGGTTGCCAAGATGCAGCAACAAACTGCTGAGCAGAAACGCATCGAGGCTGAGACCGCCCTCAAGAGCGAGTGGGGTGACAAGTATGATGCAAATCTCGATCTCGCTAAGGCAGTGGTCACCAAATTCGGTGATGAGTCTCTGATGACTTACATCCAGGAGCAGGGCGGTAACGATCCCCGCCTAATCAAGTCCCTGGCCCGCATCGGTGCGGCCATGATGGAGGACAAGTCGCGTGGTGGTAATGCTGGTGATGCATTGCAGATCACTGATGCTACTCGCGCAACGCAGGAAATCAATCGTCTGAAGACTGACAAGGATTTCCAGTCAGCTCTAACGAACCGTGATCATCCGGGTCATAAGGCCGCTGTTCAACAGTGGCAGAATCTCTTCAAGGTCGCGACTCCCAAGGGTGAGGTCGCTCCCTCGTAAGATGCAGTAAACCAAAAAACAAATAAACATATGGCCGAAAAACCGAAGAAACAAGAAGAACCACAAACCACTGCCAGTAAACCTGGCCAGCGTGTTAAGTGGGAAGATAATGTGGTGGGTGGATTCACTGGGACTGTGATCTCATCTGATGGCAATAAAGCGCTCATTGCTCAAGACAGTCCGTGCCACGCCAAACCTGTGGTTGCAGTGGATGAGGATCTCCTGGAGATTGTTTAAACAGGAATAAATTATCCCGACACTCGTATGTTTACATACGAGTGTTTTTAGTTTATAGTGATCTCGATGGACAACCGGGATACGTCCCGAGCCGATCTGATGGCAGTAACCTGCTCAGCTCAAGCGTGCTGCAGAACGTTAAGCGGAATCCTCTTGGGGACAACTCAGCTGACCGACAGTTTAACACACTCTCTGTTATGAGTTTTTCAATTGACACGGCGCTGGTGAATGCCTATCGCGCCAACATTGAGATTCAGTTCCAGCAGATGGGTTCCCGCTTTCGCCCTCGCGTTCGCGTTGAATCCCAGCACGCGGAATATGAATTCTATGATCGTATCGGCCCGGTCGATGCGGTTGAAGTGATTAACCGGCACTCGGACACACCTCTGGTTTCAACGCCCCACGATCGTCGGCGCGTTGGTCTTCGGAGCTTTGATTGGGCGGACCTGATTGATAATTGGGACCGCATTCGCATGTTGGCTGACCCGACCTCTCCGTATGTCACCAACGCAGTCTACTCACTCGGTCGTTCAATGGACGACACTGTGATTCAGGCCGCGTTCGGAACGGCCTACTCTGGTGTGTCTGGCTCCACCTCTGTGGCGTTCCCTGCGACTGGCGTTATTGCCGTTGACTATGTGGAATCCGGCACGGCGGCGAACTCCAACCTCACGGTTGGCAAGCTCCGCAAGATTCGTTACTTGCTGAGCAAGGCTGAAGCCACCACCGACATGCAGGCTGATCTGACCATCGTGGTCGACCCCAGCCAAATCCAAGCACTGCTCCGGCAGACGGAAGTCACGAACTCCGATTACAACACCGTTAAGGCGTTGGCGTCCGGGGAGATTGACACCTACATGGGATTCAAGTTCGTTATCAGCAACCGTCTTCAGACGGATGCCAGTGGTTACCGCAAGGTGATCGCGTTCGAACGCCAGGGTTTGTTGCTCGCCATCGGTGAGGAGATCAAGGTCGATGTTGGTCCTCGGCGCGACAAACGTAACAGCATCCAGGTCTATGTGTCTGGCATGTTCAACTCCACCCGCATGTGGGAGGCGAAAGTCTACCAGGTGCTGTGTGACGAAACCAAGTAAGGTGATCTATGCACAGATTTACCTCAGCACTCGTTAGCACGGGAGACCGTGAGGACAATGCCTTGGCTACGGCGACCACGGAAGCCTTAGTCAATGCTGCGATCGCTGGTCGTCAAGTCAACATTGACCTTGCGGAGGTAACGGAGGTTCAACTGCGTGGTATCCACCAGTATATCAGGGCCTGCGCCCTGGGAACTGACACTTCGTCAGTTGAGACCGCCATCTCTGCAATCATCTAACCACACAACCTGAAAGGAATCAAGCAATATGGCAGCTACAACCATTAGCGGTTACTCGGCCGAGCTGAATCAGGGTCCTCCTGGACAGCCCAACGTGTATCAGCCGCTCAAGCCGAATCAGTATCAAGGTCGGCTTCGTATCAGTGAGTTCACCCTGACTCTCGCGAGTCAGGTTTCTGGAACGAGCTTCGCAGTCATGAAACTGCCTGCGCGCGCTCGTATCATCAGCGGCGGAATCATTGCCAGTGCCACCCTCGCCAACAGCGCCACGCTCTCCGTGGGTCTTGCTGCGGCGGATGGTCTGGGTTACATTGATGATGCCCTGGCAACTGGACCTGGTCTCAAGACTGATCGCAGTGCGGTCACGACTGGGACTCCCGTGTCCGATGGAACCGCACTCCTCAAGGCGGCGGCCGTTCAGAGCACTACGTTCGTGGGTTTCGCCCTCACGCAGGCTCTTGGCTACCTCTACGAGACGGCCAAGGAGGTGTATATCACCTTGACCACGGGCACTGGCACGGTCTCCACGGAAGTGGTGACTGGTCACTGCATCTGGGTGTTGGACTAAGCCGATAGGTGAGTGGCGGCACCTTAATTCCGCCACACTAATTTTATGCCTGCAGGCGAACAAACATTCAACGCGGCATGCTTGCCGATAGCGAACAGTGCCCTCACTCTTGTGGGCACTCGTTTACTTTCTACTGTAAACGATACTTCTAAGGAGGCTGTCCTGATGAGGATGAATTGGGACACCTACAGACGCGCAGTTCTGCGCGATGGACTTTGGAAGTTTGCCAAGGAGATGGTTGTCCTCACTGCTGATGCTGATTACACCGCTGAGTTCAGCTATGCGAATCGTTATCCACTTCCTGCTGACTTCTTGAGATTGGTGTCATTCAATGATCTGAAGGGAAATGCTGATGGGGGCATTCCACCATATCAAGTCATGAATGGTTACATCTACACGAACATGGGATATGCGAATCTTGTCTATATCTCTGATGTGCTTGATGCCACCGCATTTGACCCACTATTCTGTGAGTCCCTGGCCGGCTACATTGCTGCCAAACTGTGCAACACACTGACTGGATCACCTGGTGGCGCACAGGCTCTTGAAGCTGAATACAGGAAAGCTAAGCAACGGGCCAAGTTCGCTGGGGCGACGGAGGACCCGTCAGAACAGCTTGATATTGATGTTTGGATGCAATCTCGTGTTGGTGCCACATCCCTTAATCGCGATCCAGATTTCGCTGAGGGTGGACCCCTATTTCCATGAGGCAGAATACCATACAGACTAACTTCACAGCCGGTGAGATCTCACCGCTGATGTATGGTCGTGTGGACATCAATAAGTATGTCAATGGGGCGAAAACTCTTCGCAACATGATTGTTCGTCCACAGGGTGGGGTGTGCCGCAGATCTGGGACTCAGTTCATTGGTGCAGCAAAAGCCACCACTGCGACACGAATCATCAGTTTCGTGATTTCCAACACTGTGTCAT
>Ga0207667_10000717_pt1 | contig 43005 bp, 36 predicted proteins | sample KBSCornC52_FD_184301 | JGI IMG/M metagenome (GOLD analysis project Ga0207667, IMG submission 184301) | Corn rhizosphere microbial communities from Kellogg Biological Station, Michigan, USA - KBS Corn C5-2 (SPAdes) (version 2) | ecosystem: Host-associated > Plants > Roots > Rhizosphere > Soil ... | reverse complement strand
AAAATTTCGTCACTGTTCCCGGTCGAAGATCCGGGCGTCGGCCAGGTCGATGTCACGTTGGACGACGCGCAACGTCTCGTCATTGATCCGGTGTTGGTTGCGGAGTTCGATGATGGCGTCGCGCTCGATTTGCAGGGCTTCGCGGGCGAGCTGGAAGAACGGCGAGATCGGGGCGGCGCTGCTGTTGGCTGAGGCGTCCTCGGGGGCGGCGTCGCATGGGGCGGTTTCTTCCTCCTCGAGTTCGAGTTGGGCGAGGCGTTCGTGGTATTCGGCCTGGAGCAGGGTGATCTGCTGGCCATGCTCGGCCTTGCTTTCAACGAGGCCTTCGAGATAGGCGAGGGCGGCTTGATTGGCGGCGAGGCGGGCGACGTGTTCTTCGCAATCGGCTTTGCCGTCGCCTTTCACCCCGAGCAGGCGGATGAGGATGGGGAGGCTGAGGCCTTGCGCGACGAGGGTGAAGAGAATGACGGCGAAGGAGATGAAGATGATGATGTTCCGGCCGGGAAAGGGCGCGCCGGTGACGGTGACGAAGGGGAGCGCAAGGGCGGTGGCCAGCGAATCGACGCCGCGCATGCCGGACCAGCCGATGATGGTGACGTCGCGCCAATCGGGATAGGGATCGCGAGCGCGCAGTGAAGAGGAAAGCAGGCGCGGGAGGTAAGCCGCGGGGTAGATCCAGAGCAGGCGGACGACGACAGTCACGGCGCAAATGGCGCCCGTCTGGAAAAGCAGGCGCGACCACGAGGTGTGTTGCTCGAGGCCTTGCGTGACTTGCGGCAGTTGCAGGCCGATGAAGACGAAGACGATGCCGTTGAGCAGATAGACGAGCATGTGCCAGAACGCGCCGAGTTCCAGTCGCGTGCGCGCGGTGACCATGCGCGGCAGGCGCCAGCCGAGGAAGACGCCGGTGGTGACGATGGCGAGCACGCCGGAGCAGCCCAGTTGTTCGGCGGTGAGATAGGCGAGGAAGGGGGTGAGCAGGGAGATGGTGACATGGACCGGCGGGTCATCGAGGCGGCGCTGGAGCCAGTCCACACCGAGCCCGATGAGGCCGCCGATGATCGCGCCGCCGAGGGCGACGAGGGGCACTTCCAGGGCCGCGGTGCTGAGCGAGAAAGTGCCGGTGACGACGGCGGTGATGGCGAAGCGATAGGCGACGAGTGCGACGGTGTCGTTCACGAGGCTTTCGCCTTCGAGGACGGTGACGATGCGGCGCGGCACTTCCAGACGCTCGAAGACCGCGGTTGCGGCGATGGCATCGGGCGGAGAGATGATCGCGCCGAGGACGAAGGCGGCGGACCATGGGAGACCGGGGATGCAGGCGTGCGCCGTCCAGGCAACGACCAGCATGGTGAGCAGCACCAGGCCCACGGCGAGGAGGAAGATGGGCCGGAGATTGAATTTGAAATCGTGCCACGAAGTGAGAAACGCCGCGGGGAAGAGCAGCGGCGGAATGAAGACGGGCAGGACGAGTTCCGGTGGGAAGGTGAAGTGCGGCAGGCGTGGGATGAGTCCGAGCGAAAGGCCGCAGAGGACCATGAGCACGGGGTACGGCAGGCCGATCTTGCGGGCCGCGATGTCGAGCACCGCGACCAGCATCAGGACGAAGCAAAGGAGTTCGAGTTGCGCCATTCACGGGGATTGTAGAGCAACTCCGGCGAGCAGGTCTCGCACGGAGTGATGCGATCCTGGCGCGCGATGGAAATGGCAGCGGCATCCGCTGCCCCTCTATTCTGCTTGCGATGCGCCCCTACGCCGCCGCGGCCACCTTCCGGGCGCTCCCGACCGAGAGTCGACGGGGCTGGCTCGAGGAGCGGATCACGGGGTGGGAAGTGCCGGGCCGCCACTCGACGCACGACCCATCTTGAGCTCCACAGGTCACGGAATGCGCGACCATTTCCTTTTCGATTTCCGCCAACCGCTCCGCGATTGCTCTCACCTGCAACTCATTGTGTTTGGCTACCTCGCGCAGACGGGCGGATTCGTTGACGAGTCGGCCCACTTCCTCACGCAATTCTTCGGAATGGAGTTCGTGTGCTTTCACACCGGAGGATCGACAGGGGGCCGGGATTCGGACGTCTCACCAGCCGGCAAATCAGTCCCTGAGGGTTCATTCAGGGGCACGTGAAGCGCGATCAAAATCCGTGAGGCAATCGCCGATCACTTCCTCGCTGGGTGGAATGCCGATGCGAGATTGGCTGAATCGACCCTTTGTTCGAATTTCGAAGGAGCTTCTGCAGCCGCCCAACCCCGTTGGAACGCGGGAGAAGACGTCGTTTCGAAAACGCTCCCACGGACGGAAGCGGAGCGCCGTGTCTACAACGCTGAGCTCTTCGTTCCCCCGTCCAGACGGGCCGGAGCGCGTCTCTCTGCTTAGGTGGGATACAGCACGTCGCGGCAGCGTCTTGGAGTGCGGCGTTGCATCCGCCGCTTTGGAAGCCGGTCCTCGAAAAGCGGCGGATGCAACGCCGCACTCCAAGAACGCAAGCGTTCGTGGCTCGTCCTTTCGAATTCGTAAACGCGGCTTAGAACGACAATCGGAAGCCGCCGGTGACGCTGGTCGATTGGTAGTTCTTCCGGCCGAGGTCGCCGTCGTAATAGAAATACGTCGAGAAGCGGTCGTTGAATTGGATGGCGAAGCCGGCGCCGAGCAGCACGCTGTCCCGGCCCAGTTGCGGGCCGTCGACCCGGAAGGTGTCTCCGCCTCCGTTGGCGAAGCTGGAGTCGAGCGAGTACACGTTGTCGCCGAATTCGTGCTGCCAGGCGGCGCGGATCTCCGGCTTGATCAGAATGCCGCCGACTTTCCAGTCATAGCTGGCTTTGAGGCCGAACGCACTGCGCAGCGATTCACCTTTGCCGCCGTGGATGTCCAGCGGAGCCAGCGAACCGTGCTCGGTGAAGGCATTCGTGCCGAGGTAGGTGTAGTTGAAACTCGCCGTCGGACCGAAGGTGAAGTTACCTTTTTTGAAGTCATAACCGCCGCCGAAGAGGACGTTGAGTTCGCCGCCATCGGTATCCCCAGTGGCGTCGTCCTGCAAGGCCGCGCGGTGCGTGTGATAGCTGTTGTATCCGCCGAAGACCGCGGCATCGGCGTAGAAGCCCCGGGCTTCCGCATAGGTCGGCGTGAGGCCTTCCTTGGAAGCATCCTTGGACATCGTCGGCGTGGCCTTGACTTGCTGATACTCGTAGTAAGTGGCGTAGAGGCCAATCTTGCCGCCGTTGACATAGACCCGGCCGCCTTCGGTGAGATCGGCGGTGGTGCCGGTGTAACCTGCGGCCACACCGATCGCCAGGTTCGGGGTGACCTTGTAATCGAGGCCGAGAGTGAAGCCGCCGCTGTCGATGGTGTAACCGCGCGCGTTCTCGGTGTTACCCACGCTGACCCATTCGCCAGTGCCGGAGAGGAACGCGCCCCAGCGGCTTTCCGCGGGGACGACCTGCTGCAGGGTCTTGTTTTCCTTGCCGTCATCGCCACTCGGGCCGGCGACGCCGTTGTTGAAAAAGCTGCCGCTGTAGCTCGGGCCGGCGCCATTGATCGCCAGACCCGCCGCGCTGAAGCCTCCCGAGCCGCTGCGGATGTCATCAGTCCGGCGTTGGATGTTACCCGACTGCACATTGGCCAGCGACACACCGATGGTGAACATGCTGGTCAGTTCCTCCGGCGCGATCTTATCGAAATCACGCGGCAGTTCGTTGAGTTGACGGTAATCGAGGAAGTCGAAGAGCGAGTTCGTTTTCCGATTGATTGGCAAGCTATCCAAAGCCCGCGCCACGGACTTCTGATTCGGCGTGAGATCGGTGCGATCGGCGAACTTCTCAAACGATCCCTGCACCGCCTCGAAGTCCACGCTGTTGCTATGATACACCACCGTCGGCTCGAGGATCGTGTCGCTGGTGAAGCCACTCTCGATGTTGGTAAACTTCCCATTCACCCCGCCATCGGCGGTCAGGAACGTCACCGGCTTGTTACGCTTGAGCTTGAAGCCGTCGAGCGGGACGATCTGCAGCGTGCCGCCGAGCGTGGCGCTGCCGCCGACCGAGAAGAGGTCGCGCTGGCTGAGATCGCGTCCGGCGATCTCGATGCGCAGCGTGCCGCCTGCCGGTTGCACGTAATTGCCGCTGAGATGAATCTGCCCCGGCGAATGCCCGGGACTGATCAGGCCGCCATTGATCAGGTTGCCGAGGATGCTGCCGTTGCCGTTGAGCAACGAGCCGAAGAGCATCTGCAATTCACTGACCGACAACGAACCATCGAGCGTGATCGTCGAGCCGCCCGGCAGAATCACCGGCCCTTGGGTGACGAAGAGCGTGTTGTGAATGAGCAACGAACCGCCGGGCGCAAAGCTCAGCGTGTGAATCACGTTGTTCTCCGTCGGGTTGCCGGTAGTCACTGCCCCGTTGACGATGAAGTCGGCAAACGTTGGTGTCCCAATTGGCGCCGAATTCTGGATGATGGGCCCGCTCATCGTGAGGCCGATGATATCCAGATCCAGTTCGCTGCCGGTGAGGGTGAGGGTTGCGGTGAGCCCGGGGATGGTGGAGGCGAGGGTGAAATCTCCGGCGGTGAAGCCTTTATTCAAACCGAAGGTGACCAGTTGGTAATGACTTTGGCTGCCGATGCCGCCGGCGTCTTCCACATCCACGACGTAGGTGCCGGGGGTGCCTTTGCCGAGAGCGCCGGTCAAGGCGAGCAGATCGCTCGTGGTGCCCAATTCCATGTTGAGTTGGCCGCCCCCATTCCACAGGAGCGAACCGGCCTTCAACGTGGCGGTGGCGATATGGCTGAGCGATGCGCCGGGTGCGATGAAAGCGCCGGATTCGAGGGTCACCGCCCCGCCGGCCGTGCCTCGGCCACCGAGCGTGGCGCCACTGAGAATGTCCACCGGGCCGGTGCCCGTGGCGGAGCCGGAAGTATTGTTCGCCAGGATGGCGCCGCCGGCGATGGTCGTGCCGCCAGTGTAAGTGCTCGCTCCCTGGAGCGTGAGTACGCCGAGGCCGGTCTTGAGGACGCTGCCAGGACCGCCGGCGGCGTCGACGATCTGCCCCGAGAAGAAGGAGCTGGTATTGTCCGAGCCCACTTGCAGCGCGGAGGTGCCGAGTTTGGCATCGCTGATGGCAATGGTCGGGGTGGTGCCGGTGAGATTGGTGAGACTGCCGGTGGAGAAGGTGCCGCCATTCGCGGTGATCGAGCTGCCGTCGGTCCAGAGTTTCGTCCGGCCGGTGACGCTGACCGAGCCGCCGTCGAGAATGTTCAGCGTGGCGGTGCCGCCGAAATCGCCGGCGTCGAATCCACCGAGCCGCAGGTCCTGGCCGATGGTCCAGCTCGAACCCGCGCCGGTTACCGTGGCCAGGCCGACGGAGCCGTTGCAAAGGCCGATGATCGCCGCCCCGTTGGTATTGACCTGGCCGCTCGTCTGCACCGTGAACGTGCCGTTGCCGCCTTCGTCACCGACAATGATGTTGCCGTCGTTGGTCAGCGTCGCGAAGTTCTGCACGGTCACGAAACCGAAATTGTGCGGCGCGGCGAAATCGTTGCGTCCGATGACCAATTGGGTGCCGGTTTCGAGAAGACTGTCGTGGCCATCCACCGTCACGCCGGTCCCGGAGGCGCCGGTGACGAGCGTGGTGCTGACGGCGCCCTGGTTGGCGACGAGTGTGGCGCCATTTTGGATGAAGAGCTGTGGCGTGTCGTCGGTATCGCGGCCGATGAAAAGCGGACGATTGGCCGTGGAGGTGAGCGTGGTGTCGCCGCCATCGAGGACGACCGTGCCGGCGCGCACGGTGAGGGAACCGTAGGTGCTGCTGGCGGCAGTCAACGTGGTGGTGCCGGTGCCGAGCATGCGCACTTCACCGTCGCCGGAGATCGTGCCGGAATAGGTGTAGCTATTCGTGCGGTCGAGGGCGAACACGGCGCCCGCGTCGACCTCCACATCACCGAGGATGCTGCCGGTGGAGCTGTGGTTGCCGATGCTCAGCATGCCGCTCTTGATCGTCGTGCCGCCGGTGTAGGTGTTGTCGTTGGCCAGCGTGAGCTCGCCGGTGCCGTCCTTGACGAGGCCATTGGAACCGGTGATGACGCCGCGAATGATTGCGCCCGCGTCATTGTTTACGGTGATCGTCGGCGTCGTACCGGTGAGGGCCAGCGTGGTGCCCGACCCAATGGTGAAGAGGCCCGCGCCCGCATTGACCGTGATGGCGGCGTCGGCGGCGATCGTCAGCGTTTTCGCTCCCCCGATGGTGACCGCGGCGGGATCATCGACGGTGAGGCTGTTGATGGTGAAATTCTGGCCCAGCAGGGTGGACTGATTCGCGGCGCCGCTGGCGGAAAAGAAAACGTCCGTCATCGACAAAGGGGGCGTGCCCGTATCGGTCGCGCCGGTGGCGTCGGTCGCCCAGTTGGTGTTGCCACCGTTGCTGGTGTTCCAGGTGTTACTCTGGTCGCCGGTCCAATAGGCGACTGGTGCGCTGAGCACACGGAGCTGGAAGGCGTTGATGACGACCTGGTTGGACGGAATGGAAAAGGTAATCGCCTGAGTCGCTGAATCCGCGACGAAATTACCGATGGCGTATTGGCCAATACCACCGATGACCCCGGTGTTTTCCCATTGAAGGGTGACTGAATTTCCCGCCGTGGCCGTCGTGCCGCGCGTGGCGAAGTTGGTCCAGGAGTCGTTGGCCCACCATTGGAACTCATAACTTTGGCCGGCGACAAGTCCACTCATCGTCAAGGTGACCGGAGCGCCAAAAGTGCCTCCGCCCGCAGCGGAACCGAGCAATGTTTTATAAGCGGGGGACAAACCATTGAAAGGAGGAGTGGTTCCCCCTCCCAGGGCGTTGGAACTGATGAGATTGCCGCTGCTCGCAGTGAGGGTGAAATTGCCCAGGGTGGCGGTTGGCGTGCTGCCGACGGCAAATTCGGTGAAGGTGACTCCATTGAGGACAGGACTGCCCGCGCCGGTGCTGCCGAGATTGTAGGCGCCGAACAGGAAGCCGTCGCGACTGATATCGGCATTCGCCGAAACCGTCGTCGCTGCTCCCCAAGTGATATCGGCGGCCGAAACGTCAGAAGGAAGATGCAGCGCAAGGCCGGCCAGCAATGCGGCGATTCCAGTGGCGAGGGGACGAGAAGAGAGGCGGAGCTGACCAACGCCACGCCTACGGAAGGAGAGATAATAGTTCACACGCAATCAAGGTTACCTCGGCAAACGGGATTGCCTGCCGTTAGCAATTCGCGGTGGTGCTTGTAGGGGAAGTTACTTACCTCGACAACAACTATTTAAATATGAGTATGTGCACGTGGCGCTGAAGAGCCGTTGCTAACGTGATGACGATGCAGCTCTTGCCCTTTGGGGCGACCATCGAAAAATCCCACGGCGCGGGAATGGCGAACGGAAGCGTTCGCCGGCGGGTGGGCCCGTTACACCGTAAATTGCCCGATCATCCGATCGAGCGTCGTGACCAGCCCGGCAAGGGCGTCGCGGTATTTGTTCTCCGGGACGATCTGCAGGCGGCCTTCGGCTTCGCGCAGCATCTTACGGCCGGTGGCGATGGCGCTCTTCACGGCGCCGGCGGCGATGGCTTTCTCGGCCAGGGCGAGAATATCGGCTTCCTCGCCATTGAGGATGATCTCGCTCAGGCGATGGCGCTCGGCTTCATCGGAAATCTGCAGGAGATGCAGGATGGGCAGGGTGAGCTTGCCCTTGCGCAGGTCGCTGCCGAGGGTCTTGCCGGCCTTGGTTTCGTCGCCGGCGAGATCGAGGACGTCGTCGTAAATCTGATAGGCGGTGCCGAGTTGCAGGCCGAAGATGCGCAGGGCATCGATGACCTCCGGGGCGGCTTCATTGATCAGCGCCCCGAGCTCGCAAGCCGCGGCAAAAAGGGCCGCGGTCTTCATTTCGATGATCTTGTAGTAATCCGGCACGCTGAGCTTCAGGTCGAAGCGCCGCTGCGTTTGGATGATCTCGCCCGAGCAAACCTCGCTGGCGGCATGGGCGATGCGGCGGCTGATCTCGCCATTGGGAAAGCTGGTGGAGAGCTTCAGCGCGTGGGCGAAGAGGCAATCGCCGAGCAGGACGGAAATGGCATTGCCCCATTTGGCATTGGCCGTGGGCTGGCCGCGACGCTTGTCGGCTCCGTCGAGAATGTCGTCGTGGACCAGAGTGGCCGCGTGGATGAGCTCGAGGATGACCGCGAGGTCGAAATGGCTGGGGCAGATATTGCCGGTGGCGCCACCGGCGAGGAGAGCGAGGGCCGGCCGGAGCCGCTTGCCATGGCTCTCGACGGCGTAGGCGACGTAGCCTTCCACCGCGGGGTCAAAGGCGCGGGCCTGCTGACGGATGCGTTCTTCTACAGAGTAAAGCTGGGCATTGATGAGCTCGAAGGGAACCTTCAGGGCCTGGGTTTTATCCATCGTTTCCGGTGTGTTTTCGAGCTTTGTGAAATTTTTCACAAGGTTAAGCTAAGGTTGTCGCCTTTCTAAGTCAATACGGGTGCAAAAACCGCCTCGGATGACAGAAAAATCGGCCGGGTGCAATAATTTCTCGCCGGTTCATTTGCGCCTTGCCGAATGCTGCATATGTTCGCTGTGGGTGTTTGTGTTGTTGGGTTGGAACCGCGCAGCTTTTTGGGTGGCTGCGCGGTTCACTTTGTACGGGTAGGAGAGAGCCAAGAGCCAAGAGCCAGTGGCGCCACAATCTGGCGTTCGGCCCCGGCCATTTGGCTCTTGTTACTTGGCTCTTGGCACTCCCGCCCCGGCACCTTACCGTCCCACCCCTCGCATGAAAATCCAACGCGCACTGATTTCCGTCTCCGACAAGACCGGGCTGGTCGATTTCGCCCGGGCCATCGCCGAAATGGGCATCGAAATCATCTCCACCGGGGGCACCGCCAAGCTGCTGCAGAAGGAGGGCATTCCCACCACGGAAATCTCCGCTTACACCGGCTTCCCGGAAATGATGGACGGACGCGTGAAGACCCTGCATCCGAAGGTCCACGGAGGCCTGCTCCATTTACGCGACAATCCCGAGCACGTGGCCCAGTGCGAGGAGCATGGGATTAAGCCCATCGACCTCGTGGTGGTGAACCTTTACCCCTTTGAGCAGACCGTCGCGAAGCCCGACGTGACCCTCGATGAGGCGATCGAGAATATCGACATCGGCGGCCCTTCCATGCTCCGCAGCGCGGCGAAGAATTACCGCTCGGTGACGGTCATCACCGATCCGAACGACTACAATGACGTCCTCGACGTGATGCGGCGGAACGATGGTGAAACCACCCTGCAACTGCGCGAACGGCTGGCCATCAAGGTCTTCGTGACCACTTCGCGCTACGACGGAGCCATTTCCGACTTTCTCAACAAGGAAAAGGAATGCGCCAGCAGCTTCAGCCTCAGCCTGCCGCTGGTCGCCCAGCTCCGCTACGGTGAGAATCCGCACCAGACCGCGGCGCTTTACGGGCATTTTGACGAGCAATTCGAGAAGCTCCACGGCAAGGAGCTTTCCTATAACAATATTCTCGATATCACTGCGGCGTCGGAACTCATCGAGGAGTTCGAGGAGCCAACGGTGGCCATCCTGAAGCACACCAATCCCTGCGGCGTGGGCAGCGACGCCGACCTGCGCGAGGCTTGGGACAAGGCCTTCGCCACCGACAAGCAGGCGCCCTTTGGTGGCATCATCATTTGCAACCGCCCGCTCACCGAGCCGCTGGCCCGGGCGATCAGCGAGATCTTCAGCGAAGTGATCATCGCGCCTGACTTCGAGCCCGATGCCCGTGCGTTGCTGCAGAAGAAAAAGAACCTGCGCCTCATGCGCAAACGCGCCCGCCTCGCGCCGAAGACCCCGGCCGAGGACAACCTGATCCGCTCCGTGGCGGGTGGCGTGCTCGTGCAGAGCCGCGACGTCGAGCCGGAGATCGACCTCATGGAAAAAGCGGTCACCGAGCGCAAGCCGACCAAGGCCGATCTCGCCGCCATGCTCTTCGCCTGGCGCGTGGTGAAACACGTGAAATCCAACGCCATTGTTTACGCCGCCAAGGACCGCACCCTGGGCATCGGCGCCGGCCAGATGTCCCGCGTGGACGCCAGCCGCATCGCCATCTGGAAAGCCGCCGACGCCGGTCTTTCACTGAAGGGTTGTGCCGTGGGCAGCGACGCCTTTTTCCCGTTCCCGGACGGCCTCATCGCCGCCGCCGAAGCCGGCGCCACCAGTGCCATCCAGCCCGGCGGTTCGGTGAAGGACGCCGAAGTCATCGCCGCCGCGAATGAGCGCAAGATGACGATGATCTGCACCGGCGTTCGTCATTTCAAACACTAGGGTTTGAAATGCAGTTGAGAGTTGAGGGTTGATAGTTGATAGCCACGCATCGACTTTCCCGTCTTTTCGCTGTGCAAAACGTAGCGATTCTCCTTGGTGGCCGCGCTCCGCTTTTTGAGCGGCGCGGCTATCAACCATCAACCATCAACTATCCACTTTCTTCATGAAGCTCGGCGTCAACATCGACCACGTCGCCACTCTGCGGCAGGCCCGCTATGCTTTCTCGCTCGACGCGCCTAACGTCGAGCCGGATCTCCTGGCCGCGGCTTCGGCCTGCGAGCGGGTGGGAGCGCATGGCATTACCATTCACCTGCGGGCCGATCGGCGGCACATCCAGGACCGCGACGTGGAGCGCCTGCGCGCGAGCATCAATACCAAGCTGAATCTCGAGATGGGCAACACGCCGGAGATTCTCGATGTCGCCCTGTGCGTCCTGCCGGAGGAAGTATGCCTCGTTCCCGAGAACCGTGCGGAGGTCACCACCGAGGGCGGTCTCGACGCGGCCGGGCAGCTCAAATTCCTCACTCCCACGATCAGCCGTCTGCAAAAATCCGGCATCCGGGTGAGCCTTTTCATCGAGCCCGATCCGGTGCAACTCCAGGCCGCCCGCCAGCTTGGCGCGGAGATGGTGGAACTGCACACCGGCGCTTTTGCCAACGCCACCGGTGCAGCCCGCGACCGTGAAGTCGAGCGCCTCATCACCGCCGCGGAACAGGCGCATCAACTCGGCATCCAGGTCAACGCCGGCCACGGGATCAATTACCAGAACATCGCCCTGATCCGCACCATTCCGCACCTCGCGGAGTTGAACATCGGCCACAGCATCATCAGCCGCGCGATCTTCGTCGGCCTCGAGCGAGCGACCGCCGAAATGCTCGCCGCGATGGGCTAGGGAAAAGACAGAACACCGAACATCGAACATCCAATGGCATGAATTCGGACGCGCGAATCAACTGCGATGCGGCAGTATCTCTTCATTGGATGTTGGGCGTTGGATGTTGGGTGTTGGATGTTCTGCCTTTCCCGCCATGACCATCATCGGCACCGGCGTGGACATCGTGGAAACCGCCCGCATCTCCTCCAGCCTCGAGCGGCACGGCGATCGTTTTCTCGCTCGCGTCTTCCTCGACGGCGAGCGTGCCTATTGCGGGAAAATGGCCAGCCCTTCGCAATGCTACGCCGCCCGCTTCGCGGCCAAGGAAGCCGTATCCAAAGCCTTCGGCACCGGCATCGGGGCCATGCTCGGCTGGCTGGATATCGAAGTGCGCCGCAAAGCCAGCGGCGAACCCTTCGTCGTCCTCCACGGCGAAGGCGCCAAAACCGCTGCCCGCCTCGGGATCACCGAACTCCGCCTCAGCCTGAGCCATAGCGAGCATTACGCCGTCGCGCACGCGCTGGCGCTGGGAGCGTAGGACGGGTTTCTGGTTTAAGGGTTTCTGGTTTCTGGTTCCGCCACGGAGCCGGAAGGCATGCGAAGCGTTTCAACAGTTCGTAGATGTCGATTCGGGGCCAGAGGTGCGAGTTTCGGTTTCGCTCGCGCCTCGGAAAACCAGAGACCAGAAACTTTAAACCAGAAACCCTTCTTCTTCGCAGATTTCTCTGGCGTCCCCACGAACGTTGCCTATTCTCCCAATCCGCTTTACGCCCAACGCGCGCTTAGCTCAGCGGTAGAGCACATCCTTCACACGGATGGGGTCGCAGGTTCGAACCCTGCAGCGCGCACCATTTTACTACTCGGAATGTCGGGTCCGCCATGCAGTGGCTCATTTCACGGCGCTTGTCTCCGCCGATACGAAAACAATGCTGGGCGACATGTGCTTCCAACTGATCGGAAAGAAGGCAGAGACGTTCATCGATCGGCAGTGAACCCTCTCGCGGACTTTTGACGCATTTCCGTCAATTGCTTTACACAACGGCTTGGGTTGTTTCCGGCGCATCAGGGATTGCCGAGGCCTGCCCCGGGGCGCTTCCTGAAGAAGATTTCAGTTTTGATTCAGGGACTTTTCGGCGGAATGCGCTATCGATGTGGTCGGTCGCCGCAGCCCACGCGCGGAAACCTCAAAGCTGCCCGATATCTTCAGTCGCTTAATTTGTCCGCTCCTCCATCTCTTCTCTCGGAAAATCGCCCTCTCGATCAAGAAACGGCCGTGTCCTCGACTTTCCTTCGCAGGCTCCGGGAGCGGTGGGGCGAATTCTGGAGTGATCATGATCCCCGCACAGGAGAGACCAGCCGGCCCGCGGCAGAGAAGTGGATCCTGGTTTTTCTGTTTTTGCTCCTGCTTGCGGTCAAGGTGGTCTATGCGCTGAATTTCCGGATCGACTCCGACGAATTGCAACACCTGCACGTGGTTTGGGGTTGGGCGACGGGGCGGTTGCCCTATCGCGACATCTTCGACAATCACGGCCCGCTGTTCCATCTGCTCTGCGCGCCCATCTTCAGCTTGTTTGGCGAAAGAGCGGACATCGTCATCCCCATGCGCTTTGCCATGTTTCCGCTGTGGCTATGGTCGTTGTGGAGCATGTATGCCATCGGCAGGGCTCTGTATTCCCCGCGGATCGCCGCGTGGGCGGTTCTCCTGGCCGCGTTCTTTCCGGAATTCCTTTTCACTTCGACGGAGTTCCGGACCGATGATCTGTGGATGGCGTTGTGGCTGGGGGTGCTGGCCATTCTTGTCGGGGCGAAATTGACCCGCGGGCGGGCTTTCGTCGCCGGCTTGCTTCTCGGGGCCGCTTTCATGGTGACCGTAAAAACGGGACTCATGCTCGGAGCGGTGGCGACGGCGGGCACGTGGATCGCGATCTGGAAATGGAGACGGCATGAGGCGGTGGCCTGGAAATCCCAGCTGACCCTCGTCGGGATCGGGGCCCTCGGCTTGCTCATTCTGCCCGCGGCGTTTGCGATCTTTTTCTGGTCCGTCGGTGCGTTCGACGCCTTCATCTACTGCAACATCACGCACAACCTGGTCCCTCATACCCAGAATTGGAGCCACTTCGACGGACACTTGCTCTGGCTGCCTTTGGCGACGGTAGCAGCCGTCATCGGATGGTTCCGATTGGCTTCTTTAAAAGAAGCAGTCTGGGGTCGGCGAATTTTCATCGCGCTGGTGACGGTATTTTATTTCGCGGCCCTCAAGACCCTCTTTCCGACTCTCACCCGGCAGGACGATCTGCCGTATCTGCCTTTGCTGGCCATCTTCGCTTCGGCCGCGATCCACCGTTGGACGCGGCCGCAAGCCATGCGGTTCATTCCGGAAGTGGGTACCGTCTGTGCGTTGCTAGCCATCGTTGCTGTCGATGTCGGTCTCGCGTTCCGCATGTCTCCGCCGCTGCAAAATAAAAACAGCGAGGAAATCGCCATGATCGCGGATGCGCTGCGGCTGACAAGACCGGGCGACCCGGTCATGGATGCGATCGGAGAAACCATCTTTCGCGATCGCCCTTACTATTATGCTATTGAGGCTTTTACCAAGGCGCGGTTCGTCGTGGGCTCGATTCCCAATCGCATTGCCGAACGTCTCGTGGAGACGGGCACCGCCGCGGTCAGACCGCGGGGATTGCCCGACTCGACCAAGCGATTCATCGACGAAAACTATGTCGACCTCGGAGCGGATCTCTGCGTTCCGGGCAAAATTATCCCAGTCAGAAAGGGGAGCGGCAGCGATCCCATTGAATTTACGACCGTCATCCCGGGGCGCTTCGTCGTGGTTAGCAAACGCGGCCAACTTCTCGATGGAAAGCTGGATGGAGCGGTCTTTCATGGCAATTGCACTCTTTCCATTGGCAAACACGCGCTGACCCTGGATAACGGAATGACCGATCGCGTGGCGATCTTTTGGGAGAATGCCTTCCTGCAAGGCTTCCTGCCGTTCCGGCGTCCTTGAGGCGGTGAGGGAGTGGCTGGCCATGGGCCGGCCAATCGCACTTGTCCACTTGCGCTGCCCGTTTCCCACCCTAGTTTTCAGCCGCCCTTTTATGAAAGCCCTGCTTCTCGCGCCTGCCCTCCTAGCCTTTGTTTTTGGTTCGCTCGCCGTGGCGGAGGATGCCCGGCCGCAAAGCCAGATTTCTCAATCTCTCCCGCTCAAGGCCGAGGGCGCGCGGGAGTTGCACGATGTTCCCTACGTCACCGGCGGGCACGAGCGGCAGAAACTGGATCTTTACCTCCCGGCGAGGAATGGCGCACTGCATCCGGTGCTGGCCTGGATTCATGGTGGTGCGTGGGAGGCCGGGAACAAAGATTTCTGCCCGGCGAAAGTATTGGTGGCCAAAAACTATGTCGTGGTGAGCATCGGCTATCGGCTCAGCCAGCACGCGATTTTCCCGGCGCAGATTGAGGACTGCAAGGCGGCCATTCGCTGGTTGCGGGCGCATGCGGCGGAATATGACATCGATCCCAACCGCATCGGCGTGTGGGGTGAATCGGCGGGTGGACATCTCGCCGCGATGTTGGGGACAACGGGGAAGATGCGCGATTTCGATGTGGGTGAAAACCTGGATCAATCGAGCGCCGTGGAATGCGTGATCGACTGGTATGGACCGACGGATTTCGCGCACTATGGCAATCGCCCACCGAGCATGGATCCCAAGAACGCTTACGCCCGGCTCATTGGCGGGTTGCCCACGGAGCATCTGGACCAGGTCAAGCGGTCCAGCCCCATCTCCTATGTGCAAGCGGACGCGGCGCCGTTTCTAATTATGCAGGGAGACAAGAATACCATCGTGCCTGCGCAGCAGAGCGAGGAACTGGATGTGGCTTTGCACAAGGCGGGCGTCGAAAGCACCTTACGCATCGTTTCCGGAGCGGGACATGGCGGCCAGGCTTTCATTTCGCCGGCCAACATCGAGGCGATGTCGAATTTCCTCGATCATCATCTTTTGCTGTCGTCGGGTGGCGCAGGCCAATGAGGATGCGTCACGGCTCGGGAAAAGAGGCGTTCGCTACTGTTTGACGTATCGACCGAGAAAAATCCCGAACACGAAGGCGGCCGCCAGGGCGTTGCCGGCGATCTCTGGTAAAAGTGATTCCTCCCGGTTTTTGCGAGAGCGGGGGTGCGCCTGCAGATAGCGCGTCGCCGCTTCGGTTCCTACTTCACCAGCCGTGTGAGCGTGGGTGGACGAGAACGGGTCGGATTCGTCGGTGATGAGTTCGGCGGATATGTTCATAGAACAGAGAAGTGGAGAGTTAAACCGCAGCCATAGATAAGATTCGGCAGCGGCGGGGGGAACGCGCTTATGGGTTTATGTAAGCCGACCTAATGTTAGGTCGGCAGAGGACTCCTTTTACTTCGGAATTAGGTTGATGCGAAGCATCCATTCCTTGGGCCCTTGGAAAATCAACGTCGAGCGACGTTCGATCAAATCCACGGGCAGCACGTTTGCGATTCCCAAGTATGCCCGGAAAATCTTCCTCGTCGCCGAATGTGCTGACGCTCTTCAAACGGACGGCCAGCGCCTGGTCGGACGCCAATGCCCTGCGCTTGAGTGCCGCGCTGGCCTACTACTCGATTTTTTCCATCGCTCCCTTGCTGGTGCTGGCCGTGGGGATCGCCGGCTGGTTCTTTGGCGCGGAAGCCGTGACGGGACAGTTGCAAGACGATCTCCAAGGGCTGATGGGCGGTCGGGCGGCGGATGTGATTCAAAGCATGGTGAAGAGCACCAGTCGGCCCTCGACCAGCCTGCTGGCCACGGTCATTGGATTGGTCACTTTGCTGATCGGCGCATCCGGCGTCTTTGGGCAGTTGAAGGATGCGCTAAACGCGATCTGGAGCGTGAAGGTGAAAAGCGGCGGTTGGAGAATTTATCTACGCCAACAGTTGCTTTCCTTCGGGATGGTCCTGGTAATTGGCTTTCTGCTCCTCGTGTCCTTTGTTCTTACCACGGTGCTGAATGCCTTCAGCCACTGGGTTGAGGCGATCCTGCGTCTGCCGAGCTGGGTTTGGGGTGGGGCTGGCGTCGTGCTTTCGTTGCTCGTCGTCACGCTGCTTTTCGCCCTCATCTTCAAGGTTCTGCCGGATGTGAAGATCCATTGGCGTCATGTATGGACGGGTGCCGCTTTCACGGCGCTGCTCTTCGAGGTCGGCAAGTTTGGACTGGCTTTCTACTTGGGGAGGGCCGGCACGACTTCCAGTTTTGGTGCGGCCGGTTCAGTCGTGCTGATTTTACTGTGGGTCTACTATGCGTCCTGCATCGTCCTTTTCGGGGCGGAATTCACCAAGGAGTACGCTCTGGCTCGGGGCGAGAAATTGCTGCCGACGGAATACGCCACCCCGGTGCCCGCCGAGGTCAGCCAATCCCAGTCTCCAGTGCACGAAACGTATTCTGGCCCAGCACCCACGCACGAGTCATTGGGCCTGGTCTTTCCCGCCGCTCCGGAACCTTCTCCCTCCGAGCCGGCTCACACGGGTGAAATGCCCGACTACATTCGCGAGCACATGACGGTTTCCGTCCTCGGCGGTTTGGGTTGCGGCCTGGTTGTGGGTGTGGCGGAGCGGGTGTATGCGAGCAGGAACGCGGGCACCCCCGAGAAAAATATCCGCCTCGCGTCGCGGATGTTTGGCGCGGCGGCGCTGGTCTTGATTGCCCGCTACGGCACAAAGGTGGCCCGCCGGATCAAAGACGCGCTGCGGGCGGCGTTGTAGCCGTCGCGCCGTGGGGGCGGGCGCACGGCCCGATGGTTCTGCGCTAAACGACGGCAGAGCGCCGTCATGCGTCCCGCTTCTTTCGCGGGGTGGATATCAAACGCCGCCTGCCATTCGGCTTTTCCGGTGGAAGAAATCATGCGATGGAGGAGGAACGCTTTCCCCCTGACACCTCGTCGCTATGAAAAAAGGCAAGCTCTCCCCGAAACAAGTCGCCGCCTATCACCGCGACGGCTTCATCATCGCGCGCAAGTTTTTCGATCGTGAGGAAATCAATCTCCTGCGCGGCGCCGCCCACGCGGATCGCGTGCTGGACGAACATTCCTTCAGCCGTGACGACGGCACCGGGGCGAAGGTGCGTTTGTCGTTGTGGAATCATCCGGGCGACGGGATCTACGGGATGTTCGCGCGGTGCCACAAGCTGGTGGATTCCGTCGAGCAAGTGCTCGACGATGAAGCCTATCACTATCACTCGAAGATGATCATGAAGGACGCAAAGGTCGGTGGGGCGTGGGCGTGGCATCAGGATTACGGCTACTGGTATCAGAACGGCGTGCTGACGCCGAACCTGTGCAGCGTCTCCATCGCGGTGGACGCGGCGACAAAGGAGAACGGCTGCATGCAGGTGCTCAAGGGCACGCACCGGATGGGGCGCATCGATCACGTGCTGTCGGGAGATCAAGCCGGTGCGGACATGGAACGGGTGCGCGAGGCGATGAAACGTTACGAGCTCGTCTATTGTGTGATGCAGCCGGGCGATGCCCTGTTCTTCCACTCAAACCTCCTGCACGCCTCGGCGCGCAACGATTCGGACAAGCCCCGCTGGTCGATGATTTGCTGCTACAATGCGAAGGGCAACAACCCGTACAAAGAGGCGCATCACCCGTGCTATACGCCCCTGAAGAAAGTGGCTGACGCGATGATCAAGAAGGTCGGCGCGCGCCGATTTGCGGAAGATCAATCCAATGTCGCCTGGCTCCAGGTGAAGAAGGACCAAAGCGCGCGCACGTTGAAAAAGAAGGTCGCGGTTTAAGCTTCGTCGCTGCAGGAAGAAGGACGCGGCAGGCCGGGTCGGAGATCGGGCGCTCTACCCTCGTGAATTTCGCCACAGCAAGGGCCTTGAATCCCGGGCCCCGCGCTTGCGTCTCAAAAGATGATGAAAGCGATATCTGCATCACCAACTCACCGATTAGCCCAGGGCACAGACGCAGCCCGCGGCGACGCCGCGATTCATCCCCAGGAGGCGATATGAAAATTACCGCGCATGTTGATGAAGAGGTTGCGGGAAATGTGCTGGAGTTTGAACTGCACGGCACACTCACCCGCGAAGACTATGATCGGCTGACGCCGCACATCGACCGGATCATCGGTCGTTACGGCAGGATCCGTGTGCTGGTGATCATGCACGAATTCCACGGCTGGGATGCGGGTGCTTTTTGGGAGGCCATCAAGTGGAACGCGAAACACTTTCGGCATCTCGAACGCCTGGCGGTGGTGGGCGATCAATCGATTGAGGTTCGCGATGTTTCCGGCGCCTTTGACCTGAGCTATCGCCGCACGCTGCGTTGGCAGCGCTGGCTGACTAATTTCTATCGGCCCTTTACCGATGCGGAGGTGGGTTACTTCCCGATGGATGAACTCGATGAAGCTCGCGAGTGGTTGTATGGCGAGTCTCGCGAGGGGCCGAGGGTCGAGAGGGACGCCAACATCCCGGCTCAAACGCCGTAGTGGCGGCGCGGGCGCGGCCTACTTTCCGTCCCACCCACGGGATTTGACGCTCGAGGGATTGATGTACTCGGCGATCATTTGGTCTCCTTGGGAAATGCGCACCCAGACGCCGCCGACGCTGTCTTCCGCCCGGACGCGCCCACCATTGGTGTAGCTCCAGCCCCCGCCGAGGGTTTGCTTGTGCAGGGCGAAAGCCGTCGTCATCACGCTCTTGGGGTCGCGATTGTTGAGCACGTCCACGGGTTGGGAACCCGCGATGCGTTCGATTTTGGGCGGGTCGGTCATTCTTTCGCCCAGCTTCTGCCTCTGCACGAAGATGATGTAATCCACCTTGAGGCCGGAGAGATCCCCGATGGTTTGGTTTTGGAGGCGCAGCTCGTAATGAACCGTCTCTTCATTCTTGGCGGCGACGCCGTTGTAGGCGTTGCCTCCGTTTACTTTGGTAACGTCCCCCGGGCGTTTGAAGCTCGAGATCATGACTTTGTCGATTGCGTGTGCCTGCACAAGACAAACGCCAAACAGCGCTGCAGCCATCCAACCACTAAACATCTTCATGGGCGGGATGAGGACAAATTTTGGCGAAACAGGCAAGTCGTAATTAGGTGGAGATGCGTAGCTGGTGGCTGCGTGAGTCTGCGCTTTCCCCCTTTTTTCCGGTGCAAAAGCGATCCTCTCGGGGTCCGGCCCGACATTGTTATCGGTTCCTAGAGAACTGAATTTTTTGCGGCTATTTCCGTAGGGTCGCATCACGGCCATGCGTTCCGCTCTCTTCGATTGCCACTTAAAAGAGACAAGCATTTCCCACAACACAATGAAGACATTTATAGTTACATCCATTTTTGTGGCCCTCACCGGGGCATTAGCCAGCGCAGCGGAACTTTCGGTTTTCCGTGTGTGCCAGGATCAGCGTGTAATTCGCACTTCCGACGGTGCGGAGGCGGGTCACGTGGAATACATCGTCGTGGATCCCTCGAGCAGGGAAGTCGTGTCGACCGTCATTACGGGGGGCGCCGTCGGCGAACGGTTCGTGTCGATTCCTTATGAGTCGCTGCGGTTTAGCGGCGGCCACGATATCACGCTGACCGAGATCACTCGGGAGCGGTTGGTGAGCGCGCCGGCAATCGAGCGCACGCAGATCAGCGCGGCGGTCATTGATCCGGGCATCATCGAGCGCGACCGCACTCACTTCCATGCGCGGGTCGAAGGAACTACCGAGCGCAGCGCTGCGGAACGCAACGGGAACGAACGCGGAGCGGCGACGAGTGGCCGGGCGAACGGAAAGGCGCCCAACGCCGAGACTCCGAACAGGAACAATCCGCGCGCGGAGGCTGGGGCAACTGGTAACGCGGACGCGGAGGCCCGTCGGCAACAGCAGGAACGAGCCAACGGTCGGCTGAATGAAAACCGCCCGAATGCCGCGGCGGAGGCAAATCAGGAGCGCGGGCGTGCCAACGCGGCGGCGCAGTCGAATCAGGAACGTCCTAATGCGACGAACGCGGAGACGCCAACGACCAAGACAAACAAAGCAAACGCCGAGACGCCAACGACCGGGACGAACAAGGCAAATGGAGAGACGCCAGCGGCGAAGACGAACAAAACCAATGCGGTTCGTCCGGAAAATAAAGCGACCACTCCGGAGCCGAATGCGGCGACGAATGAGTCCACAAAGCCGACGCGCGACGCAAATGATCGCTCCAAGCAGCAACAGAGCGAGCGCAATGCGGAAAACGCCCGGGCGCAGGAGAACGAGCCCAACAATACGACGAGTCCAAAGGGCGAACGCAAGGGAGCAGCGGACCGCAATGCGAATGAGGAAACCACCAAGGGTCGCAAACCGGCGGAGGAAAAGGCGTCGTCTTCCAAGCGCTCGCCGGAGAAATCGCCCGCCGCGGGTGAAGAGAAACGCCGCGAAGAACAACGTCCGCAACTCTAAAGGGGGCCGTGAACGTTCCATCCACCCGGCCCTGCAAGGAGGCACAATTCGCCTCCCTGGAGGCGCCGACGGTTCCGGCTCCGCCGATCCGCGTTCGCTCCGAGGTCCGTGCCTACGGGCATTATGTGATCGCGCAGCATCCGGACGGCTCGCCGTGGCTGCTGGGCCGAGGCGGCATGGGCATGACCTTCAAGGCGATGGACATCAACCTGCGTTGTCCGGTCGCCTTGAAGATCATTAGCCCCAGTTGCTTTGACGGGGAACGCAGCGAGCACCGTTTTTTGCGCGAGGCGCGACTGGCGGCGCAGATCCGGCATCCGAATGTGGCGGCCATCCATCACCTCGATTCGCAGGAGGGAGAATTTTACTACGCGATGGAGTATGTGGATGGGATCTCCGCCGATGCGTGGGTACGGCGGCGCGGGCCGATGTCCGTCGAGCTGGCGCTGGACATCGTCATGCAAATCGCGCGCGCGCTGACGGCCGCGGACCGGCTCAAGGTGGTGCATCGCGATATCAAGCCGGGGAACATCATGATCCTGCCTGACCCGGCGAATGGGAACCGGGTGATCGCGAAGTTGATCGACTTCGGCCTGGCACGTTCCTTTGCGGCAGAGGCATCGCCGACAGCGACGACGTGTGGATTTACGGGCACGCCGCAATTTGCGAGCCCCGAACAGACGGAGAACCTGGAGTTGGATGTGCGGTCGGATATCTATTCGTTGGGAAGCACGCTGTGGTTCTTCGTGGTCGGCGAGGCGCCGTTCGTCGGCACACCGGCGCGGATTATCGCGCAATTGCTTACTAGCGAGCCCGCGTGGGATCGGGTCAAACATCTCCCGAAGTGTGTCGTGCGTCTCATGCGCACCATGCTCGCCAAATCGCCAATGAATCGCCCCCAGACGCCGGTGGCCCTACACGACCAGATCGAAGCTTGCCGCGAGCAACTCAACCGCCGCGGCCCCCGGGCGACATCGGCGAAGAAGGGGACGTTTGTGCCCTTTGAATGGTACAACCTGCGTTCGTTCGCGCTGGCGGGATTGCTCGGGGTCGTGCTGCTTTGGCTGGCGCTGTCGCCACGGATGCATGTGGATGAAAATGCGCCGCGCATTGTGGCGCGGGCGGAAGCGGCCGCGGCACCGCCGGTGCCGGCGGCGGCCGCGCAAAATGGAGCAAAGCCGGCTCAGGCCGAGGCGGGCACTTTGGCGAAACCGTCGAGTGAGCAGAATACGCCGCCGGCGGATCTGGAATCGGTTCCGGACTTGTCTCCTGTGGCTGTCGATCTCGCGAATTTTGATCCTCCATCCGAGCCGTCTCTGATAGCGCAGCCGGAACCGGATCCTGCGTCCGCGGCGGATCTGCAAAGCCGGGAAAATGTCGCGTTGACGGTGGGCGGTTTGGAATCGGAATCGCAGGCGAATACTCCGGTCCCGACGATCAAGGTGCCCGATCAAGAAGCGCGCGTAAGCGATCGGCGCCATGGGAGCCGACAACGCCGATCTTCCTCTTTTTCGCCATGGCAATCGCTCGGCCGGGTGCGGAGCGGGGTTGCTGGGTTGGTACGGCAAATCTTTTAGCTCAGCTAATACCCGGGCTGGCTCGACTGATGAATGCCAGAGATTGACCGTTTAGCGGGCCGGCTTTCCAACCAATGCTGAGGCGAGCAACGATTTCCCTATGCGGGGAATGTGCAACGCGAATTTGGATTATGAAAATACTCACCCTTTCCATCCTTTCATTAACCGCGGTGTGCGTGACTGCTGGTGCGCAAAACGCTTCCGCGCCGGCCGGGTCGACGGCTCAGGCCGACAAGCAGTTTTTGCAGCAACTGGAACACACGGCTCCGCCGGCACCGAATCCGGTGCAAAGTGCGGAGGCGCCCGCCGCCCCTCCGGCCCCGGATCAGACGCCGCCCAAACCGGCCCCTGTGGCGAAGAAGGCCGCCCCCGTCCGGCGGACGAACGATTCCGCACCGGTAAAGACGGCGGAGCGACCGGCTGCCACCTCCGTCGTCCAGGAAAGGCCGCAAACGGAAATCCGGCCGGAAAAGAAATCGAAAAGGGATGTGAACGTGCGGGCGACGGCGTCCACCAGAGTGGAACCAGCGGATGAGAACATGGAAGCTCGACCGGTGGAAAAGAGGTCGAGAAGGAATGTGAGCCCGAGGGTGACGACGGCCACAGCCGAAGAGGTGGCACCGGCCGTTCCGAACTACGAAGAGACCGTCGACCCACAGCCCAGAAGGGCGATTCGCGAAAGGACTTCAAGGAACATCGCGCCCGATCCGTTTTACGAGAACGGCGGCCCCGCACCGGCCCGGACGGAAACGCGGTCTTCGAAGACCTACTCGGCCGCGCAGCCGGCTCCGGCGGAAGTCGCGACGGGACCGCAAAAAACGGTGACGGTTACGAGGACAATCACGACGCTGCCCGCTCCTCAACCGCCCCCGCGTGAACACGACGACGACAACGGATTTTTCCATCGTCTTTTCCATCCCAAGGATCGCTCAGGGGACTAATCCTGCGGGTCGCTTTCATCGAAGTGGAGGCGGGGTGAATGGGATTGCACGAAATCGCCTGAGAAATCCGCGCGATCGGGGTTGAAAGAGATATAAGCGCGCGTGCCCACGCGCCTTCCCCTTGGAGAAACCCCACCTCTTCCCATGAAGTCCCCCGATTTATCCGGCCTGTCTCTGACCCGGCGGCAGATGCTCAAGGTGGGCGGAATGGGCCTGGCCGGGCTGGGTTGGAATCCGCTGGCGGCGCTGGGCGCCCTGGCTCCGCCGGTGTCCCGCACCGGGCCGGGCAAGGCGAAATCGGTCATCCTCATTTTCAACGGCGGCGCGCCGAGCCACATCGACCTGTGGGACCCGAAGCCCGACGCCACGGCGGAGGTGCGCGGCATTTTCTCGCCGATCAAGACGGACGTCACCGGTATTCACATCTCCGAGCTTCTGCCGAATATGGCGAAGCGCATGAGCAAAGTCGCGATGGTGCGCTCCGTGCATCACGAGCATACGAGCCACAATAGTGGGATGTATTGGGCCACGGCCGGCCGGCCTTACCGGATCGACAGCACGCTCATCAACCCCAGCCGCACGGATCTTCCCGGCGTTGGCACGCTCGTGGGCTGGCTGGCGCAACGCGATGGCTTCAGCCGCGGGGTGCCGCCGTATGTCATCACGCCCTTTCCGCATTGCGACAGCATGGCTTACATTACGCCGGGACAATTTGGCGGCTGCCTCGGCGCCCGCTTCGATCCCTTCGTGCTCAACGCCGATCCCAATGCCAAAGACTTCAAGGTGCGGAATCTGGCGCTCGACTCGAGCTTGAGTGCGGATCGGCTGGGCGAACGTCTCGGGCTGTTGCATGAACTCGGGGAACACTCCGCGTCACTGGCGTCGCCGCAGATGGCCGAGCTCGATATTTTCACGCAGCAGGCGGCGTCGATTTTGCAATCGGGCAAAGCGGCGGAGGCTTTCGATCTTTCCAAGGAGCCGGATTCGGTGCGCGAACGCTATGGGCGGCATAGCTGGGGCCAGTCGCATCTGCTGGCGCGCCGCTTGGTGGAGGCGGGGACGCGCTTCGTTACGACGGTGAATGGCCCGAGCATCCGCTGGGACACGCACAAGGACAATTTCAACACGCTCAAGGGCAAGCTCGTGCCGCCCATGGAACAGGCCTTCGCCGCGCTGCTCGACGACCTCGACGAGCGCGGTTTGCTGGACACGACGCTGGTGGTGTGGATGGGTGAATTTGGCCGCACGCCGAAGATCAATATCGATGCCGGGCGCGACCATTGGCCGGGGTGTTACACCGTGTTGCTCGCCGGCGGCGGCATCCGCGGCGGACAAGTGATTGGCGCTTCCGATAGCATCGGTGCGTATCCGAAGGATCGCCCGACGACTCCGGCCGAGATCCATGCCACGATGTATGCGGCGCTGGGTTACGACGTCCACAGCATTAGCTATCAGTCGAGCGATGGCCGCCCGATCGCGCTGACCGAAGGCGCGCCGATCAGCGAGCTGTTCTGAAGGTGACAGCGGCAGGGTGCCGTTCCCGCTTCTCTGCTGAAGGTGCGGTGCTCGAAAATTCAGCCCGCGTGCAAATCGAACCCCTTTGGCAAACCCGTGTTCAACGCGATGCCGATCCCCTGACCATTCTCCGGCGCAGCCACGAATTCGAGCCAGGGCATGAAAGTCTTCAACACGCGCCACAGGTAATGCACTTCGACCTTGGGTAACCTGGCCGCCCTGGCGATGTCGTGAAAAATGATCGGCGCCTGTTCCTTCATCAACGGCTGGTAGTTCCGGAAGTCTGCCAGCACGCCCTCGAAAGCATGGTCGCCGTCGAGGAAAAGCGCCTCGATCGGTGCACTCTCGAGCAGCCCGGCGACTTCCGCCGCAGTCTCAGGCAGCGAAGAGTCACGCTCCACGAGATGCACCGTGAAACCATCCGTCCGCAGGCGTTCCGCGATGCGTTGCTTGCGCGTGCCGCTGTCCTTGCGACCCCACGCCATGCCTGGCAGGTCCACCGAGATGATCGTGGAGCCCGGCGGCAGGATGCGCGAGAGCATGAACAGCGATCCGCCTTCGCGCGTGCCGACCTCCACGAGATTGCGCGGTTGCAGCTTCTCGAGAAATTGCATGAGCGGCTGAAACTCTTTGCTGTGCTGCGGCAGCTCGACTTCCATGCGACGCAACTCGTCCCAGTACGCTTGGTAATTCCAGGGAGGGATCGTCTCGGTGAAAAGGGGCATCGATATGTTCATGGATTAAAACGATCAGTCGCTAATCGAATAGCGGCCACTGACGGGCTCCGTGCCAAAAATGAAGGAGGTAAAACGGTGCGGCTCCCAGAGTCGCAGTGGCAGAAAACCAGATAGGGAGGGACGGGGAGTTTCCGAATGCTACGTGAAACATCATGCAGGGGATGACGTTCGGGCATGGTCGCCAAATCCAATGCGCGTGCTACGAGTCGATGTCCCATCCGCTCGGCTGCTCCTGCGTCATCCTGCACAACGAACTCCACGATCTCGCGCAAATCAGCGAGAGCGTTATCGGTGATCAGGACTTGCCAAGCCATCCTCGAATCATCGCCGATGCATCCGCAGCGGGCCGCACCCGGCCTTCGGCAACGTCCGCCATGCCACGCTCCAACGCTGCTTCCAATTGCCGCGTCTCGGGTTCCGGCTCATCTGCCATGATCTCGGCGGCGAGCAATGCTCGCTCCCGCGGTGGCAACTTCGAAATGGCTGTTTTGATTTCCTGGAGAGTGCTCATGGTAAAATGCGCGACAGGCTATCCGCGCCAAACAACTGGTGAGAAAATACCTCCTTCTGACGGATTAGTCAGTCGATTTCTGCTCGGTAGATGCGGTCAACCCTCAACCGGACTGTTATCTCCCGCACCCACCCCTACCGCTGTAGCCATGCGCAATGGCACGTGCGGAACGGGGGAATCGTGATCGAGGTATTCGCCGCAGATGCGGAAGAAGTCCGCCCTGGTGATCACGCGGCGGATGGAGTGCTGAAACTGCCCTGTCGGCTCCACGCCGTCGCTGATGTAAGTGAGATACTTCTTCATCTTTTGCACCTGTGAGGTTTCGCGCACCTCTGGGTCGCAGACGGCTTCGTAGAGCGCCTGGATGTATTCGAGGACCTCACGACCGGTCGGCTGGTAGATCGGTTCGTCGCGACGATGCTGGCGGATCTGCTGGAAAATCCATGGATTGCGGATCGCCGCGCGGCCGATCATCAGGCCGCGCGCACCGGTCAGATTGAGCACCTCCTCCGCGCTGTGCACCGAGGAGACATTGCCATTGGCTACCACCGGACACGGCATGGCCGCGACGGCGCGGGCGATGTATTCGTAGTGCACTTCGCTGCGATACATCTCCTTTACCGTGCGCCCGTGCACGGTCAGTAGATCGAGCGAGTGGCGCGCGTAGATCGGCAGCATTTGCTCGAAGACGGACGGGTCATCGAACCCAATGCGCGTCTTCACGGTGAAGGGGATGGTGACTGCTTCACGCAAAGCGCCGAGGATGGCATCGACGCGCTCCGGATCGCGCAATAGCCCGCCACCGGCGCACTTGCGATAGACCACCGGCACCGGACACCCCAGATTCAGGTCGATCGCCGCGACGGGATGCTGCTCCAGTTCCCTGGCCGCGCGCACGAGGCTGGGAATGTCGTTGCCCATCATCTGGGCGACCACGGGACGTCCCGTGGGATTCTTCGTGATGGAAGCGAGAATGCTGGGATCGAGCCGCGAGTCCGGATGGACGCGGAAATATTCCGTCACGCACAAATCCGCCCCGCCGTAGCGCGTCAGGAGCTGCCAGAAAGGCAGATCCGTGACGTCCTGCATGGGCGCGAGGAGGAGCAGCGGATCGCCGCTCTGGAGCAGAGTGTGAAGTGCGGTGTGCGGGTTCAAACCCTCCACCTTTCGGCAGATACCGGAAACGGGCGACTCTTATTTTTCGTCGCCACTCCCTTCATAATCCCCGTAAGGAAAAGACGAGCACCTGCGAATCACGCGAATGACACGAATGAAAGGCTTCCTCATTCGCGCCATCTGAGTGATTCGCGGGCCTCTTTCCTGCCTCTTGGTAGATGCGGTGACGGACCGTCGCTGGAGCGTGCTGCGCTTAGCGGGGCTTCTGCTGCGCGGTGCGATGCTTCGCGTCCGGGGTGATCTCCGCCTTGCCGATCAAGGTGGCGCCTTCGTCCATCGCCAGGCGATTGGTCGTGAGGCTGCCGACGAGCGAAGCCGAACCCTTGAGTTCGCAGCGGCCGGTGACCAGCACATCCCCCTGCACGGTGCCGTGCAGCACGAGCGAAGCGGCCTGAATGTTGCCGTTGATCTTGGCTTTCGGGCCGATAATGAGAACTTCGCCGATGATGTCCCCGCCGTGCAACTGACCGTCGAAGCTGAGTTCGCCGGTGAAGGTGAGCGTGCCGGTGATTTCGACGTCGCTGAGAATGGTGCTGGAGCGGAGGCTAGGTGGATTCATGAAAAAGGGCCTCAATGTACTGATGTTGCGCGATTGTCCGAGTGGAATCTTTCACGAAATTGCCGCCGGATTTGTGAAACTGGCCCGGCCCTCTTTTGAGCGTGCGCGGAACTACGGTTGCCTGCGTTTTGGACTTCTTCCGGGTGTTACCGGAGGATGAGGACGTGAGTCGCCTTTTGGGCCGGAGCGATGGGTCCAAACATACGCCCAACCGATCAAAGACACCCGGGAGCCAGCCCGGATGCGAACTCTTTTAGAGTCATGAAAACCACGTCGCATGTTGATGAATTTGTTCACGGCCGGGTGTTGGATGTGAACCTCCATGGCAAGCTGACCCGATCTGATTTCGATTACATCGTGCCCGAGACGGAGCGCTTGATTAAGAAATACGGCAAGATCCGGATTCTGGTGATATTGCACGATTTCGACGGCTGGGACCTCGGGGCGGCTTGGGAGGAAATCAAATGGGAGGCAAAGCACTTCAATCACGTCGATCGCATCGCCATCGTGGGCGATGAGCGGTGGCACAAGCGCATGGCCAGCCTGTGCAGTTCCTTCACCACGGCGCGGGTGCACTATTTCACCCTCGGTGCGCTTGATGCCGCTTACCAGTGGGTGGACGCGTAGGCGGCGCGAGGCCAATACGCGGAGGGACGCGGGCCTGCGCGTTCCCCAATTTTCCCTTCGCCTTGCCGAAAGATGGGTACGCTCGGGAGTGCATCCCTCCGTCAAGCCGGTTTGCGCCGGATCATGACGATCAAATAAATCCCGATCGCGATGTTCACCAGGAGAATGACGACCTTGAGTGCGGTGAAGTGTTTTGCGAGTTCGTAAATCTCCAGCGGCACGAGCGAGAAGGTGATGATCGTCGTCAGGTATTCGGCCCACCGTTGCTTGAATAACAGTCCGGTGCCTTCGACCATGAAAACCGCTCCATAGATGAAGGTCAGTCCGCTGAGCCGTTTCAGGGTGCGACCGTCGACGAGTCCTACCTGGTGCAGCAGCGAAGTGATGTAATGATTGCCTGGATCGAAATGCAGCTCCCGGATCCAATGGGTCATCGTCGCCTCCAGATCGTGATTGATGGCCTTCAAAAGTCCGGTGGCCAGGATGACGAGCATTACTCCTTGGAGGAGCTTGTAAGTGCCGATCCAAAGGAGGCTGGCTTCGCCTCGGCGTGCAGAAGAACTCATGAATCTTTCCGAATCCTTACGGCTTTTTCGCCGCGCCGCCCATCGCTCCAAGGGGACTGTTGTCGTCCACGGTCACAGGCACGCCCGGCTTCACCATTCCAGCAAGTTTCACCACATCCCAATTCGCCAGGCGGATGCAGCCGTGACTCGCATTGCGTCCGATGGAATCCGGGTCGTCCGTCCCGTGAATACCGATGCCTTTTTTGTTCAGCGCGATCCAGAGCACGCCGACGGGGTTGTTCGGTCCGGGCGGCAGCAGATGCGCATGCGAGCTGCGTTCGCCCTTCTTCAGCATGAGGGGGTCGTAGCGGAAGGTCGGCATTTTCGCGACCGCTTTCACGGTCCAGTGGCCGATGGGCGAAGCGGTTTGTTGCGAACCGACCGTGACTGGAAAGGCCGCGGCTACTTTGTCGTCGATGAGCACTTCGAGCATCTCGTCCTTCACCCCTACATGCAGCGAGAGCTTCGCTTCGTCGCCTGACTTTTCGGTCTTCTCGTCACTCGGCTTGGCATTGTCCTCGCCGAGTTCATTGGCGATCACCGCTTTTTCCTCCGCGCCGGGTTGAATGCTTTTGACCGCGCTGAGTTCGAACGGTTTCACATTTGGCACGGTCACTTGATCGCCTGCTTTTAGTTTGTCCGTCTTCCTGGGATTGAGCTCCTTGAAGAACTGGAGCGCACAATGAAATTTCTCTGCCACGCCCTCGGCCGCGGTGGCGTAGGGTAGACGCTTCACCTTGGCCTCTGCGACCGGGCCGCTGGGCAGTTCGCCCACGTTGGCCAGATCGTCCGCGGTCACGGTGTACGTCGTGAAGACCGGATCGACGCCGGAGAGATCGAGCCCCGTCGTATCCAGCGGCGTCTTGGGGTTCGCGGAGGGAGGCGGCTCGGGCAACCCCTTGGCCTGACGATAAAGGGAAAGCGCTTTCTTCGTGAATTCGCCCTGCTGGCCGTCGATTTTACCCGGGCCGAAGTTCGCGTTATCGAGGAAAATCTGCAGCCGCGTGTTCTGCTCGATTTGTTGGTGGTTCGGCTTGGGTTTCGCGGCGTGGACGCTCATTGTCACACCCAGCGCCAGTCCGAAAACGGCGAGCAGATAGGCTTTCATACCTATGAAAATCGCACGCGCACAGGCCGGCAGCCGCCTCGCGGACGCGATTGACCTCAAGCCCGAGCTTTATTCCTGAGGCTTGGATTCAACAACCTTTTGCGCCGCCGCGATATAGGCCACAATACGGGCCTGCTGCGCGCTATCGATCCGGGCCCGGCCGGACATGTTGCCGACCATGCGCTCCCAACTGGACATCGACCGCGAGTCGAGCAGGTCGAGATCGTGGCACTCGGTGCAGCGATTCGTGTAAAGGCTGTGGCCCTCGGCCAGCGCCTTCGCGTCGCCGCCCTTCACGACTGCCAGGAAGGCTGCATCCACCGGCGGCGCGGTTTGCGACTCGAAGGCTTCTCCCATGTCCTTTTTCAAGGCGAGGAGTTTGGGATAATCAGCGCAAAGCTTCAGGCCCATCTCCAGTGCGGTGAGGGCGTGCGGCGTGCCCTTCGGAAAACGGCGCATCCGTTCCGCGTCTTCGTATTTTTGTCCGGCTTCTTCGACGTCCTTTTGCACTTTGGTCTGGAATGCCTTGAGGTCCGGGCGATTGGGTTCGGCCTGCAGGCCGAGATCGATTTCCTCGGTGGCATTCATGAGGCACCGCATGGCGATGGCCTGCCGGGTGCGGGCGACGGCGCGGGTGCTCGTCGCGACCTTGGGCTCCAGCGCCGCGCGATCCAGCTTCGTGGCCGGCGCGGTGGCGCCGCCGAGTCGATCGGCCCCCTGGTCGACGGCGAGCGCCAGGCTCAGGTAGCCGAGCTTTTCCAATTGCGCCGCCGTTTCGCGCAGAACGCCGAGCGCGGCGGCATTGCGGGAGGCGATGGCGCCTTGCAGTCGTGGAGCGAGGGCTAGGACGAGCGCCTTGTATTTTTCGTCCTGGGCTGCGCGGGCGAGGAGCGGGCGCATGATGTCGTAGCGCTGATCGCGAAACGCTTCGATGCTGCCCAGGAGATCGAGCCAGCCATCGTGCGGCGCTTCTTCGACCGCATCCGCTGGGATGGTCACGGCAATGGGCGCACCGTCCTTCTTATAGAAAGGGACGAAGACCAGGCCGCGCGCGAGATCCTCCTGGAGGACGGGGAATTCCTGTCCCTTGGCGGCCCCAACGAAATTCTTGCCTTCGAACTGGAGCATCTCGCCGCGGGAAACGCGCACGAGTTCACCCGGGGCGAAGACAGCAGGGGCGGCAGCCATGGCTCCGGTTGGGAGCAGGGCGAGGCTGGTGAGGAGGAGGAATCGACGGGCCATGGGAGGTGGAGAAGGGTTAGAATGAAATGCCCCGGCGCGCAAGTGTGGGTGGAATAGAGGAAATGCGGAAGGGGGAATGGGGAATGCGGAATAGCCGCGCCGCGCATGGGGAAATCGCTGGTATTCCGCACTCCGCCTCCGCATTTCCGCAGGCCTATTTTCAGTGATGAGGACTCCGGGTAATGAGGAAGATCGCCGCCAAGAGCAGCAGAGAGCCGCCGAGCCGTCGCAGCATGACCGCGCGGCCATGTCCCCGTTCGGCGTTGCCAAACCAACTGCCGATGGTCCAGACGAGGACCACGCTCCAGAGGCCGCGGGAGTTGTAGAGTACATTGGTCGAAGTCGCGCCGATGGTGATGATCGACCACGCGACGCCACAGGCCTGCACCGCGAGCATGCCGCCGCCGGCCGCCATCCAGCGCCAGCTTTCCGCCGGCACGGCGCGCCGGTCCCTCCGCAGGATGGGGAGCAAGGTGAACGAGCACACCCCCACGGTGAGGAAGAACGTGGCGATGTAATGCGAGAAGCCCCAGTCGCGGACCCAATGCTGTTGGGTAATGTCGGTGATCGCGTAAAAGGCGGCGGCGCTGAAGCCATAGACGAGGCTGCGGAAGATCGCTTCCTTATCTGCATGCGGATGGCCCAGGCCGAGCAGCAGGGTGGCGCACGCGGTTAGAAATACCGCGAGCCACGTCGCCGCGCCGATGTGCTCGGTACCGAGCGCGGCGCTAAAGAGGGCTACGAAGACGACCTTCGAGCCGAGCACGGGGGTAGCCACCGAGACGTCGCCCCGGCTCAGGGCGAGAAAGGTGAAAATCTGTCCGCCGAAGAAGATGGCGCCGGAGATGATCGCATGGGTCAGGTTGGTGGCGCTCACCGCATGGGCGGCCGGCACGAACCAGAGCAGGGAAAAGAGCGAGGCCTGGACCCAGTTGGTGGTGAAATTCACCCGCCACGGTCCGGCGCCCTCGGTGCCACGCTTGAGCATGATCGCGGCAAAAGCATACCCCAGCGCGGAACCGAGCGGCACGAGCATGGGGGAGGAAAGCGACATGGAGTGTTCAGTATTCAGTTTGCAGTTTTAAGCTCAAAGCATCAGTGCGGGCGGAGGCGCGGTTTCGCTTAAAACTTAAATCTTAAAACTCAAAACTTTCACCGGGCGAAGAATGGCTCGTGCAAGGCGATGCAGAGATAATACACGCCGCAGAGCGAAATGAGCAGGGAGCCGAAGCGCATCGCCGGGTGGGTGAAGCGCTCGTGCAATTGCTGGCGGCCGGCGGCGAGGAGGCCGAACAGGGGCAGGACGACGACCTGATGCCCCGTCTCCACCCCGAGGCTGAAAGCGACGAGGGCGACCCAGATGCCAATGCGGGGCAGGCCGGCCATGGCATCGAGCAGGCCGCCGGCGAAGCCGAGCCCATGGATGAGCCCAAAGCCGAACGCGACGGCGAGACGTATCCACGAATGGGCGTGGCGCGGCCGGATGACATTCTCCAAGGCCACGAAGATGATGCTCAGCGCGATGACCGGTTCCACGATCCACGGCGGCAGGCGGAGAATATTGAACACCGAGAGCGTGAGGGTGATCGTGTGAGCCACGGTGAAGGCCGCGATGACCTTGACCATCTCCCAAAAATTCAGCGTGGCGATGACCAGCGCCGCGACGAAGAGCAGGTGATCCCAACCGGTAAGGATGTGCATCACGCCCTGCCAGAAGTAGTCCCGAAAGGTGCGCCATTTTTCGGCCTGCGGCGTCGGTGCCGGCGGCGACGACGCGGTGGCCCAGCCGGTGAAGAAGTCCGTGCGTTGGCGGCGAAGCAGCAGCGCGGTGGTGATTTCGGTCGAATCCGAGCGCTTCAGCCGGACGAGGTAGTTGACATCCCACGGTGTGCCGATGGCATACGGCCACTCGCGCAGCATGTCCTCGGTGATGGTGATCTTCGGGGGCGGGGGCCCGGTGAAGGGGTATTCCAATTCGTACTGGTAATAGGTCTTCTCCGGTTCGAAAACTTCCCTGGGCGAGGTGACCTGGAGAAACTTTCCGGTCAGCGTCTGGCCGTTTGCCGTCACCTGGAGATGTTGCAGAATGTAATCGCGATCCTTCTCCGCCGCCGCCGCGACGGTGGCTTCATCGAAGTGGTCATCTTTCGCGGCGAGACCCTGGGCCACGGCAATCTCGCGCACGGAAACATTGACCGCGAGGTGCACGCGTGTCGGCTCGAATTGCACCCACATCGCGTTCTGCAAGAGAGGATGGGCGCACGCGGCGCATGCTCCCACCAGCAGCGTAAAAAGAGCGAAGAGCAGCGAACGCATCTTAGCGTGGGACGATCGCCAGATAGTTGCGCACGCTTTTCCATTCCCGCGCATAGAACGGCGGTGTGCCGCGCACCCACAGTGCCGTGCTGGTGCCGCCATCGAGATTCATGGCGCGGCTGATTTTGCCCTCCGGAAAGAGGGAGGAAGTGGCGAGCAAATCGGCCATGCCGGCCAGGGTGGTGCTCTTGCAAATCAGGAATCCGCAGCGACCTTTGGCATTTTGAAATACCACCGTCCGCGCTGCCTCCTTCGTGGCTTCAAGGCCGTTGATCGGCTTTTCCTTCTCCACGAGGAAAGGGCCGGCTTGCAGCGCCTCGCGCACCGCCGATGAGCCTTTGAAAGCGGCGGTCCGCTGGAGGGTGATCGTCGTGGAGGTCACACTCAGCACGCCGCTGAGCAACTTCGCGTGTTCCAGCGGATGGATCTCCACACCTTGCCGCACGACGAGTCCGAGCGGGGTCCGATCCGGATGAAAGTAACCGCCATTCACACCCGCCAGCACGCCGCGCTTCTCCGAGGCGGTGCCGAGGTCGAAAGCGCCGGTGGGATTGTCCATCACGGCAAAGGCACAGGCTTTCGGATCAAACGACACGATCCACAGCGTCGCCTCTCCGGAATCGCCTTGCACGCGGAGTTCCGTGAATTCGAGTCCCGTCGGTGCAGGGCGATCGGCGCTCTCCTTCAGCACCCACGCGGCGGAGGTCCACTGCGCGGTCAAGGCGAGGACGAGCAGACAAACGAAGAAGCGATACATGCGTCGCTTTTACTTCATCCCGGTCGCCAGCACCGTCTGAAAATGCGGCGGCTGCGCTTCGCGCGAGACGACCTGTACCTCGATCTCGTGAAATCCGGCCTCTTCCAGGAACCGCTGCAAATCCGCTTCGCTGAAGCCGAGCCAGCGATCGGCATAGAGCTCGCGCGCTTCTTCGAACTGATGTGCGAGCAAATCGAGCACCGCGATCCGCCCGCCTTTCTTCAAGATATGATGCGCGGCGGTGATGGCCCGTTGCGGATTGGCCGCGTGATGCAGCGCCTGGCTGAGCAATGCGAGGTCCACGCTGTTCGCCGGAATCGGCGGCTCTTCCATTTCACCGAGGCGATATTCGAGATTCTGGAAGCCGTGCTTCTTCGCCAGGCCGGAGCCGAACTCGACCATCTTCTCCGAGTTGTCGACGGCGATCACTTTCTTCGCCCGCTTGGCGAGCAACTGCGAAAGCGTGCCTTCCCCCGCGCCGAGGTCGGCGATGACCATCGACGGCACGAGCGTAAAGAGCATATGCGCGACCCCGTCCCAGGTGCGCCCGGGGCAATACGCGCGGCCAAATTTTCCGGCGAGCTGGTTGAAATACTCGCGCGCTTTGTCGTCGCGTTTCTTCAGCGCCACTTTCAACGCAGTCTGGTCGCGCGCGGCCTCGGGCAGTTCCTTGACGGCGGCTTCGAGGATCGAGTGCAACTCGGCGTGCGCGCCGCTGTCGACCAGCGCGTAGTAGATGTTTTTGCCCGCGCGCCGGTCGCGCACCAGGCCGGCTTGTCGCAGTTGTGCGAGGTGGCTGGAAATGCGTGATTGGCCCATCCCGAGCACCTCCTGAATTTCGACCACCGAAAGCTCTTCCTTGCGCAGCAAAAGCAACAGGCGCAGACGCGTTTCGTCGGCAAGAAGGCGCAGGGATTTAACGATTGACACCATGCGGAGGCGGGCTAGACATATCACCGCATCATGATTGGTCAATACGTTGTTTGACCTTTCGTTTCGAATCCATCAAACCATATTCCGCGAATGTCCCGTCGTTTCATTTTTTCCTCCGAGTCCGTCGGTGAAGGTCACCCCGACAAAGTTTGTGACACCATTTCCGATGCCGTGCTCGACGCCTGCCTGAGCGTGGACAAGCACAGCCGCGTAGCCTGTGAAACCTACGCCAAGAGCAACATCGTCATCGTCGGCGGTGAAATCACTACCAAGGCGAAGCTCGATTACGTCCAGATCGTGCGCGATGCCGTTCGTGAAATCGGCTATGTGAATGACGACGACGTCTTTCACGCGGATCGCATCTTCGTACAGAACATCATCACCGCGCAGTCGCCGGACATCGCCCAAGGCGTGGACGCCTCGGAAGCCGAAGGCAAGGGGCACGCCGAGCAGGGCGCGGGCGACCAGGGCCTGATGTTCGGTTACGCCTGCAACGAGACGCCGGAACTGATGCCGGCGCCGATCATGTTTGCGCACCGCCTCGGCCGCGCGTTGACCCGCATCCGCAAGAGTGGCCAGGTCGGCTGGCTCCGTCCGGACGCGAAGTCGCAGGTTTCGGTCATTTACGAAGGCAACGACGTCGTCGGCATTTCGAACGTCGTCATCTCCACCCAGCACGCGGCGGACGTGAAGCACAAGGAAATCCGCGACTTCCTCATCAGCGAAGTCATCCGCAAGGAACTGCCGGCGGAATTGATCACCGACAAGACAGAGTTTCTCGTCAACCCCACCGGCCGTTTCGTCGTCGGCGGACCGCAGGGCGACACCGGTCTCACCGGTCGCAAGATCATCGTCGACACCTACGGCGGCATGGGGCGCCACGGTGGTGGCGCTTTCTCCGGCAAGGATCCGTCGAAGGTCGACCGTAGCGCGGCGTACATGGGCCGTTGGGTGGCGAAAAACGTCGTCGCCGCTGGCCTGGCCACGAGCTGCGAAGTGCAGTTCGCTTACGCCATCGGCCATCCCGAACCGGTCAGCGTCCACATCGATACCTTCGGCACCGCCAAGGTCGACGAAGAGAAGATCGAGAAAGCCGTCCGCGAAGTTTTCTCGTTCAAGCCGGGCCGCATCATCGAGCAGCTCGACCTGCTGCGCCCGATTTACAGCAAGACGACGAACTACGGCCACTTTGGCAAGGACGACCCGGAAATCACCTGGGAACGGACCGACAAGGTCGAGGCCCTGAAAGCGGCGGTGAAGTAATACTTAACACTGAAAACTGACTTAGAATGAGCACTACGACTGTCTCCCCGAAAAATACCGACTACAAAGTCGCCGACATCAAGCTGGCCGACTGGGGCCGCAAGGAAATCGAAATCGCCGAGAAGGAGATGCCCGGTCTCATCTCGATCCGCGAGAAGTACGCGCCGCAGAAGCCGCTGGCCGGCGTGCGCGTGACCGGTTCGCTGCACATGACCATCCAGACGGCGGTGCTCATCGAGACCCTCGTCGCTCTCGGCGCCACGGTGCGCTGGGCGAGCTGCAATATTTTCTCTACGCAGGATCACGCCGCGGCGGCCATCGCCCAAGCCGGCGTCCCGGTCTTTGCCTGGAAGGGCGAGACCCTCGAAGAGTATTGGGACTGCACCTGGAAGGCGATCCTCAACAACGAAGGCAAGGGCCCGCAGCTCGTCGTCGATGACGGTGGCGACGTGACGCTCTTCCTCCACAAGGGCTACGAGCTCGAAGAAGGCGACAAGTGGGTCGATAGCGAAAGCGGCTCGCACGAGGAGAAGGTCATCAAGGATCTGCTCAAGAAGATTCACGCGGAGAATCCCTATATCTTCCACGAGATCGTGAAGGATTGGCGCGGCGTTTCCGAGGAGACCACCACCGGCGTGCATCGCCTCTACAAGCTTCAGGAACTCGGCAAGCTGCTCGTCCCGGCGTTCAACGTGAACGACTCCGTGACCAAGTCGAAATTCGACAATCTCTATGGCTGCCGCCATTCGCTGGTCGATGGCCTGAATCGCGCGCTCGACGTCATGATCTCTGGCAAAGTCGCTGTGGTCATCGGCTACGGCGACGTGGGCAAGGGCTGTGCGCAGTCGCTCCGCGGCCAGGGCGCCCGCGTCATCGTCACCGAGATTGATCCGATCAATGCGCTCCAAGCCGCCATGGAAGGCTACGAAGTCACCACCATCGAGGACACCCTCGGCCGCGGCGACATCTACGTCACCACCACGGGCAACGTCGATGTCATCACCATCGAGCACATGGTCAAGATGAAGGACCAGGCCGTCATTTGTAACATCGGCCACTTCGACAACGAGATTCAGGTCGACAAGCTGGTCAACTATCCTGGCATTAAGTGCACCAACATCAAACCGCAGGTCGATAAGTACACCTTCAAAGAAGGCCAGGAGATCTTCCTCCTCGCCGAAGGGCGTCTCGTGAACCTCGGCTGCGCGACCGGCCATCCGTCGTTCGTCATGAGCAACAGCTTCTCCAACCAGACGCTCGCCCAGCTCGACCTCTGGAAGAACAAGGACACCTACAAGCCGGCCGTCTACGTCCTGCCGAAGAAGCTGGACGAAGAAGTCGCCCGCCTGCACCTCGCCAAGATCGGCGTCAAGCTCACCACGCTCACCGCCAAGCAGGCCGCCTATCTCGACGTCCCGGTGGAAGGCCCCTACAAGCCGAACCACTACCGCTACTAAGCGGGCGTTCAGTTAGAGATCATTCGAAAGGCGCACGGGAAACCGTGCGCCTTTCTGCATGCCCAAGCTGGCATCTGCGAACTCGAAATAACGAGCCGCTGTCGCTTGCGTTTTGGAGTGCGGCGGTGCTCCGCCGCTGTGGAAGTGGTCAATGAAAAGCTCTGAAACCCGTTGTTCCAGCACGCTACCTAACCACGGCCATTACCGGTCCCCTGGCGTCCTTCCGGTTCGCAAAATATCCACCACGGCCCACGGTAGATACAACACCGCGAAAAAAACCCACCCGGTGAGATTGATCTCCAGCACATAAAGCCAGTGCGTGTCGGAAAAGAGATCGAGCATCGAGTGGGTCGGTGGCTTGTGGCTGAGGAAGCCGTAGTTGCCGCCGGTGAGGGCATTGGCGGTCAAGGCGATGGTTACATAACAGCACGACGCGATGACCAGGCGAATGATGGAGCGTGGCCATTCAGGACGAAATCCCGCGGTGAGCAGCAGGTGCAATACGCCGGCGACGATTCCCGCGTGAATGAAGAAAAAGATCAACAATCGCCCCCAGAAAAGATCGCTGGCGATGGCTGGTGTAAAGAGCGCCTGTGCCGTGCCGGCGAGACCCCAGAAATAGGCGACATCAAAGCCGGCTCGCCAGCGCCACCACAGCGCGGCGCTGGTGATGAAGAGCGCCCAATCGCAGAGTTGCATGGGCAGGGCATTGGCCAGGTTGAAGGTGCCGTCGGAGATCTTCGCCCCGAGTTCGCCGAGAAGCGCGAGCACGAGCAACCCGGCCAGCGTGCGTTCGCAGATGCGCGTGAGGTGCGCGGTGTGCGGCTTGCGGTCGAACGCCCAGACCATCAATGGCCCGACGGCGATGAAGATGAACGCGGCGATCTGGAAGGGAGACATCGTGGAAGTGAACGACGGTTCTGTGACCGGTTGCGTTGGGCCTGACAAGCCACTTTCGCCGCGAGGAAAAGACGAAAGCAGAACGCCGTCGCGGGTTTGCGGTGCTACTGAATGCAACCATGACTGTTAAACTTTGCCTGGCCGGAAATCTCCGCAGGCGGCAAAGCGGCTATCCACTATCAACCACCCACTATCCACTTCTCCTACGCCAGCCCCCAGCGCCGGCGCAGATACCAATCCACCCCGAAGATCAGCCCGATCACCCAAAACACCCATACGCGATCCCAGATGCTGGTTAATTTTCGAATGGGCGCGCTTTCCACTTTGTCATTTCGCAACTCCTCGAGGAGCTTGTTGAGCTCGCTCGGGAGGAGCAGCCGGCCACCGCTGCTTTCGCAGAGTTTGCGGAGATAGCCGGTGTCCGTCGCGACTTCGGTTTGCTCGAGGTTTTCGTCGAAGACGACGAAGCGCACGGTCTGCGATGTCCCGTCGGGGAATTTGGCCGTCGCCGTGTACTTTCCGGTTTTTGGAGCGAGGAATTCGCCGGTGAGTTTGTCGCCGGCATCCGCGTGCAAGGCGGTGCGGTCTTCCTCCGCATTCTCGCGCGAGATGGTGAGCGGGATGTCGGCGCCGCTCTTTGATGCTCCATCGCGCACGATGGCCCGGAAATAGATCTTCTCGCCCAGGGGGATGTTCGCGGAATTCGCGCGCAGCGCATACTGCTGGGTAGGCAGGAAATCGCGCCCGGCCATGAGCCAGAGGATCATCTGATCCCAGAACCGATCGAAGAGCGTATTGACGCCATCGATCCTGGCGTTGAACGCCCAGCGCCACAGCCCGTCCACGCCCACGCTCAAGACCTGGCCTTCACCGTAGCGGCGATGCACCATGCCGGGCACGGCCTCACCGCCGTCGGCGGCTTGCGCGGTCGCCAGGGTGGCGACGAGCGGCTTTTTATCCGTCGCGCCATAACTGGCGATGAGTTCCGGCACATTGTCCGAATTCCCCGGTCCTGTGATGGTGCGAAACGGCGCCAGTGCCTGCCCTTCGCGCGCCACTTGCAGCCGCACATGCTCAGTCGGTTGCGCCGACCAAATGACCGGTTCGAGCTCATTCGGCGTATCGCGGCCGAAGGCGCGGCCGCGGCTGAAAATGACCGTGCCGCCGTGGTTCTTGACGTAATCCTCGAGCTGCCGGAGCGCCTCGGTGTTGAGCAATTTTTCCACGGAGCGCCCGAGGACCACCACGTCGTAGTGCCGCCACGCGTCGGCGGTGGTCGGGATTTTCAATTCGGTATCGGCTGCCTTCTTCCGCACCACCCGCGCCTTGCCGTCGGCATATTGCACGATGCTATCCACGTTCATCTTGTCGTTCCGGAGGAGCGAACGCTGGAGAAATGTGGTGTCCCAGTAAGGCGAGCCTTCGAGGAAGAGCACCTGGATTTGCTGATCGATGACATTAAGATAAGTCAGCGCGCGATTGTTCTCCGTCTCGGTTTCGCCAGGCAGCGGCGTCACGCGAATCTCGTATTCATATTGCCCCACCGCGGGTTCGGTGACGTCGAAGTTCAGCGGGATTTCCGATTCATCGCCCGCGTGGATGCGTTGGGTCTGCACCACCTGGTCGCCGCGGGCCAGTTCCACCTCCAGCGTTTCCAGTTCGCAACCGATGAGCCGCAGCGCGGCGCTGATCCGCGCCTTCTGCTTCACGTAACAATACGGCTGGTAACTCGTAATCCGCACGCTGGCATCGCGCACCTTGCCCTGCTGACCGATCGGCACCGCGTAAATCGGGACGCCGCGTTGGCGCGCGAGGAAGCCGGTCTTTGCGGGATTCGTCAGCTCGAAATCGTGGCCGTCGCTGAAGATGAGCAGCGCGCGAGCGGTGTCGTTATCCTCCAGGGACGAGAGGATCGTCGAGATGGAACGATGCATGCGGGTGGTTGCCCCCGCGGTCTTGAGCTGTTTCGTGCTCTTGAGCGGCGTCGCATCCTCGCCGAACTGAAACAGCCGCGTCTCGCGATCGCCCGGTGTGCCGTCGGCTTTGATGAGATTTGCGTCGGCGAGCATGGCGCGGGCGGCTTCCGAGCGGGTGCCTTGCTCGACATCCTTCTGCGCCATGCTCCGCGAATCGTCCACGGCGACCAGGGTCACGCGATTCGTCACCGGCGGTGGAATCTCCTCCATTTGGGAAGGCTGCAGCAACAGTCCCAGGATCAGCGCCACACCGAGCAACCGGAACAACAACAGGATCCCATTCTGTCCGGCCGAAAGCCGCGAACCCACGCGGAGATAGATGGCGATGGTCAGGACCGCCATCATCAGCCCGAGGAGGACGACCGCGCCGATGGGCAGGATCGGGTCGAGAACGATGCTCGGTTGGGCCGCGAGGGGAGAGGTCATGCCGGTGTGCTCCTGGAAAGGGTGCGCCACCCCACGCCATTTCCCAGCAGAAAATCACCAAGGCCCCTTCTGGAAGGGATTTGTGAAAAATAATCGAAAATCATGTCCAGAATGGCGTTGGCCGCTCGTCGTAGGTATGAAATGAGCAATCCTACCTTTACCCCGACGACGCCTTCCCAAGGGTTCAGCAAAGCGCTCCCGGTAAAGGCTTTCCGCTCCGCCATCCCATCTTTCAACCCGCTAGGAAATAATCCGATGAGCACCGCCATTTCATCCCAACCCGCTGGGAGCGATCGTGAGATCGTCACCACGCGCCTCCTCGATGCCCCGCGCGATCTCGTCTTCCGCCTCTACAGCGAACCCGGACACCTCGCGCAATGCTGGGGGCCGAAAGGTTTCACCAACACCTTTCACGAATACGACTTCCAGCCCGGCGGCCAGTGGAACTTCATTATGCATGGGCCGGATGGGAAAGATTACCCAAACCACAGCGTCTTCGAGGAGATCGCGAAGCCGGAGCGCATCGTCTTTCGGCATTTGGGTGGCGGGCATGAATTCCAGATGACCATCCTGCTCGAAGAGCGCGGCGTGAAGACCCAGTTGACCTGGCGCATGCTCTTCGATACCGCCGACCACTGCGAGCGGGTCCGGGGCTTTGTCGTCCCAGCCAATGAGCAGAACTTCGATCGCATCGAAGCCGCACTCGCGAAAATGTCCGCTACCTCCCAACTATGAAATACATCCCCATCATCGCCGGGATCCTCCTCGGCCTCCTCTTCATCATGGCCAGCGTCGTGGTCCTGTTTCACCTCGCTCCCATGCCGAAATTACCGGAGGGCTCGCCGGTCGCTTTGTTCAACCAGGTCTTCTTTGCCACCGGTTACATGACCTTTGTCAAAGTTTGCGAACTCATCGGTGGCATCCTCGTGGCGATCCCGAAGACGCGGAATTTCGGCCTGCTCATCCTCGGACCGATCATCGTAAACATCCTCGCCTACGGAGCCTTGGTCGATAAGAGCGCGTTCAATCCCGGCACGTTCGTGGTTGTCGCGCTTGCCCTCTACCTCCTCTGGTCCGGCCGCAAGTCTTTCGCCGGCCTGCTGAACTAAATCTCCCATCCCAACTCCACCCGTTCGCCTCGTATGTTGAAATTCATCCTCCTCGGCCTCCTCGTCATTGTGGTCGTCTTCGTCATCGTGGTCGCCACGCGGCCCGATCATTTCCGCGTCTCCCGCAGCGCGACCATCACTGCGCCGCCCGCCGTCATTTTCGGCAGGGTGAGTGACCTGCACAAATTCCAGGAATGGTCGCCTTTCGCGAAAATCGACCCCGCGGCGAAGCTGACTTATACCGGACCGGATTCGGGCAAGGACGCCAGCTTCTCATGGGTCGGTAATTCCCAGGCTGGCGAGGGGTCGATGACCTGCACCGAAAGCCAGCCGAACGAACTGCTCGGCTACCGGCTCGATTTCCTCAAGCCGTTCAAGGGCACGAACCAGGTGGAATTCACCTTCAAGCCGAATGGCGATCAGACCGTCGTCAGTTGGACCATGACGGGCACCTACAATTTCGTCACCAAGGCCGTGAGTCTCTTCATGGATTGCGAAAAAATGTGCGGGCCGATGTTTGAAAAAGGCCTCGCCGACTTGAAGAGTCAGTCTGAATCCGAAGCGCAAAAATAACTTCCGATGAGCTCCGCCACCAAGTCCGAGTATCTCCTCCTCTTCCGCGGCACCGATTGCCTTGCCACGCTCAGCGCGGAGGAAATTAAAAGGGTCATGACCGAATGGGTCGCATGGTCCGACCGCC